>Ga0316202_10001650_pt1 | contig 16688 bp, 18 predicted proteins | sample 3monrhotite_MG_FD_204934 | JGI IMG/M metagenome (GOLD analysis project Ga0316202, IMG submission 204934) | Microbial mat bacterial communities from mineral coupon in-situ incubated in ocean water Damariscotta River, Maine, United States -... | ecosystem: Environmental > Aquatic > Marine >... | reverse complement strand
TGCGTAATAACATGATGCCGATCGGTCAATAACATTGAAGACGATCACTTTTTTGTCCGCCAGTAGACCTTAGTAAAATTTAACTTGAGTGATCGGCTTCAGTCAAGGAATTTAGTTTTTTTCGCATCGATTCTCCTTTTAATTCTAGTTTTATTGCCCCATGAACCACTCGATCTAAAATCGCATCCGCATGGGTAGATTCTCCGATCATTTCATACCAATTTTCTATCGGTAATTGGCTGGCAATTAACGTCGATTTACTATCATACCTTGCATCAATTAATTCCAATAAATCACTTCGTTGTTGTGGGGTTAAGGGCTCTAATCCCCAATCATCTAAAATCAGTAAACTGGCGCTACTTAGTTTTTTAATAAATTTTCGATAACTTCCATCGGCTTGCGCCATAAACATTTTTTCAAGCAGTTCTTTTAATCGGTAGTAATAAACACTTTGCCCTTGTTGGCAATGATTTACTCCTAATGCACACGCTAAATAGGTTTTGCCACAACCGGTTGCGCCTGTGATCAAGATGTTTTGATGAAGGCGTAGCCATTCTCCTTGGGCTAAAGAGCGGATCTGGGTTTTATTTAACTGGCGTGAGGCACCATAATCAAGTTGCGCTAGCGTGCCATTCACTCTGAATTTAGCTTGTCGTGTTAGTCGCTCTATTTTTCGTTGCTCTCGCTGGGTGAGTTCATGATCAAGCAATAAACTCAATCGTTCTTCGAAGCTTTGTTCTACGTATAAGTTGGGTTGTTCATTTTGCTGTAACAGCGCATTACGTATGCCGTTTAGCTTTAAATGATCCAATTGTGTGTTGACTTGTTGGAGTACTGACATGAGGTTTCCTTAATCTGTTTTGTTAATGGTAATACTGGTTACCACGGATGTTTTGATGTTCGATCTCACTGAGTAGATCGGCTTGTTTTTCAGGTAATGGTTGGTTTTCTAAGCCTTTTTCTAAGATAGCTTTTACTTGGTTTACTCGTGTAACCCCTGTCGCTAAAGCACGACAACAAGCCGCTTCAAGACGTTTATCACTAAATTTCTTTCCTAAACTTAATACCCCTAAACAAGCCCGATAGCTTTGCTCAGTATGTTTTTTCATTTGCATCAGTTGGATCACAAACTGCTCTGTTGAGGGGCCGAATTTTCTCGCCCAGTTTTCAAACCGTGCCGGTGTCCATTGTTGCTGTTTTTGATGGGCTATCGGCATATGCGCTTCTATGGTGCTATGACCGCCTTCTCGATAAGAGCGTGGATGAACCGCAACTTGTACGCCTTGATGATAAAGTGTCACCAGTTGCCCTGAAGCATGGGCTTCAAGTTTTTGCTTGATCAAGGCGTGTGGCACTGAGTAATAATGCTTTTCAATTTCAATATGATAATCAATATGCACTTTCACTTGTTTCACCAAGGTATAGTTATAGGGCTGTAACGGTAAAGGCTTGAGTGCGGGTTTATCGATTGCTTCAAACTGCGATAACCGTGAGCCTGGATGCTTTTTCATTTGTCGTTGATTCAAATCGACCAGTAATTCCTGTATTTTTAGATTTAATTGACGCAGGCTAAAGAAGTTTTCTTTACGAAGCCTTGCCATGATCCAACGTTCAACGATTTGAACACCCACTTCCGCTTTAGCCTTATCTTTGGGTTTATAGGGTCTAGCGGGGACAATAACGGTATCGTAATGGCTAGCAAGTTGTTGATAGGTTGGATTTAAATCGGGCTCATATCGACAGGCTCTCGTTACGCCGCTTTTTAAATTATCAGGGATAATTAATTCAGGTACGCCGCCGAGAAATTCAAAACAGCGAGCATGGCTCATCACCCAGTTTTCTAATCCTTGACTGTAGGTCGCCTCGCTATAGGTATAGTTTGAAGCGCCCATCACGGCAACAAATACTTGGGCTGGGCGACATTCGCCGGTGGTTGGATCAACAATATTCATGGTGGGGCCGCAATAATCCACAAACAGTTTTTCACCCGCTTTATGATTTTGTCGCATGGAAGGTTTTTGGCATTTTAGCCACAGTTTGTATTGGCGGCAGAAGTGATTGTAGCTGTAAAATCCTTCTGGATGGCGTTCTACATATTCTTCCCACAGGAGCAATAATGTCATGGTTTTTGGACGTAACTCTTGCTGAACAACAGACCAATCCGGCAGGCTAAAACGTTTGTTTTTTGGTTTGGTTTTAAAGAATTCACGCTGAAGTTTATCATCCGTCCATTGCTCATCAAGTGGCCAGCTAGTGATCCCCATTACGGCGGCTCTAGTAGAATAAATAGACACAATGGAAGCTGAAACCGATAGGCTTTTAGCTATTTTTCGATGACTGAGTGAACAGCCATATTTAAGTCTTAAAATCTCTTTTAATTTACGCATTGAAATAGGTGCCGTTGGCATAGTCATTCTCATCATCAAAAAAGGAAAAGAATAACGGTTAAAAACACCTACTGGATAGACAAAAAGTATAAAAATCGAACAATAACATTAAGGCGATCGGTGAATAACATTTTAGCCGAAAAGTGATCGGCATCGATGTTATTGAGTGATCGCGATGGATGTTATTAGGTGATCGGCATCAATGTTATTGGGTGATCGGGATGGATGTTAATATGCAACTTTCAAGGAATAATATTATGCCTACTTCAAGAAGCCGTAGTTCGGCAAACAAAATTTATTTACCTGCATCAACTCGTGAAAATCAATATTTACTTGTGGATATCCCATTAACTGACGAATTAATTGCACGTATTCAACCTTCAGATAAAAGCTTGTGTACAGAAAATTTTAGTGCTTTTTACTATAACTTATCTGAATTGTTTTTTAATGTTTGTGACAATTTTGAACTTAGAAACGCAGCATTTATTGCTAATGACAAGCTACCAAAAGTACATTTTAATTCGGAAGAATATCAAGTTGAAAGTGCTCAGCGCATCGTGTTTTTTTATGATCCTGCACTACATACTGTTCGCCAATCATATTTTCATGGGAAGCATAGAGCTAAGAAAATCAAATTACTTTTCTTAGCGTCAGGAGAAGATGTACGTTTAAACTCTCCTCGTTTTAATGCCCAAGTATGTCAAGTTCTTAAAACTTTTGCAGAAAAAACAGAACTAGACGTTAGTACAATTAGGATCCGAGATCACCAACACTTAACTTTCGACTTATTTGCCAAAGAAAAAGGTTGTCAACGTAGCCAAGGGCATAAATTACGTGCAATACCTGTACGTTATGAGAGTCAAGAATTAGAGTTACCTGAAACGGTTACTGAAATATCTTATGCGGTAGCAACAGTACCATTAAACAATGAATTCAAAAAATCAGTTTCTTTAGATTTTTCCTGTGATCAGCCATTTACGCCACTTTACGAGTTAATTAATCAAAAATTAAAAGCAGCTGCTAAGCAGTTTGGTGTAAGTAGTAGTGCTGTTATTGCTAATGGTTTAGTGCCTATTGTTCGCCAATCAAATAATGACGAAGATCATGAAGCTATTACCCGAGTTGGCGAAATTCAGAAGTTAACTTACAACAGCGAAAATCCACAGCAAGATTTTATGCTTAGTTGCGACGGTGATGCTTTAGCTAATGAAGTGTATATTGTCATTGCAGCCAGCAAAGAAAATTTTGCTAAACAGGGTTACGCTAAATTTTTACAGCAAGTTGAAAACACCTTAATCGCGTTAGCAAACGAATTAAGCATTAACCCTGAAAAAGATGAAATATTAATGCGTATGCATCAACACATTAGCTTTAATTTATAAATTTCATACAAGTTAAAACCAAACAAGCCATCAATTGATGGCTTGTTTTTTTACTTACGTTATTTCATGAAAAGGGGTTTAATTTATTTAATAATACCTATAGTTCGGTCACTGACTGCTTCTCGCCAACCGCCGAGCCATTCGGATCTTGCGGTGGAATTTTGATAAGGACAATTTTCTTTTGCTCTGCCAGCTGCTCCTGCTTGATAACCATTTGAATGCGCTCTATCTAAACGATCTCTTTTTTGTCTTTTCATTGATGAATCTCCAAAATTTACTGAAATACCAACATAATTATTAAGAATAATAAAAAGTGGTGGTAAGAATATAAGCGGTCAGTTAAGCAACAAATAATGAATTTGCTATCTTTTACCGACAATCCATTTAAAAACAATTTCACCACCAACACAAGCAAAAAAAAGTATAAAAATGTTCAACTTTGTTACCAACTGTAAAAGTAAAATACGGGTAAAAATGACAAATAAATTTTTCTTTTATAAAACAGATGACTAGTCTTTTAGGTATATAAAAAGATAATATATGGTCAATTGTTTTTAGAAAAAAACAATTTAAAACTAATTAATGGCTTATTTTTTGATTTGTATATTTTAGTTTGTGATTAAAACGTATCTCCGCATCTAAAATAATAATAGATCCTTATCGTAATAATGGTTTCAACATAGTTTCTAAACCGTTCAATTTAACTTCATACATTAACGCTAATTGTTTGCCTAACTTTCCTTCTGGAAAACCTTTTTTATAAAACCATACTAAATAGGGTTCAGGTAATTGCAATAATTTACGCCCCGCATATTTGCCAAATGGCATTTCTTGTTATCAAGAGTAAAAAGCATCTTTTTTGTAAGTAATTTGAAATAACCGCATAAATGGCAGGCTCTACAGGTGGATTTAGTTACTTATAAAATCATACTTACAAAAAATCATTAATCATTGGCTCAAAAACACTTTCTAATCCATTTAATTTTATCTCGTAGATAAAAGCTAATTGCTCACCAAGCTTTCCGTCAGGGAATCCTTTTGAGTGAAACCACACTAAATATGGCTCAGGCAAGTGCAATAACTTTCTACCAGCATACTTGCCGAAAGGCATTTCCATATTTACAGTGGCAACAATTTGGTCGGTACTTAAATTCATATCTATTACAACTGGAGCATAGTGGTGAGCGGATATAGTAGTGTGATTTTACAATTAAAACTACTGTTTCACCAACAGCTTTAATTTCTGATGATAACCTTTATTATCATAAGTAATCAAAGCTAAAGCCTGAATTGATACTTTTGGTAAATAGTTTTTTTCGACTTCACATCAGCTTAACTCAAAAAGCGCATTCAAGACATTTGTCTGTTCATATATTTCAATACTTTTTCTAATGTGTCAATTCCCTAAATTATGGATTCAAATGCAGTAGTGAGCGTTATTTCAAATAGAAAAAATAAGTCTTGTGATTATATAGTTTTTCCAGTTAAATTAGATTGTTACAATGAATCCAGTTTCTTTTTTGGTTAAAAATAAGATATTAAGAATTTCAAAGAGCTGTTATTCGTTTTAGTAAAAAAAATCAATTAACTTATGGAGAATATAATGGGATTAGCAAGAGCATTTGTAGGTTTTAGTAGTACAGATATCCATAACTACAGGCTAATGCAAGCATGGAAAGCAAATAGTAATATTGATTTCAACTTTGCAGACTGTCAGCTTAACAGCGCATTAAACTCGCAAAATGAAGCCTACATAAAAAGAAAGTGCCGAGAACGAATTAATATGGCTGGAAAGTATGTGATGCTAATTGGCAATGACACTCGAAGTAGACATAAATATGTACGTTGGGAGGCAGAAGTAGCTATTGAGAAAGGCTGTACAGTCATTGGAGTAAATTTAGATGGTTCACGAAATATGGTCAGGGAAACCTGCCCTCCAATAATTCGGGATATTGGTGCTATATTTGTACCCTTTTCACCTAAAATTGTTGCTTATGCTATCGAAAATTATAGTATACCTAACGATAATGACAATTATCATTACCTTGAGCATATTTATACAAAGTTGGGGTATTAACAGTGCCTGAATTAAAACTAAAACATGAGGATTTTCCTGCGTTATTTCAATCAGCGGATCATGCTTCTTTAACTGCACAATCAAGCTATTACTTGGCTCTTAAAAGTTACCTTTTCTTATTGGTAGTAGCTGCTCTGATTTCATTTTACTATCCCGTGGATTTAATAGGTGCTCTAGCATCAGCATTATTATTTTTAATAACTTTATGCATATTGATTTGGCTTAAAGTCCAAAAACCTGAAGATACTTGGTATAACGGAAGAGCTGTTGCAGAATCTGTCAAAACAAGAACTTGGCGTTGGGTAATGAAAGCAGAACCTTATGATAATAATACCCCTGAAGAACAAAGCAGAAAAGAATTCTTGATGGATTTGAAATCTATACTTGACCAAAATAGGTCTTTATCAGCTCATTTTCAGGCAGATAAAACTAATGATGAAGCTATTTCACATCAAATGTCCAGTATCCGCAGTCTTCCATTTGAAGAGCGTTTAGCTATTTATAAAAATGAAAGAGTTAAAAATCAAGCTGATTGGTATGCAAAAAAATCTTTGTTTAATAAGCGAAGAGCAAACCAATGGTTTGTCGTTTCAGTTGTATTACATGCTCTTGCTATAGCACTTTTGCTATACCGCATTAGTGAGCCTACATTGTCATTACCAATTGAAATAGTTGCTACTGGCGCAAGTGCCATTTTAACTTGGCTTCAAGCTAAAAAACATAATGAGTTAAACTCATCATATTCATTAGCTGCACATGAGATAGTGTTAATAAAAGGTGAAGCTGAATCAGTTGATTCTGATAAAGCACTTTCAAATTTTGTAGTAAGTAGTGAATCAGCTTTCTCAAGAGAACATACGCAATGGTCTGCAAGAAAAAACGTGTAACAAAGCCGTCTATAACAGATAAATAATAGTCGCATTGTTACGCTCTTATCTTGTTATTTAAAATTAATTATGAGAATTATATATGCCAGTATTTATTAGTTACTCCCATGAAAATAAAGAGTTCGTTGACCAATTAGCTATGCAGTTGGTACAGCAAAATGTGCATATATGGCTAGACCGTTGGGAGCTAAACTTAGGCGATTCAATTATAGATAAAATTCAAGAGGCTGCTGATGGGGCGAGTGCCTTGTTAGTTATTTTATCTAAAACCTCCGTTGATTCTGAATGGTGTAAAAAAGAACTTTCAGTAGGACTCCTCCGTGAACTAGAAGAAAAACGAGTTGTCGTAATGCCTGTTTTGCTTGAAGACTGTAAAATACCACTTTTTGTTCGTGGTAAGCTCTATGCTGATTTTCGCTCAAACTTTGACGATGGACTGAAGGCAGTCATTGATGGAATTGCCAAAGTAACTAACCCTTTCCTAAGCCGTATTAGTGAGCATGAATATCATACGGATTGGTCTATTGATTATGGAGATGTAAATGGTAACTTCGCACTAATATTTAACTTTGTAGAGCAAGCTAAAGACCAGCCATTTACGGTACTAACAAATATTGAGCTTTTAGCCTCTCCTGCCGCAACCCTTAAGTATCAAATGATTGCGAAAGAAAATGGTGAAGAAATTGCTAGAAGTTCTATTGTAAGTATCATTAATAATTATCTCTCTCGTAAAAGTGACCTGAGACCTAGACTATCTTCAGAACATGAACATGTCGAAAGACTTGAAATATTGGGTGATGAAATTAATGAGGCATATTTTCTACGAATAGGCACAAGACGTTTAGGAGAAGACACGGGCAAAGATATTTTGGTGAATACATCAAACCTCATTTCACAAGCACACAAGCATATGAGCAGTGTGCTAAAAAATGAAACGACATAAACTACCTTTCTGAGGCAGACTCTGACTGGCAGCAATAAGCTTAAATCTACCAGTCAGATTAATTAAACATAGATTTTTTAAGAGTGGGTAAGTCAGCTTGAGATACTCCCCCCTATTCGAGCAATTTTAAGCTATGCATTATTTACCGCTTTTGAAATGGCATCAAAAGTAAAAGACATTGCCCACGATGCTCCAACTCCATAAAGCCCGTCTGGTGTTGTGTTACTTCTGTCAGTTTTTACCGCTACTATTTTTTTACCTAGCCCTACAGCTTTTTCAATTTCCCAGTCAACCCACTTACTTTTATGAGTTTTACTTCCAACAATACAAAGAAAGTATTTTGCATTATTAATTTTGGCTGAGATTGCTCTTTTAATCGCCGCCGCATTAGTACTATTTATAGAAACATCGGCAGAATGGTCGTGAAACCCAAAGCTAAATTGTCCATTGGCATCCCAAGCTAAAAGTAAGCTTTTATAATGGCGGTCATTGTCATAATCGTAACTTATGAAGACATTTTTCTTAGCCATTAGCAACAATTCCTATTATTTGTAAAGTTATCTCTTGGGTTATTTATCCACTTAGTATGGGTTTTTCGCCTATCAAATGCAGCATCTATAGCATTCGTTAATGTGTCTTTTCTTTTAGGGTATTCCATAGTTCTAGCGTAACAATCTTCTGGTACGCCATCTTTTCTTAAGTTTAAATTTAACCTATTTGGATAGTTATTATCATTGTAGCTTGGTAACTTTATCCCCAAAATACCGTTAGGAGTAACTGTATCACCGTTTCGCAATGACGATTGAAGCTCCCAATCAACATATTTTCGCGCCCAAGTGCATTTACCCAACATTACCAAGGTAACTGTTGAATCACCCAAGTAAAGCTCTCGAATGCGCCTCATAACATAGTCAGGATCGTCACTATTTATTACATCTCCTGGCATTTCTTCGCCAATACCTCGTGTAATAAAAACATCTTTATCATGGTCAAAGTTTTTAATGAATTCATTAACTTCGTCTTCATCATCTTTATGATATGAAATAAAACACTTATGTCTTGCCATTATTCACTAACTCCGTGTAATTGTAATAATTCTTGTTTACTTTTTTCGTATGTTTTAACTTGCCATCCCAATGGTGATTCGTTCATGAATAAAGCTTCATATTTATTATGTTCTTCATCATTTTTCAGGGCAAAATAGCAATGAGATAAAGTCGCGTAAATCCACATTCTATCAATTCTTGTATCAAAATCTTCATACTCAATAATATTCATTAAAGTTGAAACTATTTTTTCACGCGTTTTCTTAGCTTCAAACTTTGCGTATATTTTTTCATCTGACTCATCACTTTGATTAGACTTCATATCCAAACAAAGTGCATAATTTTCTCCTGTATAATAATCATTTCGAATATTGAAACACTTTCCGTAGTAGTTTATAGCTCTATCCAAAGAAGCTACATCACCACTTAGTAACCATTGATTCTTATATATTGCACCTGTTATCCCAAGAGTTTCTGGGTCATTGCTTGAAGCTTCATCAGGAGATAATTCAGAAATAACATTCAAGGCATCAGTTAGCGCTATTGCTGGGCTAGGCAATTCTGATTTATAAACACTTAATGCTTTTTGTTGAATAAAATAAGGCTCATTAGGAGCGTTTTTATGCGCTTTATCCCAATATTTTGCTGCTGATTCGAAATCCTCTTCTGCCATTTTAGCTTTTGCCTTTTCAACAACGGCAAATATCAAATTTTCTTTTTCAGCCAAATCATCAATCAAAGAGATATACTCTTCTTCAGGTAGGATTGGAGGGTTTATATTGTTAATAAACTCATAAAGTGGGCTATCAACTTGTTGTTGCTTGGTGACATTTTCGATAAGGTCAACAAGGTACTTTTTACACCTGATGACCTCATCAAAACCTATATCTTCCCCCATATGCGTGTACATGCACATTCGATTATGGTCAAGATCGAATGGAATTTTACCATTTTTTTCTTTAAGGATTATCGTTGACTGTGGCCTTACACCATGCCTGATACCTAGCTCATATATTGCATTTGGGTTATACGTTGTTATATCAGCAATAACTAAATCTGCTTGCATTAACAAAGCATACATACTCTTATCAATAAGACCTGAATCTAGTATTTCATCTGCTCTTACACACTCATATCCAGCTTCTATCACAGAGGGTCGAATAATATTTTTATAGGTTTTATCTAAGTCATAAGTTACTTTTGATTCAGGGTCTGATTTTTTACCAAATCCCATAATAACAAAACAGATTTTACTTCTTGAAGAGGCAACTTCCATATCAATTTTTCCCTATTGGTATAATGGTTATACTAAATGATATTTGGTTGTTTTTTAATTAAACAAGGGGATATGTTTAATATTTTCTATAAAATTAAGAGGTTAAAGATTACCTCTTTCCTAAATCTATTTCTAGATACTACATTAACGCTAGCCACATCACGTTAGGGTTCGATGTTTATTAATTGCTTGATTAAGTCTAATTTTTCAATTTCACTTTCGTATTGGCTTCTCATATGTTCAAGTTTACTTTTGTTTAAAGGAAGGTCTAGAGTATTTTTTAATTGGTTGATGGATTTGCTTTTTTCAATAGCGCTCACCAGAAAAAAGAGATATTGGTGAATGATATTCATTAGCATATAAGCATAAGTTTCAGCCTCTTCAAATTGATTTCCACTATGAATTGCCATGTTTCGCTTATCTCTCAGTATTTCCAGTTCTAGCTTTAATTTAAACTTATCTTTAAACAGTACTAGCGTTCTAGCAATTGTAACATCGTAATTATCATGCCCAGTAAATGTTATAGACTCTAATAATGACCATAAGGCTAAAAACGAACTGTTCATATTACTTGTATCAAGTGCCGAGCAATATCGGTTAAGGGATTTGGTGAAAAATGAGAGGTTTCCACTATTACATATATCAGCAGATAATTTTTGATAAAACGCTTTACCCTCATCGTATTTTCCAGAAATGTTAAATGATGAAACTTCAGTACTAAAGTTGGGTTCAAACCAATAAAGTTGTGTTGCTCGATCACCGTTTTCAAGATGAAGTGAGTGATATGGGTACTTGCAAACTTTATTTATTGGTGAGGGCTTACTAAACGAGGTTCTATTTTGATTGTAATTAGAATAGATATTAAATATTCCACGCCAGTAATCTAGCTCTTCAAAGGCGGTTTCGACCGCTGAGTGTACACACCTAGCTGATACTTTTACTGTTACCCATGAATAACATTTTTTATTAATTCGCGGGTACAGTGAAGTTGCCTGTTCAAAATCGTAGGTATTCTTGAATTTCTGGGGGAAATAGTTAGAAATGGTTATTAATGATTTAGGTGTTTTGATGACTCGTTTGCTTTTTAAGCCTGTGATTGATAAACCTGTAACAAGGTAATATATCTTAGGTGTTTTAGCTAAGTATTCAGCTTCAATTTTTTTTAGTGCATTACCAACATAGCCATCATGTAGGTTTTCATCATCTGCTGACTGCCAAATTGCTTTATCCATCATTTGTTTTTTGACAGCATCAGGTACTTCATTGCTAAATTTCACTAATTCTTTCAGAAGCATGGAGTAATTATCAAACCCACTAGAATCAAAAGCTGATTTGTAGTGTTTATTGCTTAATATCATCATACACTGCTGACCACTTTCTAGCTTAAGTTTTGCGATTCTATTTAATAACTCTTTTGCTGAAGATGAATCAATCCATTTTGATTTTGATGCTGCCATTAATTTTCTTATTACTAGTAATACATGTTAAACCCTATTAGCACTATCTTACCCCTATTTACCAATAAAAGCTTAGCCCGTGTTAAGAGAAATTCTTACCATTTAAATACCAATCAACTATTAAACATATCAGGAGGAGGTATCACTTTTTGTAGTAATAAAACTTCAACACGAATGTTATTAGATATCTTTCAACAAGATAAGTGAAAAACCTTATTAAGTTGATAAAATCCACTTAATAAATCAATGGCTTACGGGTTACCAATGAGGTATTGTACCGATTAAATCATCAACAAACAGGTACGGGTGTGCATGAGTTTAACTACACTAGAAAGGCTCGATATTATTCAAAAGCTCAATAATAAGATAGAGCAAATCTCACAACTTGCGAGTGGGCATTTGCGTGAGTATCTAAAAGATAAGTTAATCACCCCTAGCTGGTGTTTAAGTTTAGATTCCGTTATGGCAACGATCAAGCATTACGAGTCAATTATGAATCAAGTGATAAGTGAACAACTTAAAGGTGTTGACCCTATGAATATAGTAACTAATCATCTTACTTACAAATTCACTACTTAGAAGTATATCAGCATTTTTCTTGATTAATGGCTGCGAGCAAAAAATCACTATCAGCAATATCTAAATTACTCGTCATCTAAAACTCCACAATAACTGGCCGCGACATAAGGTCGCACTTTTAACTTTTTCATTTGTTTTCAGTTCACTAGGCAACGAAAATACCTATACGATCAATTAATGATTTTAATAACATGACAAACATTAAACCAGCACTTTTTTCTATTTCTATTTTCACTCCAATCTTATTACTCAGTGTTACCAGCTATGCCGATGAAATCGAAAGAATAGTGATTACTGCCGCTCATATTAACCGCGATCAACAAGCCGAAACCTCGATAAAAGTAACCGATCCCGACCTTGCTTCATGGCTTAATTCTGTTCCTGGCGCAAATATCAATCGTAATGGTCCGCTTACGGGAATTGCTCAGTATCGCGGTTTGTTTGGCGATAGAGTGGCCACCACACTGAATGGTCACACGATGATCGGCGCAGGACCAAATGCGATGGATAGTCCATTAAGTTATGGACCAACATTTTTAGTTGAATCAATGTCTGTTTACCAAGGTGTTGCACCTGTTTCGGCAGGTATTAATACTTTAGGTGGTGCAATTTCCGTAAAAACGTTAAAAGCTGAAACCAACAATAGTAGTAATTGGCAGGCTAATGGACAGCTAAGAAGTGCATATCGTGACAATAATGACGCCAGCACTTTTTCTGCCTTAACCAATATTAGCAAGAAAAATATTGCCCTTCTCGCTTATGCAGATTGGCAAAAAGCTAACGATAAAGAAACAGGTAGTAATATAGCGATTTTCCCAACGCGTTATAAAAAAAACCAAGCAGGGACAGACTTACGTTACTTTTATGAGAGTTTTGGCAGCGATGCTGAAATCGGCATAAGTTATCATTACACCAATACTCGAGATGCTGGCACCCCAGCTTTACCTATGGATATTACAAGTATCATTGGTAAACAAATGAGTATTGATGGCAGCAACAGCATTAATAACTGGCAAGTTAATTTTCAACTCGGCTATTTAGATAGTGTGCATGCAATGGATAATTTTTCACTACGACAAAATAAAAACAATGCCACTTTTAAACGTAACGATGCATCAGCTAACACCTTCGACTTTAAAATAACCGCAGGGAAGGATAATTTGCTTTGGGGAGTAGATGGCTATTTGGCAAAGCACGACTCCGTCATTACAAACCCTAATAACGCAAAATTTAACGTTGTTAATTTTAATGAAATTAAAGATGATCGCGTTAGTATTTTTGCACAATGGCGAACTGAGATTGAACAAGTAACATTCGATACAGGATTAAGAATCAAGCACATTAACGCTAACAGCGGTAAAGTAAACCATCACATGGCAATGATGAATGCACCAATTAAAATGCTTAGGGATACTTTTAATAATAGCGACCGTAGTATTAGTGATACGTTAGTTGATCTCTCTTTGAACGGATCACTACCCTTGTCAACAAAAGTGAAAAATTCAGAATCTAAAATATCGTTTTCAGCGGGCATAAAGCAGCGTTCACCTTCATATCAAGAACGATATTTATGGCTACCAATGGAATCTACCGGCGGTTTAGCCGATGGAAAAACCTATATTGGTAATATTAACTTAAATGCTGAAACCGCTTATCAAAGCGACATTGGTTGGCAATATAGCAATGCAACTTGGCAGTTCTCAGTACACTCGTTTTATCAAAAAATTAATGACTATATTCAAGGTGTTGCTTCAACTAACATGAGTGCCAATATGGTTGCTAAAATGATGACAGGGAAAACACCTCTACAATACGCGAACGTCGATGCCAAACTTTATGGTAGCGACGGTAGAATAAGTTATAAACTCAGTAATGAATGGCAAATAACGACAATTGTTAGTTATGTACGTGGCAAGCGTGATGATATTAGCGATAACTTATATCGTATCTCACCATTAAATGGCCAACTTAAATTAAGTTATCAAACCATAACTGAACAAAACTCTTCTTTGCAAGCAAACCTAATGCTTGTTATTAATGATAGCCAAACCAACGTATCGACAACTAATGATGAGCAAGAAACTGCGGGATATAGCGTGGTAAATGCCGATTTAAATTATGAATTAACCAACGAACTAGTATTAAAAGCCGGTGTGGATAATTTATTAAATCGTGAATATAAAAATCATTTAGGTGGTTATAATCGAGTTAAAAATAGCGAGACAGCATTAATGTCGCGTTTGCCTTCACAAGGTCGTACCTTGTGGGCAGAGCTCAATTATTATTTTTAATCATATAGGCATATAAAGTTGCAACACAGCACTTTGTTGCAACTTAAGTTTTAGAGTCAATATTATTTAGTTAATAAGTAATTTACTAAAGCTTTGTATTCATCAATATCTTTTATATTTTTATCATTAATTTTATATTTACCATTGATAATTAAAGTAGGCACGCTAGTAATGCCTTGTTGACGTAATAATAATGTTTGCTTGTTCATTCGTTTAAATTCACGATTAACCGAAAAACTTTTAAACGTTTTATCAAATTTATCGCCATCAACATCATTAATAATAAATAAGTTTTTAATGTCTTTAACATTATCAAAATTTGCGTGGCGCAAATGAATATAGTTAAAAATGGCAGGGATCATTTTATTTTCAACATGTAATATTTGTGCCGTTATCAGAGCTTTGGTTAAGTCGTCTTCTATGTCTACTTTTCTACCCGGCATACCATTAACATGATTCTTTTTAAACACCACATTGTTAGGTATTGATTTAAGCAATTCTTCAATGAGCGGTTCACGTTTAAAGCAATGAGGACAATAAAAAGAGAAAAATTCAGTCATTTGTTTGTTAGCTGTTTGTTCTCCTTTAATGGTTATATAATGTTTATCTTCAACAAAATTAGCCGCATTCAAACTAAACATTGTAAAGATGAAAAAAGAAGTAAACACAAACGAAAAACTATACCTATTATATTTCAATTTATTATCCTAAAAGTTAAATATAAAATCGTTTTAATTTAACAAATTATTAATAAATTTTAAAACTAAAGATGTTACAAAAAGTATGTCACTATTATAGGTGTTGAAATTATGCTTTCGGGCGTTTCTGTAATTTACGTTGTAGCGTGCGACGGTGCATGGAGAGTTGTCTTGCTGTAGCTGACACATTACCGTTGTTAAATTTTAATACTTGCTGAATATGTTGCCATTCGACTTGCTCTGTAGACAACGTTTTTTCTGCTAATTCTATAACTTCTGTTTGCTTAATTTGCTGCACCCCACATTTTTCTAATGCGGCTAATAATGTTTTAGTGTCAATGGGCTTGGCGAGATAATCGTCTGCACCTAGTTTTATTGCATCAACAGCGGTTGCAATACTAGCAAAACCAGTTAAGAGTAAAATTTTTGCGTTGGGTAATAAACTACGTATCGGTTTAATTAAGTGTAAACCACTTTCCTCCGCTAATTTCATATCTAATAAAACAATATCAGGTAATATTTCCCGACTTAATAATAATGCTTGATTACTGTCAATTGCATGTTCACATTGATAATTATATTTGGTTAAGCGTCGCTTTAAAGTATTAGCAAAAGCAAGATCATCCTCAATAATAAGTAAATTTTTTGCTTTATTATGCATCAGAATTTTCACTGTACAGACTTTTATGAATAGGTCCTTTGGCAAGAGGTAAAAACAAAGAAACTAATGCTCCACCTTCATTATGGTTAGTTAAGGTTAACTTACCGCCTAAACGTTCTAAACTAGCATGACTTAAAAATACCGCCATACCAAACCCTTGATCACTTTCTACAGGTTCAACGCCCAATTTAGTTAACTTTTGAGCCGTAAAACCATTGCCAAAATCTCTTATTGTTAATTGCCACCATTGTTTATCAGTATGTACTGACAAACAAATATTACAACTATTATTTGCTTTGCTAGCGCGTACTCCATTATTAATTAAATTAAAAATAGCGGGTAGTAATGCCCCATCAGCAACAATAAATGATTCCTGCTCTGTGTTTGAATTTTGAGCAACCGTAACGGTGATTTCAGGAAAATTTAACTGCACATACTCTTGTAGTTGCTCAATAATTTTTGTTGCTAAAATAGGCTTAGCTATTTGGTTCTTAATATCAAATGTTAACTTTCTAAAGTCATGTAAACTTTGGCTGCAACGTTGTAATTGGCTATGTAAATCAGTGACTATTTCATTACTTTGCCCATTTAATTGTTCTTCTATTAGTTCATCAACTAATAATTGTGCCGTTGCTAAAGGAGTGGCTAACTGATGGGTAACTTGAGCGGAAGCGATGCCTAAGGCGATAATTTTCTCTTGTTTAAGCTGCTCTTCACGATATTTAGCTATTGCCAACTCTTTTTCATTTATCGAACGCGCTAACTTGGTTACGACTAAAGCAACAACGATAGTCGAGAATAAAAAATTAACCCACATACCAATAAAATGACCTTGCATATTACCGTGCATAACGTGCATAGGCATTAACCACAACATAAAACTATATGAAGTAACAGCAAGTAATGCTGTTACCATCAGCATCCATAAAGGTAATGTAACGGCAGCAATCGCGATAGGTATGAGTAATAATGATACAAACGCATTGGTTGCACCACCACTAAAA
>Ga0316202_10001646_pt1 | contig 16741 bp, 10 predicted proteins | sample 3monrhotite_MG_FD_204934 | JGI IMG/M metagenome (GOLD analysis project Ga0316202, IMG submission 204934) | Microbial mat bacterial communities from mineral coupon in-situ incubated in ocean water Damariscotta River, Maine, United States -... | ecosystem: Environmental > Aquatic > Marine >... | reverse complement strand
TGTGGTGCAAAACCATTGGTGGAGGAGCTGCGCACTTGGCTATCAAAGGGGCCGCCGCAGGCACAAGTCAGTAATGTGAGTTGTGAGCTGGCTGATGATGACCCACCACTGCTATTTACTATCGAGTAAGCGGTAGTGAGTGTATGGAGTCTTGATCAGTGGGAAGGTGCGGCGAAGCAATAGAGCGACTATTACGCGTCATTTTGCCTTGCCATGAAGCAAATATGACGCACACCTAAACCTAAATCTCAAACGCCATGGGTATATCTGGGTCATCAATGAAAACAGAATATCAATCCATTACCGCCTATATCACGAAAGATGGTTCACTGATTCGTGAGCTGATGCATCCAACAATGCACAAAAATGCCAAACAAAGCCTGGCTCAAGCGACAATTCCTGTAGGTGCGCGTACCCAACTGCATCGACATATACACAGTGAAGAGCTATACCACATTATTTCTGGCCAGGGACGCATGACGCTGGCCAATGAAATGTTTGTTGTATCAGTGGGTGACACATTATGCATTCCACCGGGCACTGCGCATTGTATTGAAAACATCGACGATGAAGATCTAGTGATTCTATGTTGTTGTGCACCTGCTTACTCACATGATGATACGGAGCTGCTGGAATAGGCTTTCGTAATTTCTCCCCATTGTTCGATAATTATTGGCTAGGAGTGTTGGGTAAATCCCAAATGCCACGGATGTATGCGATTCGGCTCATTTTTCTGATGAGCTTTCTATGGCCATAAAATGATGGTATTTCCAATGGTTGTATTGGTTTCATTAGCAAGAGGTAAGACGCTCGCTGCGCTCATGTGAATAGTGTAAATTGTTGTATGAAATTTTTAGTTGTCAGATATTAGTATAAAAAATATTGCTAAGTAATATTGTGTGTAGACTATGTTTTGCAATATTGGTTTTTAGTGAGAAAGTATGAGTATTTTTACAGGTCGGTGTTATTTTTCCAGATGCATTTTAATGCCGCTTAATTGAAATGGGTAATTTTCCACTTTATGTTTATAAATCCCAAGTTTTAGGGGAAAAGGTTTTTATTCTTACTATACTTTTTACAGTGCCATTCTGAGTTCGAGCGATCATTTTAAGGAATAAAATAACCCGATACATTTATTCATAATCTAAAAGGAATTAATTATGAAAACCAAACATGACCACGTATTTTTTTCCATATGTTTGATTGTCGCGATGTTTTTTTTCGCGTTATTCAGTCAGGAAGCTAGAGCCTTGCCGAGCAAATCGGATATTGTCAATAAAATGATATTGGTGAATGATTACTGGATCAATGGGCATCCTGATTCGGGAGATAATAAGTGGGCACGCGCGGTCTATTTCATTGGAAATATGGCCATGTACGACATGTATCCTGATAGTAAATACTACAAGTATGCAGAGGATTGGGCCATAAAGTGGGATTGGAAGCTCAATGGGTATATCTGGTTACCTCACGCTGATGACCAGGCTGCTGGACAAGCCTATATTGCATTGTATAAACACAATCCTCAGCCGTATAAAATCGAACATATTCAGACCTCCATAAACAATATGGTCAATAGTTCTAATGTTAAAAGCTGGTGGTGGGTAGATGCGATGTTTATGGCGATGCCCAACTTTGTTGAGCTTGGTAATATTAATTTTGATACAGTATTTTATGACAAGATGTGGGATTTTTATGCATGGACAAAATATTCGGAAGGAGGCAGTGGACTCTATTCTGACAATGGCAACAATAACGAAAATGATTTTTTATGGTGGAGAGATAAGAACCAAACCCCGCCCAATTTAACCCCTACGGGAAAAAACATATATTGGTCGCGAGGTAATGGATGGGTTATCGCTGCTATGGTTAAAGTATTAAAAGAGTTACCTGTTTCCGACAGTCATTATGAAGAATACAAACAAACATTGATTTCCATGGCGGGTTCTTTGAAGGACCGGCAGAGGTCTGACGGTTTTTGGAATGCCAGCCTGGATGACCACAGTCATTATGGTGGAAAAGAAACCAGTGGAACTGCTTTTTTTACCTATGCGCTTGCCTATGGCATTAATGTTGGGATTTTAGAGGCCGCAATTTATGGGCCTGTTGTAGAGAAAGCATGGAACGGTATGGTTAACGATGCCATTCAAGCTAATGGCTTTCTTGGTTATATTCAGGGGCCAGGACATACGCCTGGATCAAGCCAGCCTGTTGATGCAAGTACAACAAGTGATTTTGGAGTCGGTGCATTTTTATTGGCAGGAACTGAAGTCGTAAAAATGGCGTCCGGTGTTATGCCAAGCCCAGATAACCCTCCGTCTCTATCCTTTCCTGTAGTGGTTAGCCAAAGTGCAGAGCAAGTTGGCAACGAAGCGATTAAAGTGATTGATGGAAACACTTCCAATGATTTCAGGTGGTCTGCCAGAGGCTTTCCACAATGGGTGATTATTGATTACGGCGAAAATAAGTTTATTGAAGGAACTGAGTTATGGACCTACCAGAATAGAGCGTATCAGTATACTGTTTATGCCAGTACCAGTCTGGCCGATGTTGAAAATGAAGTGGCTGGTTCACTCATTGTGAATCACAGTAATAATACGTCGACATCGCAACCTATTCCATCTTCATTTTCCAGCCTGGAAGCCCGATACGTTAAATTAAAAATTGTTGGAGCATCAGGGTATTCAGGTTCATGGTCAAGTATCAATGAATTTAAGATTGTGGAAGGGAATTCCATTCCTCCATCGAATAAGGTGATTCATAGCCAGAGTGCAGAGCAAGCGGGCAACGAAGCAATTAAAGTGATTGATGGAAACACTTCCAATGATTTCAGGTGGTCTGCAAATGGTTTTCCACAATGGGTGATTATTGATTACGGCGAAAATAAATTTATTAAAGGAACTGAGTTATGGACCTATCAGAATAGGGCGTATCAATATACTGTTTATGCCAGTACCAGTCTGGCCGATGTTGAAAATGAAGTGGCTGGTTCACTCATTGTGGATCACAGTAATAATACGTCGACATTGCAACCCATTTTATCTTCATTTACGACCCTGGAGGCCCGATACGTTAAATTAAAAATTATTGGCGCGTCAGGGTATTCAGGTTCATGGTCAAGTATCAATGAATTTAAGATTGTGGAAGGGAATTCCACTGGTCTGGACGCCGCAGTGCTTTCGCTTGATTTCGACATCAAGTAACTGCAATTCAGCTGGCCAGCGGTGCAGAATGCCACTTATTACCGATTGATGGGAAATCCTGGTGGCGTCTCGGGTTTTGCCCAGCGAGGTGCAGATATCACCACTACCTCACATAATACGTTGGATATTGCTATGCTTTGGTGACTCAGTGGCTTTGAGCAGCGACGGTTATACCCTGACGGTAGGGGCTAATGGTGAAAGCAGCAAATGCCACTGGCATCAGTACCAATGGAACTGGGGAGGCGGATAATTCGACAGAATATTCCGGGGCGGTGTATGTGTTTAACCGCAGTGGCGATAGTTGGTTCCAGCAGGCTTCTTAAGGCTCCAATGCTGGAGCTCGGGATTTTTTTAGTGATTCTGTATCTTTGAGCAATGATGGCAGTATTCTGGCGGTAGGCGCTTCCGGAGAGGATAGTCATGCTATGGGTGTTACCCATGATGCAAATGTTGTCGGAGCAGATGACACTGGATTCGGAGCCGGGGCAGTGTGTTTGTATTAGGAATGGAAACTAAATAACTTATACAAGTAGCGCTCTGATTTAGTCCGTATTCGCCTAAAGCGCCTACTTTTGGTGTTCGTTCTGATTGAGCAAAAGTGTAGGAATAGTCGCTCTTATTTCGAGCTTTTGCGATTGAAGAGCGGACGAAGACAGGCTGAAGCAGGGATGCTAATTGTATAAGTTATTTAATTTCCATTCCTTAGGTGTTGAGGAAAACTCCAGAGCTGTCTGAAATCAGAAATAATCGAGGAGGAGTTTTGCCTACAAGCTGGGGTAACTGAGAGTGATAAAAAAACAAATGACACGCCTGTGACTTGCTTGTGTCCAGCGGCGTAAACTAATTATGAAACGGAATGATAAGCTAGTTGGGCTTCCTGTACGCTAAGCAATGGCATTATTAATGACAGTAAGCTTTGCTTGTTTTTCCTCCTGATGCCTTGGCATCGCCATTGGCACCTAAAGTGATACTACGTTAGCGTTGAGCAATTGTTGTGAGGAAAAAATGGTTGGTGTTCCATGTTGGGTTCACAGCAAATTCAGCATGACGTAATACCGATATCATTAAGTTTAAGCAGCATCCATTGATTCACTTTGCTCTTTTATATACCCGTGGCGTTTGGAATTTAGGCCTAATTGCACGCCACGCCATGTCATCAACGATATCGGGTTCGTCAGGTACTCTGATCTGGGCCAGGTTTTCACATCAAAGCAGCGGTCATAACTGTGTTGGTTTCGTCAGCGGAAGGTAAGATGCTCGCTGTGCTTCTATGAATAGTAATCAGTATAGTGCTCGGTAATAGTGCTAAGTTTTACATGAAGCTTTTAGCTATCAAATATCAGTATAAAAAAATATTGCTAAGTAATATTGTGTGTTAATTATGATTTACAGTGTTGGTTTTGAGTGAGAAAGTACGATTGTTTTTACAAGTAGTTGTTATTTTTCCAGATGCATTTTAATGCCACTTAATTGAAATTGGTAATTTTCCACTTTGTGTTTGTAAACTCCAAATTTTGGGGGAAAAGATTTTTATTCTTACTATACTTTTTACAGTGCCATTCTGAGTCCGGATGATCATTTTAAGGAATAAAATAACCCGATACATTGATTCATAATCTAAAAGGAGTTAATTATGAAAACCAAATATGATCACATTTTTTTTTCCATATGCTTGATTGCTTCCATGTTTTTTTTCGCGTTATTTAGTCAGGACGCCAGAGCCTTTCCTGTAGTGGTTAACCAAAGTGCAGAGCAAGCTGGCAACGAAGCTTTTAAAGTGATTGATGGAAATACTTCCAATGATTTTAGGTGGTCTGCCAGTGGCTTTCCACAATGGGTGATTATTGATTACGGCGAAAATAAGTTTATTGAAGGAACTGAGTTATGGACCTACCAGAATAGAGCGTATCAGTATACTGTTTATGCCAGTACCAGTCTGGCCGATGTTGAAAATGAAGTGGCTGGTTCACTCATTGTGAATCACAGTAATAATACGTCGACATCGCAACCTATTCCATCTTCATTTTCCAGCCTGGAAGCCCGATACGTTAAATTAAAAATTGTTGGAGCATCAGGGTATTCAGGTTCATGGTCAAGTATCAATGAATTTAAGATTGTGGAAGGGAATTCCATTCCTCCATCGAATAAGGTGATTCATAGCCAGAGTGCAGAGCAAGCGGGCAACGAAGCAATTAAAGTGATTGATGGAAACACTTCCAATGATTTCAGGTGGTCTGCAAATGGTTTTCCACAATGGGTGATTATTGATTACGGCGAAAATAAATTTATTAAAGGAACTGAGTTATGGACCTATCAGAATAGGGCGTATCAATATACTGTTTATGCCAGTACCAGTCTGGCCGATGTTGAAAATGAAGTGGCTGGTTCACTCATTGTGGATCACAGTAATAATACGTCGACATTGCAACCTATCTTATCTTCATTTACCACGCTGGAAGCTCGATACGTTAAATTAAAAATTGTTGGTGCATCAGGGTATTCAGGTTCATGGTCAAGTATCAATGAATTTAAGATTGTGGAAGGGAGTTCCACTGACCCGGGCGCTGCAGTGCTTTCGCTTGATTTTGGTATCAAACAACTGCAATTTAGCTGGCCAGCGGTGCAGAATGCCACTCATTACCGATTGATGGAAAACCCTGATGGCGTTTCGGGTTTTACCCAGCGGGGTGCAGATATCACCACCACTTCACACACGCTGGATATTGCTGTGCATCGCCAGGACTGGGTTAATGCCCGGTATTTATTGCAAGCCTGTAACAGTGATCTTTGTAGCGACTCCAACGAGGTGAGTACGTTAGGAGGGGTGTTATCGGCTATTGGGTATGTGAAGGCTTCAAATACTGGCGGGGGATTTGCTTATGACTTCATTGGAGGGGATGCATTTGGTGAATCTGTAGCTTTGAGTAGTGATGGTAATACGTTGGTGGTGGGATCGACAGAAGAAAGCAGCAATGCCACAGGCATCAGCACCGATGGAACGGGTGAGATGGATAACTCGGTAGAAGCTGCCGGGGCGGTGTATGTGTTTAGCCGCAATGGTGGTAGCTGGTCCCAGCAAGCTTATATTAAGGCCTCTAATACTGGACGCTTTGATTTTTTCGGTGACTCAGTGGCTTTGAGCGGCGATGGCAATACCCTGGTGGTAGGAGCCTCAGGGGAAAGTAGCAGTGCCACAGGCATCAGCACCGATGGAAGCGGTGAGGCGGATAATTCAGCCGTCATTGCTGGTGCTGTGTATGTATTTAGCCGTAACAATGGTAGCTGGTCCCAGAAGGCCTATATCAAAGCCTCCAATACTGAGGCTGGTGATTCTTTCGGTAAATCAGTGGCTTTGAGCAGTGATGGCAACACCCTGGCGGTGGGAGCTAGTTCAGAACATAGTGGTGAGGACAATCCTTTCGCAGGCCCAGTTGGGGCTGTGTATGTGTTTGACCGCAGTGGCGATAGTTGGGTACAACAGGCTTATGTCAAGGCCTCCAATGCAGAGGAGTTTGATTTTTTTGGTGGTTCAGTGACTTTGAGTAGCGATGGTAATACCTTGGCGGTTGGAGCTTCGGGGGAAGAAAGCAATGCCACAGGTATCAGCACTAATGGAACCGGTGAGGAGGATAATTCGGCACCCTTTGCTGGGGCTGTGTATGTGTTTGGTCGCAATGGTGGTAGCTGGCTCCAACAGGCTTATGTCAAAGCCTCTAACACTGAAGCTGATGATCGGTTCGGCGCATCAGTGGTCCTGAGTGGTGATGGCAACACCTTGGCAGTGGGAGCTTCTTGGGAAAGCAGCAATGCCATAGGCATCAGCACTAATGGAACCGGTGAGGGGGATAATTCAGCATCCAATGCTGGAGTGGTGTATGTGTTTAGTCGCAACGGCGCTAGCTGGTCCCAGCAGGCTTATGTCAAAGCCTCTAACACCGAGGCCCGTGATTTTTTCGGTGAATCAGTGGCCTTGAGCAGTGATGGTGACATTCTGATGGTGGGGGCCTCAGAGGAGAGAAGCAATGCCACTGGCATCAGTACCGATGGAACCGGTGAGGACAATAATTTGACAGGCCCGGCCGGGGCGGTGTACATGTTTAGCCGTAGAGATGGTAGTTGGTCTCAACAGACTTACATCAAGGCCTCTAATGCTGGAGCTAGTGATAATTTCGGTGTTTCTGTGTCTGTAGACAGTGATGGCCATACACTGGCTGTGGGGGCTTCCGGGGAAGACAGTAATGCCACCGGCATTACCCATGGTGCAGATGCTGCCGGTACGGATAACAGTGCATTCAGGGCCGGGGCGGTGTATTTGTATTAGGTGTTGGGGCAAACTCCGAAGCTGTCTGAAGTTAGAAATAATCAGGTAGGAGTTTGCCCATAAGCTGGGATAGTTGGGAGTGATAAAAAAAGAAGCAAGCGACACGCCCATGACCTGCTCGTGTCCAGCGGCGTAAACTAACTGTGAAATGGAGTGATAAGCTGGTTGGGCTTCCAGTACATTGCGCAACAGTATTAATGCCAGTAAGCTTTATTTGTTTTTCCGTCTAATGCCCTGGCAACGCCATTGGTACCTAAAGCGATATTGGCGTTAGCGTTAAGCAATTGTTGTGAAAAGGGAGGAATGGTTAGTGTTTCATGTTGGGCTCGCAGCGAATTCAGCATGGCGCAATATGCCAAGGAATGGAAATTAAATAACTTATACAATTAGTATCCCTGCTTCAGCCCGTCTTCGCCGTTCTTCAATCGTAAAAGCTCGAAATAAGAGCAACTATCCCTACACTTTTGCTCAATCAGAGCGAACATCAAAAGTAGGCGCTTTAGGCGAATACGGACTAAATCAGAGCGCTACTTGTATAAGTTATTTAATTTCCATTCCTTAACGGGCAGTCTTTCTGATTTTCCTTTCCCAAGTTAATCCTAGATTCCGCAGTTGACCGCTTAGAGGATGTATTAACATTTTGATCAACATCCTGTTTTATCGTTTTAGAGAGTTTACCTGCTGGGTGAGTCGCTACGACCTGTATAGCACGTTGCCTTTTGCGTCTGGCCGCGTTGCGAATCGTCGCAATAGGCAAGCTATTACTTCTCATCGCGCCTCGCCAGTCACAAAATCCAACGCACTCTACAGGCCGTTCAACTGCGGATTCTAGGTTAATGCCAAATGCATCAACGATATAAGATTCGTCAGGTATCCTGATTTGTGAACCATCGATGACGTACAGTCGATATCCGTGCCAGGTTTTCACATCAAAGCAGTGATATAAATGTGTTGGTTTCGTCAGTGGAAGGTAAGACAGCTCGCTGTGCTCACATGAATAGTGCTAAGTTTTTCATGTAACTTTCAGTTATCAGTTATCAGTTATCAGTTATCAGATGTCAGATGTCAGATGTCAGATGTCAGATGTCAGATGTCAGATGTCAGTATATAAAGATATTGCTAAGTAACATTATGTGTTGATTATGCTTTACAGTGTTGGTTTTGAGTGAGGAAGTATGATTATCTTTACAAATAGGTGTTATTTTTCCCGATGCATTTTAATGCCACTTAATTGAAGTGGATAATTTCCACTTTGTGTTTGTAAGTCCCAAGCTTTTGTGAAAAAGGTGTTTTATTCTTACTATACGTTTTACAGTACCATTTCGAGCTCAAACGATTATTTTAAGGAATAAAATAATCCGATACATCTATTCATAATCTAAAAGGAATTAATTATGAAAGCTAAACATGACCATTTTTTTTTCATATGCTTGATTGTCGCGATGTTTTTTTTCGCGTTATTCAGTCAGGAAGCCAGAGCCTTGCCGAGCAAGTCGGATATTGTCAATAAAATGATATTGGTGAATGATTACTGGATCAATGGGCATCCTGATAGTAAATACTACAAGTGTGTAGAGGATTGGGCCATAAAATGGGATTGGAAGTTCAATGGGTATATCTGGTTACCCCACAATGAATTTAAGATTGTGGAAGGGAATCCCACTGGCCTGGATGCCGCAGTGCTTTCGCTTGATTTGGGCATCAAGCAACTACAATTCAGCTGGCCAGCGGTGCAGAATGCCACTTATTACCGATTGATGGAAAACCCTGATGGCGTCTCGGGTTTTACCCAGCGAGGTGCAGATATCACCACCACCTCACACACGCTGGACATTGCCGTGCATCGCCAGGATTGGGGTAATGCCCGGTATTTATTGCAGGCCTGTAATAGTTATCTTTGCAGCGACTCCAACGAGGTGAGTACGCTGGGAGGGGTGTTATCCGCTATTGGGTATGTCAAAGCTTCAAATGCTGAGGCTTATGATTGGTTCGGTCGATCAGTGGCTTTGAGTGGCGATGGCAATACCCTGGCGGTGGGGGCTCATACAGAAAGCAGCAACGCCACTGGCATCAGTACCGATGGAACAGGTGAAGACAATAATTCAGCAGAGAATGCCGGGGCGGTGTATCTATTTAGCCGCAGTAGCAGTAGCTGGGTGCAGCAGGCTTATATCAAGGCCTCCAATGCTGAGGCTGATGATCGGTTCGGCAGATCAGTGGCCTTGAGCAACGATGGCAATACCCTGGCGGTGGGAGCTGCTCTAGAACGCAGCAATGCCACCGGTATTAGCACCGACGGAACCGGTGAAGGGGATAATTCAGCATTTGCTACCGGAGCGGTGTACGTGTTTAGTCGTAGTAGCGGTAGTTGGTCCCAACAGGTTTATGTCAAAGCCTCTAACATTGAGTCTGGTGACAGGTTCGGTACCTCAGTAGCCTTGAGTGATGATGGTAACACTTTGGCGGTGGGGGCTAGGGATGAAAGCAGCAACGCCACTGGCATCAGTACCAATGGAAGCGGTGAGGACAATAATTCGGCACTCGGTGCTGGAGCGGTATATGTATTTGGCCGCAACGCTAGTAGCTGGGTGCAACAGGCCTATGTTAAGGCCTCTAACACCGAGAAATTTGATGGCTTTGGCTCGTCAATTGCCGTAAGCAGCGATGGCAACACTCTGGCGGTAGGGTCTCATGCAGAAAGCAGCGACGCCACTGGCATCAGTACCGATGGAAGCGGTGGGGACAATAATTTGGCATACGGTGCTGGAGCAGTGTATGTATTTGGCCGCAACGGTGGTAACTGGTCCCAGCAGGCCTATGTTAAAGCCTCTAACGCTGAGGCTTATGATGAGTTCGGTACCTCAGTAGCTTTAAGCAGCGATGGCAATACCCTGGCTGTGGGAGCTGTGTGGGAAGGTAGCGATACCACTGGCATCAGTACCGATGGAAGCGGTGAGGACAATAATTTAGCACTCGTTGCTGGAGCGGTGTATGTATTTGGCCGCAACGGTGGTAGCTGGATGCAGCAGGCTTATGTCAAGGCCTCCAATGCTGAGGCTGATGATTGGTTCGGCAGATCAGTGGCCTTGAGCAGCGATGGCAATACTCTGGCTGTGGGGGCTGTGTGGGAAGATAGTGATACCACTGACATCAGTACCGATGGAAACGGTGAAGACAATAATTCGACAGAAGATTCTGGGGCGGTGTATGTATTTAGCCGCAACAGTGGTAGCTGGGTGCAACAGGCCTACGTCAAGGCCTCTAACACCGAAAAATTTGATGGCTTTGGCTCGTCAGTTGCCGTAAGCAACGATGGCAACACTCTGGCGGTGGGGGCGGATAGTGAGGACAGTAATGCCATTGGCATTACCCATGGTGCAGATGCTACAGGTACAAATAACAATGCACCCTCTGCCGGGGCGGTGTATTTGTATTAGGTGTTGAGGCAAACTCCAGAGCTGTCTGAAATCAGAAATAATCAAGGAGGAGTTTGCCCACAAGCTGGGATAGTTGAGAGTGATAAAAAAGAAGCAAGCGACACGTCCGTGACCCGCTCGTGTCTTGCGGCGTAAACTAATTGTGAAATGGAGTGATAAGCTGGTTGGGCTTCCAGTATGCTGGGCAACGATATTAATGCCAGTAAGCTTTGCTTGTTTCTCCGCCTAATGCCCTGGCATCGCCATTGGTACCTAAAGCGATATTAGCGTTAGCGTTGAGCAATTGTTGTGAAGAGGCAGGAATGGTTGGCATTCTATGTTGGATTCGCAGCGAATTCAGCATGGTGCAATAGATTCATGATGATAGGTCTATTGCGAGAATAGACCTTCGTCATTCTCCGTTGGTTTTATCTCCGAATCCAATTTTCCTGTAGTTTGTCCTGATGGTGTAAATTGTATTGACAAAATAGGATGATTGTATTATTTTTTACCCACATTAATAGGACAGTCGTCCTATTAATGTGGGTGGCACGTACTTGAAACGAATAAATTATATGGAGAAGATCAATGAGCACTGATTTGTTTTCCCCGATTACCGTGGGTGACATAACGTTGGCCAATCGTATGGTGATGGCCCCAATGACACGCAATCGCGCTGGTGAGCATAATACACCGCATGACATCAATGTCACTTATTATCAGCAGAGGGCAACAGCAGGTTTGATTATCACTGAAGCCTCTCAGGTTTCGCCGGAAGGTGTCGGTTATCCGGGTACACCAGGAATATACAGCGATGAGCAAGTCGCTGGCTGGAAAAAAATTACAGATGCGGTACATGCTGAGGGTGGGCATATCTTTATTCAGTTGTGGTACTGCGGGAGAATATCGCATCCTGATTTGTTACCTGATAATCAAATACCTGTCGCGCCATCCGCAATTCAACCTTCAGGTGAAGCCGTTACTTTTGAAGGTATGAAAGCATTTGTGACTCCTCGGGCATTGGAAAAAAATGAAATCCCCAGTATTGTTGCCCAGCACAAACACGCTGCGAAAATGGCAAAAAAAGCGGGCTTTGATGGTGTTGAGGTGCATGCAGCGAATGGATACTTAATCGATCAATTCTTGCGTGACGGTTCGAATCAACGCACGGATCAATACGGTGGCAGTGTTGAAAATCGCATGCGTTTATTAAACGAAGTGTTAGACACGCTGATTGAAGTGTGGAGCAGTAATCGAGTGGGTGTGCGATTCTCACCTGAAAACAGTTTTAATGATATGTCAGACAGTAATGTTTCCGAACATTTTAATTATTTTGTTTCACAACTTAATACCCGCAACCTTGCGTATTTGCATATGTTGGAAGGTGATATGGTGAGTCAATCTTCCAATGTTGATTATCGTGCTTTACGTGATAGTTACAATGGGCTGTACATGGCAAATTGTGGGTATGATAAAGCACGTGCCAATCAATCACTCAGTGATGGAAATAGCGACCTTGTTGCATTCGGTGTTCCATTTCTGGCTAACCCGGATCTGGTTTATCGCTATCAGCAGAATCTGGCTTTAAATGATGCGAATTATGATGCTTTTTATGGTGGCGCAGAACACGGCTATACTGATTACCCATTTCTTGAACAAGCGGCTACATAAAACCTTTATGGGCAACAAAAGCGAAGTACTAAGACAAAGGATTATCACTGCTGCAGATGAGTTGTTTTATCAGCAAGGATATGAAAATACCTCGTTCAGTGATATTGCGGATGTAATCGGCATATCACGTGGTAATTTTTATTATCACTTTAAAAGTAAAGACGAAATATTAAGTGCTGTGATTGATGCCCGTATTGCGGGCATTGAGGTAATGTTGGAAGAGTGGGATAAAAAATTCACTGACCCTCGGCAGCGTCTTTATTATTACATTGATATGCCACTGCGAGGCCAGGGAAAAATTCGTTTTCACGGTTGTCCTGTTGGTAGTTTATGCGCGGAGCTGGCCAAAACCAATCATGCAATGTTAAATGATGCGAATAAAATGTTTACAGTATTTCGTGATTGGTTAATGGTGCAGCTCAATCTTCTTGGGGTTAAACATGCGGAAAAAATTGCGATGCATTTCATTGCTCGGGAACAAGGTATTGTTGCGGTAACAAATGCCTTTGAAGATGAAAAGTTCTTACAACAGGAAATAAAGCAATTAAAAAAGTGGCTTGATGATGAGGTGATTACTTAAGTCATCAAGCCACTAGGAGTCTGTCCTAAAAAGCTCTACTATTTAAAGCCAATGGATCTAGTGCGTAGTTGATAATCTGCTTTTTATTCCAGCTTAATACCAAATGCTCCGGTGTTGATCTTTGTGTTTATGTTTTTTGGGATGTATCACCTGCATCAATTTTTTCGACACATGATGTTTTTTTGCTGGCCGCCAAGCGCCATGTAATTTGTTGGCTGACTGCCATCTGCCGCGGTGATGACGAAGGTAGCGGTTGTTATAAAAATAGATGCCGGGCCAATTGACAATCACATAGGCACCCGTGTGTGCATCGTAACTGAGTTCGTGGCCTTGCTGGCGGCGGTGGTTAGGTCGTTCATTATAATGAGTATTATGGCGTTGGTGTTTTTGGGCGTGGTGCTTTCTAAGTTTGTGCGGAATATTATTTATGTGTGCCGAACGCCATCGGTTGTTCAAATGACCACGGATTTGCCAGCCATCACGGTAAAAACGTACGTAGTGGTCATTGTAGAAATACAGACCAGGGCTGCCGATGACGATATAGGCTCCAAAGCCTGCATTAAACTGTAAGTCATGGTTATGGTGATGATGTCGGTAGCCGTGGGCAGGTGCGTGCGGTGGCGGCACGTAGTGTGTGATTACCGAGGTGGTGTGAGTGTGGTCTCCCTCGAGAGAGATGCCGATACCGTATGGCAGATTGTTGGCATAACAAGCGCTTAGGAAACCAAAAAAAATGCAGATACTCAGAATGTAAAAACACTTCCCTTTCATGACAACCTCCTGATACACCGTTAAGGTGCTGTCGTTGAGTTTATCGAAACGTGTTTATAACTTATAGTAGGTTGAAACTTAACGTGACCTGAACCAGCGTTTGTTCAAAGCATCGAACACACGATTAGGATACCAGACCTTGCCCAGGCTGCCATTGTAACGCGCCAGGGCACGTTGGTAATCACCTTTTTCCCGTTTAAGATAGTGTTTGAGGATTGTGCAGCCGAAGCGCAGATTGGTGCGGATGTCGAATAAGTTGTCACCAGCCTGCGGGATTTCCTTTAGCCAGAAGGGCATTACTTGCATTAGTCCCTGAGCACCTGCGTAGGAAATGGCCCAGGGGTCAAAGTTACTTTCCACGTTGATGACCGCCAGCACCATTTCCGGGGGCAGGTCGGCTTTGGTCGCTTCGTAGTGGATATTTTTTAGCAGGTCCAGGCGCTTGGCGTCATCAGGTACGCGCGATTTGAGGCGGGAGGACATGTCCATGAGCCAGACTTCGGCATCAAATCGATCCGTGAAACTGCCGGACTCGCCGATAGCTTTTTCCAGCACAGAACGCAGTGCATCATCAGGACGCTCCTGGGTCGCTGCCAGTACAACACTCATGCTTAATAACCACAGGCTGATGACAGCCGTCAGTAAATACCAGGAGTGAGCGTAAGTTTTAGTCATGTTGTTGATGTCGTCTGGGCACTTTTTTCCTGAAGGAAATCGATTATGTTTTTCAGTGGAACATCTTGCTTGTCGGCATCGCCACGCCTCTTGTATTCCAGTGTACCTGAGTCCAGTCCGCGTTCGCCGATCACAATGCGATGAGGAATACCGATTAGCTCCATGTCGGCAAACATCACGCCGGGGCGTTCTTTGCGATCATCCAGCAGCACATCAAAACCAGCGGTGATGAGTTCATTATACAAGGTATCGACGGCATCGCGCAGACGCTGTGATTTATGCATGTTCATGGGTACGATAGCGACGTGAAAGGGTGCGATAGCATCGGGCCAGATAATGCCATACTCGTCGTGATTTTGTTCAATGGCAGAGGCCACTACACGCGACACACCGATACCGTAGCAACCCATAGTCATTACCGTGGTTTTGCCATTTTCGTCCAGCACTGTGGCATTCATCGCCTCGGCATATTTTTGGCCTAACTGAAAAATGTGGCCGACTTCAATGCCGCGTTTGATTTCCAATGTGCCCTGTCCATCGGGACTGGCATCACCTTCCACTACATTGCGTAAATCTGCGATTTGCGGTTCGGGCAGGTCACGTCCCCAATTGACCCCGGTTAAATGTTTACCGTTTTCGTTAGCTCCACAGATAAAGTCGGCCAGTTGTGCCGCAGCGCGATCCGCAATGACCGGAGCGGCAATATCACGCGGGCCGATGGAGCCTGCAGAACAGCCACAGCAGGTGTTGATTATTTCATCACTTACCAGCGTGAGTGGTATGGCTACCTGCGGTAGCTTTTCTGCTTTGAGACTGTTTAACTCGTGATCACCACGCAGCACCAATGCCACCACGTCGCTCTCATTGCCTTGCACCAGTAACGTTTTGAGGGTTTGTGATGCTTCTACTTTGAGGAAACTGCTGACCTCCTCAATGCTGTGTTGTCCTGGGGTGTCCACCATGTTCATTTGTGCGCCGGGTGTGGGGCGTTCATCGGCAGGCGCTACCGCTTCGGCCAGCTCCACATTGGCAGCGTAATCACTGACATTGGAAAAAGCGATGGCGTCTTCACCGGATTCGGCCAGCACATGAAACTCGTGTGAGGCACTGCCGCCGATGGAGCCGGTGTCCGCCAGCACCGGGCGAAAATTCAGCCCCAGGCGGGTGAAAATACGCGTGTAGGCGGCGAACATGTGCTCGTAAGTTTCTTGTAGTGATGCTGGGCTAGCATGGAAGGAATAGGCGTCCTTCATCAAGAATTCTCGCGCGCGCATTACCCCGAAGCGTGGCCGGGTTTCGTCGCGAAATTTGGTTTGAATCTGGTAAAAAGTAGTAGGTAATTGTTTGTACGAGCGTAGTTCACGGCGGCACAGGTCGGTAATGACCTCCTCATGGGTAGGGCCAAAACAGAATTCGCGATTGTGGCGGTCATGCAACCGCAGCAGTTCTCCACCAAACTGTTCCCAACGACCCGATTCCTGCCACAATTCCGACGGTTGAATCGCGGGCATCAGCAGCTCTTGAGCACCTGCGCGATCCATCTCCTCGCGCACAATGGCCTCTACTTTACGTAGCACCCGTAGGCCCAGCGGCAGCCAAGTGTACAGGCCTGCGGCCAGTTTGCGGATCATGCCCGCGCGCAACATCAACTGATGGCTGATGATTTCCGCGTCGGCAGGGGTCTCTTTTTGGGTGGCGAGTAAAAACTGTGAAGTGCGCATGGTGTGTCTCTATATTTTTCAGGCAGTCAATGTGAGAGCGAATTGTAAACGTCGGGCAGCCAAAAGGGGAGCGCGTACCTTGTCCAATATGAAATGAGTTTGAGGATGAGCCACCAGAAGTCGGTGACTTGGGGCGAGTTGAGACCAAATTTTGTTCATGATGGGAGGATGAAAGCCATCATGAAGGTCGAGGATTTAACGGTTATTGATCAACCGAAGGGTTTTCTGTTTGGTATTCAGGTAGTAGCCTTTTCGATCATCAGTGATGGATGAACGACACGACACACCCTGCTACCCGACGTTTTGCAAATTGTTTCGGGACCAGTAGCGTTTCATCTGGTCTTTTTCACGGGTATTGCAGTACTCTCCTGGTCGTTATTTTT
>Ga0316202_10001644_pt1 | contig 16769 bp, 17 predicted proteins | sample 3monrhotite_MG_FD_204934 | JGI IMG/M metagenome (GOLD analysis project Ga0316202, IMG submission 204934) | Microbial mat bacterial communities from mineral coupon in-situ incubated in ocean water Damariscotta River, Maine, United States -... | ecosystem: Environmental > Aquatic > Marine >... | reverse complement strand
CTGCCATCCACTTGATGCGATAAAATCACGTAGCCTGGCGTTTTAGCCAAACTATCCACCGCCTTGGTCCAGCGTAGTTCGTCATACCACTGTACCGAGAGCCAAGCGATGAGGCTGATTATCGCTAGACTGATGATGATCATCGCTACGATGGGCGGACGCTTTTTTTGTGGTTGTTGGAATTGTGTTTTTAAGCATTTTCTTAGCAGTGCTGAACTTCGGCTAAAGGGGATAGTATCGCCTTCAAATTTTTCGAGTGGATTACTGAAGTGCTTGTGTAAATCTTCTACGGTTTCTTGCAAAATTAAACGTAAATTTGCTGGCGCGTTACCTCGAATAACCAACGCCACAACCGCATGAGGGCCGGATTCTATCCACACAGCCAAGTCGCCAACGCGGAGGGATTCCAGCGAGTCGCCCTGACCGGTGTTAAACGAGTCGTACACAAAGCTTTGGATGGCCGATAGCATACCCGACACCATGTCTGGGTCTTGAGTCGGCGCGTTGGCTGAAATCTCATGTTTGATCAATAAGCCGCTGTCTTTATGAATAAAAAAGACTTGTTCCACGCTATAAATCAAGCTGTGGAGTAGGGCGATTTCGGCAAAAGGTTTGCCTGTTCTCATGGATTCGAAGCGCCAGCGCAGCCCTTTGGCTGAAATACTTTGTTCGATAACTTGGTTGAATGAATTAACAAGTTCTTGCAGTGTGCTGGAAATTGCCTTGCGAATGGCTGGCCCAAGAATAGGGAATATGGCATTGACCAGACCTTGCGGGTCGTTTTTTATTGCGACTTTGAGTGAGGCTTCAATGGTCGGACTGAGGGCATCACTCAATGCATCGTCGTGACGAGCGGCATGCAAAACAGCCTCTGGCAGCTCTGCCGCTAGTTGTTGCGGCGTTAGTTTTTGACCCTTCTTCAGGTCCGCTATTTGAAGCGCTACTTTTCGGGCAAAAGCGTGCTGTAGTTGCTGAAGTTGGCTTAATTCCTCTCGCTCGGGTTCGAGCAGAAGCGCTTTAAGACTCTTGAGCTGTGTGATATCCGCATTCACATTCTGGTTTGAGCTTACAGGCATAGACGTTCCCATGCGCGCTTGTAGGGCATCATTGTGTGATTATTGGTTGTTTTCATTTTCTAAGCGAGCAGCGACATCATTAAACAAGCGAGCAAGATTTAACCGATCTGTTTTACTGTCATTAAGCTGAGATACCTGCTGTTCAAGAGCACTGGATAATTCTTGATATTTATTATGCATGGCTGTGGATAGTTTTTCAGACTCTTCGACTAATGATTTTCGTAAATCCCCATCAGACATATGCAGTTGATCGTCTAGATTGTCTAACTTTTTTTGCATTTCTTTGGCAAGATCGGCTAACTCATTGGATAAGGTATCGAGTGCGTTATTGCGTTCTTGCTGTTCGGCAATTAAGCGTTTGCTGAGTTCTTCCATGTTGTTCTTGAGCATGGACTCTAATTGAGAGAAGCGTCCTTCAATGGTGCTGTGCAGATTATTCGCTTTTTGCTGCAGTGCTTGCTCTAATTTATCAAAGCGATCGGTATAGGCTCTATCTTGAGCACCAAAGAGAATATCGCGGATCTGGTTAAGGTTTTCGCTGCTCACGGCTGCTGCATTGTTATCCGGTTCGGCAGAGGGTGTCTTGGCCTCATTTGGCTGTTTACTCATGGCATATTCCTTGTACTTATTTGAAAGTATTACGTAACTATAATAGAAATGATTGTAGAACGGGGTAGTTATTTGATTCTATTTGTTTTTAAGAGAGTGCCGTTTAGTGCTCAATTGATGGCAAGGCCTAGGTTTAATTCTGACATTAGGAAAGGGGTTTTGAGCAAGTCAGGGATTGTAAATGGCGCAATGATCTAGGTGTCTAGTTAAAATATCAATTATTGTTAAACTAGGTATTAAATAGGGTTTATAAGCCCGAGAGGATTTCGGGCTTATGCGATGTCAATTCTAGTGCGATTTAGGTTTTCGTGTCGGCGGCAATTTCAAAGGCATCGGCATAAATTTCTTGCAACGAAGCGCCAGACAAAAAGGCTTTGCGTTTTGTCTCGTTGACCATGGCTGGGTGGCCACATAAATAGATACGCCAGTGGCTTAATGATGGGTGTGTAGCAAGCGCAATAGCATTGGCTCGTCCCGCAGTTATGCCCTCGGGGACAGACTCACCAGAAGCGCAGGGGGTGTAGTGGACTTGTTCGTGTTGCTGCGATAAAGCCTTGAGTTCATCAACAAGATAAAGCTTATCTGCGTTGCGACTGCCGTGAAAAATATGAATTTCACCCCGGTGCCCTTGAGCGATAGCATCACGCGCAATGCCCCAGAGCGGTGCTAGGCCAGAGCCTGTACCAACAAGTAATAAATTTTGTTCGGGTTTATTATTCAGGTAATAACAATCACCGTGTGGGCCATCAATGGTGATGTTATCACCGACGCAAACGTCATCGTGAATCCAACCACTCATAAGGCCGTTGGGTAGGCGTTCGATATGCAATTCTAAGAATTCTTCACTTTGAATGCTCGCGAGAGAATAACTGCGAGTGATATTATTGTGATGCAAATTAATAAATTGACCGGGCTTGTAATCGAGTTGGCTGTCTGGCGCTATTCGTAAACGTATAATGTGCTCGTTTAAGGCTGTTTTTTCGACGACCTTAGCCGTTACTTTGGGGAGGGCACTAGCATCGGCTAATGTGACACCTAGGTCAGTTTCCGGTTTACAGATGCAGGATAGAAAATAACCTTGATCTTGTAAGGTTGGTTTTAGCCCGCCTTGAGACACCGCAGTGGGGGTCCCTTCCACACTTTTCATCATGCAGCTTTGGCATACGCCTTTGCGACAGCCAAAAGGAATCGCCACGCCATGGCGTTCCAAACACTCTAAGACCGATTCGTTGTCGTTCAGTGAATAGTCTTGGTCAGAATATTTTATAGTCGTCATAGCGTGGCGAAGATCCTTACTTACCTAATACGTCATTACGAGTTGTTTCTACGATCGCTGCCGCTTCACCGATTAGCTCATCGGATACACCTAGCTCTTTTAAGGTCGCACCTAAGTTCTCAACAACAGCGTCGAAATCTGCATCACCCAAGCCTTTGGCTACCATGTGAGCATGGGCATCACGCATATCTTTGCCAGAATAATTATTCGGGCCGCCCAATGCCATGGTTAGAAAAGCTTTTTGTTTTGCTGCTTGCCTTTCCATATCAATACCCTCGAACCATTGATTGATCCGATCGTCAGCCAGGACTTTTCGATAGAAAATGTCTACTGCTGCGTCTACTGCTGCTTCACCGCCAAGTTTCTCGTACAAAGTGCTCATGTATACAGTTTCCTCATGGTCTATGTCTAAAAATACGCGTCTGACTAATGGATAAACATCGGCGTAGTTGATATGGCATGGGATATGTCCCCCCCCTTGCCGGATAAGTCTAACTCGTTGTTGATAGATGACATTAGAACTCGGATATAAGTTGTATCGTAAATACATCTTTAAATCAAGTCAGAGTTCAATTGTTTTCGGCTGCTGGGTAAATATCTTAAGTCCTTTATTTATGTGAGTATATTTTAGCATTTTGCTGACGGGCGCTGATGACGTGCACGAGTTGATGATAATAGGAAACGATTTTGAGACATTGGCTTTGTGGAGCTTGTTTAGGTTTGTAAAAAAACAGCTCTCAGGAAAGCCAGTAAGTGCATTGCCTCGGTTTATGTAAAAAAATCCTTATAACTGCCTGAAAGTTAGATAATTTTTGTTTATTGGGGGCTGTCTTGTTTTATGATGCGCCGTTTTAAAAACCCCTTTACTGCGCTGATTGAAAAAATGCAGGCTCGCTAGCCTTACTTCTTTTGTCGTTAGTCAGTTAAAAAGCTCCACCCAATGAGGCGACTAATCTTCTTGCCTTGGCCCATGCTGATAACTTCAACTTTGGTAGCGCCTAACTGATTCAGCAGCTTTTTCAACGGCAGAATATTATCGCCTTTCGATACCAGGCTACTAAACCATGTTACTTGTCGGGCGTAGAGTTTGCTTTCGCTGGCCATGTTTTTTAGAAATCGAATCTCACCACCCGGACACCACAGCTCATTTTTTTTACCACCAAAATTGAGTTTGGCAGGTGATCTATTATTTTTATCTTTGCTTAGATTACGGACTTTACGCTGATTGCCCGCAAGTGCTTCGGCCTCGGATGCGTGGAAGGGCGGATTGCAGAGTGTTAGATCGAACTGGTCAGTTTCTTTGATCACGCCTTTAAAAATGGCCTGATTATTTTTTTGCAGCACGGGTCTAACCAATCCCTGCAAACAAACATTGAGCTTGATGATTTTTTCAACGGATTTAATGGCAATAGGATCAATATCGGTCACCATAAATTGCCAGCCATAACTTTGGCTGCCGATGATGGGATAAATGCAGTTGGCCCCGGTGCCTATGTCTAAGACGCGAACTTTGTCTCCCCTTGGAACTTTGCCTTTTGATGCCTTGGCAAGCAGATCGGCGGCGTGATGAATATAGTCAGCACGGCCCGGAATGGGTGGGCATAAATAACCTGCGGGAATGCTCCAATTCCTCACTTTGTAATAATGGGCCAATAGCGCTTTGTTTAAACACAGCACGGCTTTTTCGTCGCCAAAGTCGAGGCTTTGTGCCCCCGTGGGAGTGTGGATTAAATAACGTTTTAACTCAGGCGTGGTTTTACATAATTGGCCAAATTTATAACGCCCTTGGTGGGGATTGCGAGGGTGAAACGAGGGGCTTTTGCTATTATTTTTATCGCCTGACTTAGCCATAGGGTTGCTGTTTCCAAAAAGCAATTGGGCACTGAATAAATGCCGAGAGGGGCAGCATTATTCAGGGTCTATGCTTATTTGTGAAGCGCTATATGCCGAGTTTAGCGTGTTTAGCCAGGTTTACGGGCGATGATGGGGTTTTGGCCCATACATTTCATGACGCAGTCATCCACCGAGTCCTTTTCAATACCGCCCCAAAAGCCACGGTCGATCTGGAGCCAATATTCGATTAACTCGTCGTTAAGCCCTTCTTCGGCAATGGCCCAGCGCAGTATTGTCTCGCGTGCTTCAAGTTGCTCATGAGTTATGTACATGTGCATGTGGACTTGGGCGGGGGTGTCGCCTTTGTATAAATTCTCACCGCCAAAGGAGGCCACCATAAATTCGGTTTGTTTTCTCGCCAAGGTACTTTCATGCTTGCCACGGAAGAATTGTCCAATCCACGGATCATCGAAGATACGTTCGTAAAAACGGGTATGAATGCGAAGAATCGTGTCGTACCCACCCATTCTCTCTAATACATTATCAATGGCTTTGATGTCAGGTGAGATATTGCGATCATGGTAGCGTCGGTCTGCATTTTTTAAGGCTTGGATGAATAATTCAGAAATTTCATCAAATACCACATACCAGGCTAGTTTCAATGCGGGTGTGGACTGCTCGCCTAAATAGCGACTCAGCGCATTCATTAAGGCATTTTTTATTAGTGGAATGTCTTCAATTTTTGCGCCGTAATCTCGCAAATGCTGTTTACCGATGTTTTGTATCGATGTCTGAATCCGTTCTAGGTGCTTGGCATTTTTGATTACGGCCAGCATATTAAAAAACTTTCGTTCTCTGGCCGCTCGGTCGAGTGAAAGTATGCTTCTTAATGAGGGGCTATTATCGCTGAGTTCTTGATAGAAAAGATTGGCTAGTTTGGTCATATTGAGATCAGGGGCTTCTAAGAAATCTCGTACTAATTGGCGATTATCTAGGCTCATGCTTATTCATCCTGCAGCAGGGTGTTAACGCAATATATTTTGTTGCTTTTTCTTTATATCGACAGAAACCACCTCATAGTTATCGTTTTTTTAACAAAAGCTTGTGATTTAGCCCGAATTACTTCGTTAGCCTCTGACGGCTAAGTGCGCGACAATAGCCCTATCCTTTCAATAAGAATTATTCCTATGAGTTGGCCCCATATCTTCGAAGCAGCCCGTGAGTGTTTGATGGTCACGGACGTCGATACCAAATTAGCTATGACCCAGGCTGCGGCCAAGGCTTGGCGGACTGATAGTTTGAGTGATCAAAGTGACGATCAGCCCCAGGCGATTAATGAGCCGGGGCGGCCCGAGAAGCCCGAGTTAGTCATGCCGACCAGTGTGCCGCGCCGGGGCTTGGGCTCGCCCGAGGGCAAAGCAGCCTTGATACATGCCTTGGCCCATATTGAATTTAACGCGATTCATCTGGCCTGGGATGCAGTCTATCGATTTCGTAATATGCCACGCCAATTTATTACTGATTGGATTCAAGTGGCCGACGAAGAGGCTTATCATTTTGGCCTACTACGTGGTCGTTTACGCGAGTTGGGCTATGACTATGGCGATTTTCCCGCTCACAATGGGTTGTGGGATATGGCGCGTAAAACCTCACATGATGTGATGGTGCGCATGGCCCTGGTGCCGCGTATTTTGGAGGCCCGTGGTTTGGATGTCACCCCAGCCATCATGCATCGCTTGCGCAGCACAGGTGAATCAAAAACATCGGACATTTTAGAGATTATTCTTAACGATGAAGTGGGGCATGTGCGCATCGGCTCCCACTGGTTTGCCTACGAATGTGAACAGCGCGGCTTGGACATGGAGTCGACCTTTCGCGATCTGATTGTGCAATATTACGAAGGTGATTTGCGCGGCCCGTTTAATATTGATGCGCGAATGAAAGCTGGTTTTTCAGAAGCCGAGCTGCGGGCACTTGAAACTCTGGCAACACAGTCATAGAGTAGGGAGATAAGCACTTCTTGTAACTGACGATAGGCAGGTGATTATGGCGAATATGCATTTTCTTGCGCGGGCTGAATTGCAAAGTCTGGTGGCTTGTTTGGAGCGCCGTGGCTATCGCTGTGTGGGGCCGTTGTTGCGTGACGGGGCGATTGTTTATGATGAAATTAATCATGTCGATCAATTGCCCAAAGGCGTTCACGATCAGCAAGTGCCTGGTAGTTATCGCATCATCCAAGATGACAACCCTCGTTTATTTGCCTGGGCTAACGGCCCGCAAGCCATCAAACCGCAATTATTCAAATCCACCGAAGTCCTGTGGCGAGTCGAGCGCGATGAGGCAGGCCAATTGCAATTTGTGCCAGCTCAAACTCAGGTAGAACCGGTGGCCATTTTTGGCGCACGATCTTGTGATTTAGCGGCGATGGCGATTCAAGATCAGGTGTTTTTGCACAGCGAGCATGTCGACCCCTACTATCAGCAAGCGCGCGAGAGCTTGTTCACTGTGGCGGTTAATTGCAGTGATCCAGCTGAGACCTGTTTTTGCGCCTCAACCGGTGATGGGCCCCATGCGGATGTCGATGCGGCTTATGATTTAATACTGACCGAATTAGATGATGGTTATTTAATCGATGCTGGGTCGGATAAAGGCCAAGAGGTGTTGGCCTGTTTACCCCTGGCTGCGGCCACCGATCATCAATTTTTTGAAGCAGGCCAGCAGCGGATGCACGCTCGCCAAGCCCAGCAACGCGCGTTACCCACCCCGATGCTCGCTAAAACACTCATGCAAAAGCTCGATCATCCCCGTTGGCATGAGGTCGCCGAGCGTTGTTTGTCGTGTGGCAATTGCACACTGGTTTGCCCCACCTGCTTTTGTCATAAAGAAGAAGAGAATCCCGGGCTCAATGGCCAAGCCTCCGAACATAGCCGGGCTTGGGATTCGTGTTTTACCGAAGGCCATAGCTATATTCACGGCGCTGTTTTGCGCAAAGACACCGCGGCCCGATATCGCCAATGGTTAACGCATAAATTAGCCACCTGGCAGGATCAATTCGGTAGCAGTGGTTGTGTGGGTTGTGGCCGCTGTTTGACTTGGTGTCCGGCAGGTATTGATATGACCGAAGAAGCCAATGCCATTTGCGGAGATGATCATGCTTAATCCTTATCTGCCAGCGGAAGCTGAAATCGTTGAGCGCATTCAAGAATCCCCGACAATCTTTACCCTACGGCTGCGCTTTACCGACCCTGAGCGCCATCAGGCCTATAGTTTTCAGCCTGGCCAATTCAATATGGTGTATTTGTATGGTGTGGGGGAGGTGGCAATTTCCATTGTTTCTGACCCTGAAGATGAGACGCTTTACCATCACACTATTCGTATTGTTGGCCGTGTCACGCGGGGTCTGGCCAAGCTGCAAACCGGTGACAAGGTCGGTATTCGCGGCCCTTTTGGCCGAGGCTGGCCGCTGCAAGAGGCCGAAGGCCGCGATGTGTTGATTCTCACGGGTGGCTTAGGTTGCGCGCCCGTGGTGTCGGTAATTAATTATGTCATCAAACGGCGTGAGCGTTATGGTCGTTTGATGATTATGCAGGGCGTCAAACACAGTGATGATTTGCTTTGGCGCGAGCGTTATAAACTCTGGGCCGAAACAGCCAATACCCAGGTGGTGATCGCCGCCGATAAGGGTGGCCAACAGTGGCCTTGGCGTATTGGCCGAATTATCGAAATGTTTGAGGAGCTGAATCTATCACCCAAACACACCATCGCTATGATGTGTGGCCCCGAAGGGTTGATGAAAGCGGGGGTGGAGCGGTTGCGCCAACAAGGCGTGCCCGAGCACATGTTGTTTATGAGCATGGAGCGCAACATGCAATGTGCGGTGGGCCACTGTGGCCACTGCCAATACGGTGACAAATTTGTCTGTAAAGATGGGCCGGTGTTTTCCTATGACCAAGTCAAAGACTTATTTGATCAGGCGGGGTTTTAACTGATGGCTGAGACACAAACCAAACCTCGGGTAGCGGTGCACAAATTTAGCTCCTGCGATGGCTGTCAGCTAGCGCTGTTAAATTTGGGCGAAGCCTTATTAGATCTGACCGAACGTGTTGAGCTGATTCATTTTGCCGAAGCAGGTTTGCTCGGCGCTGAAGAACAGGTCGACATCGCCTTTATTGAAGGCAGTGTCACCACACCAGGCGAAGCCAAGCGCATCCTCAATATCCGCCAGCAAAGCAAGGTACTGATTACCATTGGGGCCTGTGCGACCAGTGGCGGCATCCAAGCCCTGCGCAATCAGGCCGATGGCGCGGCCTGGATGGCAGAAATCTACCCCTCACCCCAGTTCATCGACACCCTCGCCACCTCCACAGCCATTGCCGAGCACGTGCGGGTGGATTTTGAAATCTGGGGTTGTCCGATTAACGGCCAGCAAATTATTGATGTGGTGAAGGCGGCTTTGTTTGGCGTAGCACCCTTGGCCCAACACGATAAATTATGTTTGGATTGCAAACGCCAGGGCCGAGTGTGTGTCATGGTCACTCAGGGTGAGCCTTGCATGGGGCCAGTGACCAATACCGGTTGTGGCTCGCTTTGCCCCAGCGTCGGACGCGGCTGTTTTGCCTGTTACGGCCCAGCAGAAAATGCCAATGCGACTGGCCTAGTCAATCGCTTTCAGGGCTTAGGCCTGGTTAAACAAGAGATTGCCCAACGTTTGTTGTTTATCAATAACAATGCCGAGCCCTTTGCCTCCGTGGGGCAAGCATTAAAGGATAGCTGTGATGACTGAGTCACGTGAAGTCTCGATTCGTGTACCGGTACTGGCACGCGTAGAAGGTGAGGGTGCGCTGGATTTAAGCATCAGCGATGGCGAGTTAACAAACGTCCAGCTTCGCATCTACGAGCCACCGCGTTTGTTTGAAAAGTTTCTCCAAGGCCGACGCTTTGATGAAGTACCGGACATGGTAGCGAGAATCTGCGGCATCTGCCCTGTGGCTTATCAAATGAGCGCAGTGCATGCGATGGAGTCGGTGTTCGCTTGTCAGCCTGGCCCTTGGGTGCGAGAAATGCGGCGACTGATTTATTGCGGCGAATGGATAGAAAGCCACGCCCTGCATATCCATTTATTAGCCGCGCCGGATTTTTTTGGTTATCGCAGCGTGACGGAAATGGCCAAAGATTACCCGATGGAGGTTCGGCGGGGTTTAAAACTGCAAGGTCTAGGCAATGAGCTGATTCGAATTTTAGGCGCGCGCTCGGTCCATCCCGTTGGCGCAGCAGTGGGTGGTTTTTATCACGCGCCGAGTAAAAGTGCGGTGGCTGAACTACTGCAAAAAATCAAACAAGCCCTGCCCGAAGCCGAAGCGCTGGTGCGCTGGGTGGCAACCTTGGATGTGCCCCAACACGAACAACAATTTCACTGCGTTGCTTTACGTCATGAGCATGAATACCCCATCAACGAGGGTCGTCTGGTATCGAGTTCAGGGCTGGATATTGACGTCAGCGAATTTCAGCACCACTTTAAAGAACAGCAAGTGCCACATTCCACCGCCTTTCATTGTCATCTTAATGGTGAGCCGTATTTGGTCGGGCCCTTGGCGCGGGTAAATTTGAATCGCGATAAATTCCCCGAAGTGGTAAAAAATCTAATCGATGAGCTGCCCGTTAAATGGCCAAGTTTTAATACCTTCCACAGCGCCCTGGCCCGTGCGATTGAAGTGTTTTACGCCCTGCACGAAGCGGTGCGAATCTTGTCGGCCTACCAAATGCCCGATCAAACTCGCCAAAGCATCACACCGCAAGCGGGCGTGGGTTATGCCTGCACTGAAGCGCCACGCGGCATTCTGTGGCATCGCTACGAAATGGATCAACAAGGTGAGGTAGTTAACGCCATCATCGTGCCGCCCACCAGCCAAAACCAAGCCCGTATCGAGGCCGATTTGCGTCAATCCCTGCAGGATTTTGGTTTGCATAATGACGACGATGCCTTGCGCCAACATGCCGAAATGGTGGTCCGTAACTATGATCCCTGCATCTCCTGCTCGACCCATTTTCTAATATTAAACGTCGACCGCTGCTAATGTGTTTGGTCAAAGTCCTGGGGGTGGGCTCGCCCCATGGCGCGGACCAGTTGGCCTGGAAAGTCGTCGAGCAGCTACGCCAGCAAACTACGCTCAGACCCTACTTGGGCAATGTGCTGGACTGTGTCATCCTCAATCGTCCAGGCCCGAGTTTGATAGACTATCTCCAATCAGCCCCCACCGTGGTGATTATTGATGCTGCTTTGGATGGCGGACCCACTGGGCGAGTGAGACAATATTCAGCCACCGAGTTGCTGGAATCGCAGATTCAATTTTCCAGTCACCAATTCGGCGTACAACAAAGCTTGGCACTGGCCCAGGCCTTGAGCGACTTGCCTGAAGGGCTGCGGGTTATTGCCATTAGTGTCAGTGATGAAGATCAAGCAATGACAGAGCCTGATTGTGAGCAATGGGCTGTGAGACTCGCGCCCCTCATCGCGGCGCGGTTGGATTCGATTGTTAGTGCTGTGAGTTAGCTTAAATTTGGCTCATGTGCGTAAACCCTATTTGTTAAGGTGTGTTGTGTTGAAGTTAAAGCTAATTAAAGGGTTGGTGACGTTGGCTGCAATGGCGCTATCGATGAGTTCTCATTCGGCAGAGACAGTGGCTAGAGATAAATATGTTTTTGCTTCGGTGTCATTCGTCGCCCCTGACTCTGGCCGCGATGCTCGTGCAGGGGAGGGTGCGGGGCTTGGCTTAAGCCTGCCCGTCGGCGAACTATGGAATTTAGACCTGCGCGTGGATAGAAGCACCGTCGGTGTCAGTGGAGAGTCGGCTAAATTTAGACTCGATGCCTATGCCATAGATATGCGTCATCAGTTCAGTACTTACAAAGCCTTTCGGCATTACTGGGTCGCAGGGTTGGGTCTGCAAAAAACAAATATAACCAAATTGTCTGGCTCATCTATACTCTACAACGTCGGCTTGGGTACCCAGTATTTATTGCACAACGATATGCAGCTTCGATTAGACCTTCGTTACCGCCGCGACGAATTTAGCCAGTGGCGTGACGAGGCCGGTTTTGGCGATATTGTCGTGAGCTTGAGTTTAGATATTCCCCTGGGGATGAACTAGGCTGGCTTGTAATACGGTAAGCGGGAGTGAGTTTAGTTTGTTCGCCAGGCTAGTGACTTAGTTGTTGTTTTTATCCCTAGCCCCTGAATCATTATGACGAACTTAAAAAATAATGAAGATTATTGAATTCGTTGATTCAGTAGTGAGAAGCGGACTTACCTCAATAGCAAGTCGTTGTGAATTCCAATCAACCATGCTAACAACAGAGCTATTTACACCAACTAAAAAATCTAGCCTTTGTTCAGGTCAACTTAGCCGCATCAAACAACCTAGGTCATTGTTCTGATGAGTTGCTTAGTAAGACATTGTCGGATATTCAGAGCAACAATTATCGTGCGAGTTTTGAGGAAATAGTTGCTCCTTTGCACAATGGTGAAGTAGGGGATCTTGTGTATACCACTGAGTTTAGTCGCAAGCAGGGGGCAGTTATCCTGTGGAGGTGAATTTAAGCCTCTCCGTTGAGACGGAAGACGATGAGTCTATGTCTGTGGCGATTGTTCAAGATCTAACTGAACGCGAGCAAACAGAGCGGGATATGCGCTTTTTAGCTTATCACGATGCGCTGACAGGTTTGGCTAACCGGACACTGTTTGTTGATAAGCTTGCTCATTACATAAAATTATCACAAAGAACTCAAACTAAGATGGCTATTTTGTTTTTAGACTTGGATCACTTTAAGCGGATCAACGATACGCTAGGCCATTACATAGGCGATGCATTACTGGTTCAGGTTGCGGAGGTTTTAAAAGAGATATTACGTGACTCAGATCTGATTATTCGCAATCGTGAAGGCGTGAGGGATGACGCTATTGCTAGATTGGGTGGAGATGAATTTATTCTCCTTTTGAACTTGATTCATAATGAAAATCATATAGCAGCCATTGCCCAAAGAATTATTAACCGCTTATCAAAGTCTATTCAGCTTGTTGGGCATGATGTTGTCACGCCACCAAGTATGGGTATTGCAATGCAGGGCAATTGCACTACAACTATTATCTAACTAGTTGATAATACTGGATCTTTATTTTTCAACAGAGCCCAGCATGTCAAAAAATATGATCGAGTACTTTGGAACTATCGCCGATTACCGTAAAGACGGAGCGAATAGGCGATATGAAACAGAAAAAACATTCGAAGGGAAGCAAAAGAAGGCATACCAAAAACCACTGATTGACTATGCAGAGGTTCAAGAAACTAACCGAGGCCGTCGAGAAATTAGACGTTGCTGGATCACTCCGTCACTTTCGAAGTTAGAAGCGAATCGCTTAAATGAATGGGTAGGCCTAACCCGATTAGTGAAAATAGAACCTGAGCGAACGAAAAAAGATAAGACCACAACAGAAAGTCGGTTTTACATATTGAGCAGCGCGTTAACAGCGCAAGAAGCCATTGATGCGACCCGCAGCCATTGGGGAATCGAGAATAAACTTCACTGGGTGTTGGATATGGCCTTTCGAGAAGATGAGTGCCGTGTCTGAAAAGACCATGGCGCAGAAAATCTAGCAAGGCCACGTCATTTTGCACTGAATATGTTGAAACAAGATAAAAGTAGAAAAATGGGCATTAAGAACAAACGGCTTACTGCGGGTTGGAGTACCCGCTATTTACTTCAGTTACTCAACGGTAGTTTGTAGTGCAATTGCCCTGGCATTAGCGGAATGAATAGACGTGGCGCACTTATGGCTAAAATCCGCGCAGGTAATTATTAGATAATATTTTATTTTTTGGCGTCGATAGCTACTAGGTGTGCCTGGTTGCTCTGCTGGTGTGATGGTTTCAAACGATATTGGATGATGCAAAATGAGTTCGGGAAAAGTAGCTACGGAATCGAGTGCTGATGGTGTGTCTATCTTATTGGTTGATGATGAGCGGGCAAATGTCTTGCTTTTGAAAAAAATGCTCAAATTGCATGGTTATTCCTCTGTATTTGAAATCACTGATTCTAGAGAAGTGCTTAGTGCCTGTTTGTCGAATGATTTTGATTTGATTTTGCTTGATTTGAATATGCCATATTTGGATGGCTATGAGGTTATGGCCCAATTAAGGGCAGAACAAGGGTATGAGCCACCACCTATCTTGGTGTTAACAGCGCAAATTGCACAAGAATACTGTACTCGAGCATTGGTTGAGGGTGCGCGTGACTACGTCCGTAAGCCGTTTGAACATGTTGAATTATTAGCGCGAGTTCGTAACTTGCTTGAAGTGCGCGTATCGGCCAAGCGTATGAAGTCGCAAAATCAAGAACTAGAGCGTCGAGTGCTGGATAGAACTCGAGAGTTACACGATACTCAATTGGAAGTTGTGAGGCGTTTGGGCCGAGCGGCCGAATATCGTGACAATGAAACGGGTATGCATATTTTGCGAATGAGCAAAGTTTCTGAACTTTTGGCGCGAGCCCTGGGTTTGAGTGGTGCTATGTGTGATTTGCTCTTAAATGCCAGTCCGATGCATGATATTGGAAAAATAGGTGTTCCTGATAACATTTTACTTAAACCTGGTCGTTTTGAAGCTGATGAATGGGGTGTTATGAAAACGCATGCGCAGATCGGAGCTGATATTCTTTCAGGCGATGATTCTGAGTTAATGAAATTGGCGCAATTGATTGCCTTAACTCACCACGAAAAGTGGGATGGGAGTGGCTATCCGGCGGGGCTTACAGGCGAAGAAATACCCTTGGTGGGACGAATCGTGGCCGTTGCTGATGTTTTTGACGCGCTAACATCGAAGAGGCCATATAAGAAAGCATGGGAAGTGGATGATGCGGTAGCATTTATGAAGGAGCAGAGCGGAAAACATTTTGATCCGCAAGTGCTGGCGTTATTTATTGAAAAATTAGATGAGGTACTGTTGATCCGAGACGAGTATTCTGACGATTGATTGAAAATAGCGTTGTTTCGCTGGTTGCCTTTGGAGGGCACCTTTAGTCGACTTGTTGTATAGTGAAGTTTCTTGCTTGGTAGTTTCTTTCATATGTCTAATTATCCACCCGCCATTTTTATTATGGGGCCAACGGCTTCTGGGAAAACTGATTTAGCACTTGCGCTGTTCGATCGTTTTCCTTGTGAACTAATTAGTGTCGATTCGGCGCTGGTCTACCGTGATATGAATATTGGCACTGCAAAACCCAGTGCTGAAATTCTAGCCCAATATCCCCATCATTTAGTGGATGTTATAGAGCCAACGGATGTCTTCTCGGCCGCACGTTTTCGTGATGCGGCACTTGCACTTATGGAACAAATTACCGCACGTGGTCGTATGCCAGTCTTAGTTGGGGGGACTATGTTGTACTATAGAGCCCTGCAACATGGCTTAGCTGAACTGCCGGATGCGAATCAAAATATTCGGGAAGAGATGGAGGTTGAAGCTCAGCGTATCGGCTGGCAGGAGATGCATGCTCGACTAGCGCTTATCGACCCTGAGTCCGCTGCACGTATCCATCCCAATGATCCCCAGCGAATTCAGCGCGCACTAGAGGTGTATGAAATCACTGGACGCAGTCTGAGTGACTTATATCAACAGCAAAAGCGTGATAGCCACTTACCTTATAACGTTACTAAAATAGTGGTTGCGCCCGAGGATCGTGCAGTACTGCATGAGCGTATTGCTTTTCGATTTAAGCGGATGCTAAATGAAGGGTTTATCGACGAAGTTGTAGCACTGAGAGCGCGAGGTGATCTGAATCTTTCCCTGCCTTCAATGCGCGCTGTTGGCTATCGTCAAGTATGGCAGCACTTGGATGGGGACTTGAGCTACGATGAAATGGTGGAAAAAGGCGTGGTAGCTACACGCCAATTAGCTAAGCGCCAATTTACATGGCTGAGATCTGAAACTAATGTGACTTGGTTTGATAGTCAACTGCCTAATTTACAAGAAAAAGTATTGAAATCGCTGTAATTTGCCCTAACTTTGAGATAATTAACAGGGTGTTGTGATAGAATTCTGAACTGTTTTGCATAAAAGGGGCATTAGGGACGACGCATATCGATTGTTCAGTGGAAGTTTGCAAAACACCTAATAATATAAAAATCAAGGAGATATAAAATAATGAGTAAAGGGCAAAGCTTACAAGACCCTTTTTTAAATGCCTTGCGCAAAGAAAAAGTTCCTGTGTCTATCTACCTCGTTAATGGCATTAAATTGCAAGGCCAAGTCGAATCTTTTGATCAATTTGTTGTTTTGTTGAAAAATAACTTGAGCCAAATGGTATATAAGCACGCTATCTCCACAATCGTACCAAGTCGAAATGTTAAGATTCCACATGCCCATCCAGAAGATGCCGCTTGATTATTCTCGAAGCAGGTAAGTACTAACGTGGACTTTTTTGAACGCCCCGACGTAGGGGAACGGGCTGTCCTCGTTCACATGGATTTTCAGAGCGAGGATGTTCGGGAAGAATTAGGGGAGTTCAAGGAGTTAGTTATTTCTGCTGGGGCAGAGCCGGTCACTGTGGTTTTGGGTAATCGACGCTCGCCTGACCCTAAATATTTTGTGGGAACGGGAAAAGCCCAGGAAATTAGAGACCAAGTAGAAGCTTTAGACGCTGAAATAGTAATATTTAATCACGCGTTATCACCATCCCAGGAAAGGAACTTAGAAGGCTTGTTGCAGTGCAGAGTGTTGGATCGAACAGGTCTTATTCTTGATATCTTCGCCCAACGAGCACATACCTTCGAAGGTAAATTGCAGGTTGAATTGGCCCAGTTGCGCCACTTGACGACGCGTTTAATTCGTGGCTGGACCCATCTAGAGCGCCAAAAAGGTGGGATCGGTTTACGGGGTCCTGGCGAAACTCAGCTAGAAACTGATCGTCGCTTAATTGGCCAGCGG
>Ga0316202_10001643_pt1 | contig 16775 bp, 13 predicted proteins | sample 3monrhotite_MG_FD_204934 | JGI IMG/M metagenome (GOLD analysis project Ga0316202, IMG submission 204934) | Microbial mat bacterial communities from mineral coupon in-situ incubated in ocean water Damariscotta River, Maine, United States -... | ecosystem: Environmental > Aquatic > Marine >... | reverse complement strand
CGGGGGTGGGGCGGGGGCCGCCGCCGCCCCCCCGACCCGCTAGATCCAGCCCCGCTTGCTCAGGGCGTCTCTCAGCATCGCGACCAGGAAGAAGACGAAAAAGCTGATTTGCGCGAGGCCTGCGACGTAGGCCAAGAAGGTCCCGAGGGGCTGGAGGGACTCCTGGGGCAGGCCATAGAGGTCAGCCATGAACAAGGGGACCACGCTCAGCAGGACTGAGATTCCGAACACCGCCAGGCTTCCGAGCCAGATCCGGTCCAGGGTCGAGACCCTCGACGGGGCCGCAAAGGCCTGCGCCCGAGGTGGCCTGCCTTCGACCTGGATTCGCGCCGCTTTGGCTCGGCGAGCCTCCGCTGCTTGAAACACCGCTTCGGCGAGGACGCGCCGCTGCTCGGCCGCGGCGCGATCTCGCGCCACTTCCTCAGCGAGGAGCGCGCGTCGCCAGGCGGGGATTCCCCGAGGCGCGTCGGCGCGGGGCCGACGCGGGGCTCGGCAACCGAAGGTCACGCAGCCGCCGTGCTCATTCCAGCACATGCTGTGGTGAGGCGTGGCGCAGCCCGCGCAGGTCCAGAGCTCGCCCGCGAGCCCGTCCTTGCAGAAGGGGCAGTGCGCACGCTGGGCTAGGTTCGCGAGGATCTGCATGCCTAGGCTGACGCACCTCGCGTGCCGGGCCTCCCAGCGCGAGGGGCGGCGCCTGGGGCGCTCGCTGAGACGCTCTTCGGTTCACCTCGTAAACGCAGGAGACAGTCGTGGAGAGGAGCGCTGGCCTGCCTAGCGCGCTCCCAAGGCCCGCTTTCGGCCGGCGAGGCCGAGCCAGCGGTCGAGGAAGGTGATCGCCTGCGGCAGGACGTTCTCCGGGCAGACGAGCTGGGTCAGGTGGCCGCGCTCGGTCTCGAGGAGCTGAACGGGGACCTTCTGAGCTGTGAGCGCGTCACGCAGGGCGCGGGCGTGTTGGACGTCGACGACCCAGTCGTCGCGACCGTGATAGAGGAAGGTCGGCGGGCTCTTGGCGTGGACCGAGAGGACCGGTGAGGCCGCCTCGACGACGCGCGGCCGCTCGCTGGGAGTCCCGCCGAGGAAGCGACGGATCGGCCACAGGTCCCCGAAGCGGCGGAGGTCCGAGGGACCGGCGCCCAGGACACAGGCTTGCACGCTCGGGTCCGCGTCGGCGCGGACGTCGAGGGGGTGGAGGGCCTGGGGTCGACTCGCCGCCAGGGCGCTGAGGTGCGCCCCCGCGGAGTAGCCCCAGAGCGCGATCCGCCCCGGGTCGACGCGAAGCCGCCCCGCGTTCCGTCGGACCCAGCACACCGCGGCCAACACGTCCTCGAGGGGAGCGGGGTAGGGGTGCTCAGGCGCCAGCCGATACTCAATGTTCACCGCCACGAAGCCGTGCTCGGCCATGGCCCTCGCGATCCGCTCCATGCGCCCGCGGGTTCCGCGAGTCCAGCTCCCTCCGTGGACCAGGATCACGGCCGGTGCCGGCACACTCGACGCGGGCCGGTGGACGTCTGCTAGGAGCTCGAGCTCACCCCGCTGCGCGTAGGACTGATCCCGGAGCGGAGAGGGCGTCGTGGGGCTTTGGCAGCCCAGCGCGCAGGTCAGCGCGAGGAGGAGGGGGATCGCCAGCCGGGTGGGTCGGGGCTTCATGGCTCTCGCGAGCTTAGGCCTCAATAGTGCGGAGGAGGGTCGCATTGCTTTCCGACCTCGGGGTTCTCCGCTTGCCGGCTCTCAGCTTCGGCCTCGAGTCGTTCGACGCGAGCCGCGAACTCCGTCAGGACTTTGTCGAGCTGGGACAGGCTGCGGTCCTGAAAGGCGACCAAGGCTTCTAGGTCCTCGACTCGCTTCTCCAAAGGGTCATGTTCGTTCACGGGCTGATCGTATGCCCTGAGGCGCTCTCCGCGGAGAGTGATGTCGGAATCGTTGCGGGGCGACCGGTAGCGTCAAGGCCAGCCCGGCGCTGGCGGTGGACCGCCGCGCTCGAGCGCAACAGCGCCTCGGACGCGAGGGGCCGCCGCGAACGCTGTTCACCAAGGACATTTCCCTGGAGCGCTCAGATCGCTTGCCTGCGAACTCCGCAGCGATGCAATCGCGGCTCGAGAGCGCTAGGGTGCCCAGAGGGAGCCGTCTCTTCTGCTGACGAGCACTCCAGAGAAGGTCGTCGAGACGAAGCTTCCGGGAATCAAGTCGTGAACAAGCTCGTGCCCCTCCTCCTCGTGTTCGCCCTGGCCAGGATTGCTGGCGCTGGCGAAGAGCCCCCGGGCGAGCCCTCTGACTACCGGGCGCTCACCGAATACTGCGTCCTGCGGGACACCTACCTGCTCGACTGGGATATCGATCCAGACCGTCCGCTCCAGAAGGCAGTCGTTGCGTGGCGCTTGATCTTGGCCCGAAGCGACGCCACCCAGGTGTTCACGAGCCTCTTCGCCGAGGCCAAGCCGGCGGGGAAGTTCTATGCCCTTTGTGGGCTCTGGGTCAGCGACTCCAAGGTCTTCGCGCGCTTGGCGCCCTCGCTGATCGAGAGCAAGGAGTCAGTCCGACTCACTCGCGGGTGCTCTCACTCAGGCGGTCTCGAGGAGGCTGTCGGGTCTCTCGTCTCCAATCCCCAGGCGGTCCGTCTTCGTGGGCCTCAGGACTCTTTGGCTGCGCTGCGGGCTCGCGACCCGCAGGCAAGAGGCACCAAGGAGATCTTGGACGTGGTGGGTGGCGGGATCCCGGACGTGCTCAGGGCCTCTTCGTTTGGATCGAATCGGAAGGGGATCGAGGCGCTTCCTGCTGATCAGCGGGAGGTAGGCGTGTGGGTCCAGCGGCTCGCCACGCTGGGGAAGGGGAGCGCGGATCTCGAGGACCTGCTCTTCGAGGGCGACAAGGACCTCGAACCGATCCTGGCTGGCTTGCGCTGCTTTGGCCCCGCGGTGGCTCCGCACCTGAGCGCGCTCCTGAAGCACGCCTCTCTTGGCGTCAGGCTGCGCGCGCTTCAAGCCCTGGGATATCTGCGGGTGGACTCGCTCGGGCAAGCTGTCCATACGCTGGCGCCCGCGCTCGCAGAGCTGACGGGTGACTCCAATCCACAGGTCTCGTCGATGGCGGTTTCCGTCCTGCGAAGACAAGGCCCCTGGGCTGGGGCGGCGACGCCTGGACTGCTCGCCGTGCTAGCGAGGGTCGTGGCCGAGCCGAGCAGCGAGGCTCAGGAGGGCCTCGAGGAGCGAGGCTTGGAGGTCGTGGGGGTCTTGGCTGAGATCCGGCCCCCGAGGATCGACGCCCTCAAGGGGCTCCTTCGTCACGCCAACTCAGAGATCGTGCTCACCGCTGCTGGTGCCCTCAGTGACCTCGGCCCACGCGCCGCTCCGACAGTCAGTGAGTTCGTCCGCCTGCTGGGTTCCAAGGACGGCGAAGTTCGCAGCTACGCGGCGCTTCGCTTGGGGAGCATGGACGACGACGAGCGCCTCCCGGCCTCGGCGATCACGGCCTTGGTCGGCTGCCTGAACGATCCCGAGGAGGAGGTCAGGGCTCGCGTGGCTGAGGCCCTCGGCGATATCGGGCCTCGGGCTCGGGAAGCCCTCCCGCGGTTGCGGGCCCTGCTCAGAGACCCCGAACCCCGGGCGCGGATCTGCGCGTGCGTCGCCCTCTGGAATGTCGGCCAAGAGACGGTCGGGCTGCCTCTGCTCGCCGAGTTGGCGGTCCGTGGACGGCTGTTCGAAGGCGAGTCCGAGGAGTCCTCTCGCCGCCTCACGAAGAGCGCCGAGAGTGGGCTCCAGAGCTTCGCTCGAGAGGCCAAAGGCCGCGAGGCTCTGCTGGCCTATGGGACCAACCGAAGCTCAGCCGATCCCGCGGCGGCCCAAGCCCTGCGCGCGATCGGCAGCGGAGGGGTGGAGGGCAAGAGCTTGGCGGCCAGGCTCCGCCAGGTGGTCGCCGAGGACTTCGGGGATGGCGTTCGGGTCGCTGCGGCAGAGTCTCTCTTCGACCTGACTGGCAACTGCGACGAGGCGCTGCGCCTTCACCGCGAGCGGTTGCGCGGAGACGATCCCAGCCTCGCGAGCGAATCCGGCTGGGCTGTCCAGCGCTATGAGAAGCGTGCCCAAGAGGCGCTCGCGGAGGTCTTGGTTGCCTTCAAGCGCTTTCCGGCCGACCTGGCCGAGCCGCTGACCCACTTTTGCCGGGACCTGGGCCCGGCGGCTACTTCCGCGATTCCCGCCCTCGTGAGCTGCCTCGAGCACGGTGAGGAGGCTGACCAGCTCCGGAGCTGCGCTGCCTTGGCCAGCATGGGCAAGCTCGCTCGCAAGGCGCTGCCAGCCTTGCGCCGACTGGCGAAGTTGAAGGGGCCAGATTCGTGGGTGGCATACAAAGCGCAGGAGGCAGCGGCAGCGATTAGCAAGTAGAGGAGCGTGGAGGGAGGGCGTCGCAGATCAGGCGAGCCAACGCTGGCTGCGGGCCTCCCCGCAGCTCAGGCCGCCTCTTCGCTCTGCAGCCGGGAGAGCGAACTAGGCCTCCAGCTCGACCTCGGGCCGATAGCAGGCTCGCTTGGCCGAGCAGGTCTCGGGGCACACGCCTTCGCCGTCGGGGCCGAAGGCCTCGTGGGTTCGGAGGCACCAGGAGCCGGTGTTCAGCGGCTCGTCGGGGTCCTCGAAACCCTCGGCGGGCGGGTTGAGGAAGTAGCTCTTGTTCTCGAGGTAGTAGCAGGCTTCGGGTGGCTTCACTTCTGCTTCCCTCCCGCGGCGATCTGCCGGAGCGCGCGCGCGATCAAGCGCTGGAGGAGGATCAGCTTGTGCCCGTTGTGGGCCGTGGGCTGAGCCCCCGCGCAGGCGGCCTCGCCCGCAGCGCGCAGAGTCTCGTCGGTCAGCGCCTTGCCGCGCAGGGCGGCCTCGGCTCGCTTCAAGCGCCTGGGCGAGGTCGCGATCCCGCCCGCAGCCAGCCGGACGTCTTGGATCACTCGCTTCTCGCCTTCGCCCTTGAAGGTCGCGGCGGCGGCCAGGTTCACGAGGGCGAAGTCGAAGGTCTGTCGCTCGCGGACCTCCAGGTAGACGCTCTGGCGACTCAGGGGCGTCGGCTCGAGGTCCACGCGCGTGATCAACTCGTCGTAGCCGAGGATCGTGTCGCCCAAGGCCCCTGCCTCGGGGGCGCGGTAGAGGTCCTCGACCGCCACGCTCCGCTCGCCCTTGGGGCCTTGAATCACGGCTTGGGCGCCGAGCACGATCAGGGCCGGGGCCAGGCTGCTGGAGTGACCCGAGCGGCAGCCGCTAGCGGGGAACACACCGTGGAAGCGGGTGAAGGCCTCGGGGGCCGCGGCGGCGCACTCGCTGTCGCCCAGGCGGAGGCAAGCGTGACGGGTCCGGAGGTAGGCGCAGCGCGGGGCCTGGGCCAGGTTGCCGCCGATCGTCCCCTGGTTGCGGACCTGAGGCGTGGCGGCCTCGCTGGCCGCCTCGGCCAGGGCTGGGAAGCGCTCGGCCAGCCCGGGGTCGCTGAGGCCGGCCAGAGTCATGTTGGCCGGGAGGGCGTTCGGGTTCCCCTCCAGGGGCTCGATCCGTCCTAGCGCGACGATTCGCGGCGGCTCGACGACGCCCTCTTTGAGGAGGTCCATGAGGTCGGTCCCGCCCGCCTTGGGGAGCGCAAGCGGGTGCTCGCGCAGGAGGGCCGAGGCCTCGGGGTAGCTGCTGGGAGCGGCGTAGCTGAAGGGCTTCACTTCTTCTGCTCCTTCTTGGCTCGGGCTTGCTCGGCGAGGGCCGCGAGGACCTTGTCGGGCGTGATCGGGAGCGAGCGGACCCGGGCTCCTATGGCGTTCGCGACCGCGTTGGCGATCGCCCCTGCCGTGGGCACCGCGGGCGGCTCGCCGAGGCTGCTGACGCCGGTCGGGTTGATCCCGTTGGCGACGCTCATGGGGATCGACTCGATCTCAGGCAGGTCGAGGGAGCCCAGGATCTTGTAGCCCAGGAGCCCGGGGTTTAGCTGGCGCCCGCTGCCTGGGTCGAGGATCCGCTCCTCGAAGAGGGCGTAGCTGACGCCCTGGATCACGGCCCCGTTGATCTGAGAGCGCGCGGTCAGGGCGTTGACGACGGTCCCGCAGTCTTGGACCGCCACGACCTTGATCACCCGAACCGTGCCCAGCTCGACGTCGACCTCGACCTCAGCGAACTGGCAGCCGGCGACCTCGCTCGTAAAGCGCGGGAGGCTGAAGGCGGCGCGATCACCCTTACCCGTGGCCTCGATCGTGTCGGTCGTGAGCAGGGCGCAGACCTTGGCGAAGCTCAGGGCTTGGGGCGCGCCGGTCAGCTTGCCCCCCTTGAGGTCCCAGCCCTGAGCCTGCTCGGTCGGGACCTTGAGGGCCCGAGCCGCGCTCTCGAGGAGCTCGCGCTTGACCTGGTAGGCCGCGGCTCGCGCGGGCGGGGCCAGGCTGGGCGAGGTCGTCGAGCCGCCCGAGGCCGGGCCGTTGGGGTCGCGGGTGTCGCCGAGGTGGACCTCGATCTGGCTCGGCTGGAGCCCCAGCTCCTCGGCCACCAGCGTCGCCAGGAGCGTCCGCGCGCCGCTCCCGATATCCTGAGCGCCGTTGCGGACCTCGACTGTCCCCTCGCGACCGATCCGAACCAGGACCGCGCTCCCGGGGCGACCGTTGTGCTTCCAGCGCGCGGCGGCCAGGCCGAAGCCGCGCTTGAGGGGGCCCTCGTCGCTGCCCGAGGCCTTGCGGCGCGACCAGCCAATCGCCTCGGCCCCGCGTTTCCATTGGGCCTGGCGAACGGGGTGGGGGTCGTTCTTGAGCCGGAGAGCCAAGGGGTCGATCCCGAGTCCCTCGGCCAACTCGTCGAGCATGCCCTCGAGGGCGAACACGCCTTGGGGGTGGCGCGGGGCGCGGAAGGCTCGGGCCCGGCTGGCGTGGGTGTTGACGTCCCGCTGCTCGCTGTAGGTCGACTGGAAGCTGTAGATCCCAGGGTTGAAGACCCCCGCGCCGCCGCCGACTCCGCCGGTGCCGAGGGCCCGGACCTCGGCCCCGAGGAGGGTCCCGTCCTTCTTGGCCGAGAACTTGCAGCGCTGGATCGAGTCGGGCCGGTTCCCGGCCAGGTGCTCCTCGGCGCGGTTGAGCATCAGGCGGCAGGGTCGCTGGGTGGCCTTGGCCGCCTTGCAACAGAACACGTCCCAGAGGTCGGCGCCGAACTTGGAGCCGAAGCCTCCGCCCATGTGCTCGCTGATCACACGAACCTGTCGCGCCTTGACACCGAGGGCCCGCGAGAGGCTCCGGCGGACCGAGAAGGTCCCCTGGGTCGAGGCCCAGACCGTGAGCTCGTCCCCGTCCCACTTGGCGACGCAGCCGTGGGTTTCGAGGCAGGAGTGGGTCTGGACCTGGGTCCGATAGGTCGCGTCCACGACCAAGTCGGCGCTGGCGTGGGCGGCGTTGACCGCAGCCTTCTTGCCCTGGATCCGAGCGCGCCCGGCGTTGCCTCCTCGGCCACGGACCTTGGGGGCCCCCTCCTTGAGGGCGGCCTCGACGCTCACGGCGTGGGGCAGGACCTCGTAGTCGACCTCGACCAGGGCCAGGGCGTCGGCCAGGATCTCTTCGCTCTCAGCGGCCAGGCCGGCGACGGCTTGGCCGGCGTAGCGGATCCTGCCGCCGCGGGTCAGGTCCTCGACGTAGAGGACGCCCTTGAGCGCCTTAGCCTTGCTGAGGTCGAGCTTGGTGACCTTGGCGTGGGCGTGGGGGCTGCCCAGGAGCCGGGCGTAGATCAGGTTCGGGAAGCGGACGTCGTAGCTGTATTGGGCGCGGCCGCTGACCTTGAGCGGCGCCTCCTGGCGAGCGTGGTCCTTGCCGACCACGGCCAGCTTGGAGTCGAGGTCCCAGGGCGTGGCGCCTGAGCTTTGAGCCTCGACGCGCTTCTCGTTGCCCGGGAATCCGAGGCGGAGCTCGCTCACTTGTCACCTCCCTTAGCGACCTGCTGGACGGCGGCCAGGACGTGGGGATAGGTCCCGCAGCGACATAGGTTGCCGGCGATCGCCTCGCGGGCTTGGTGGTCCGTGGGCGTCGGGTTCTGCTTGAGGAGGGCCGCGCAGGACATGACCATGCCAGGCGTGCAGAAGCCGCACTGGAGGGCGTCCTCGGTGCAGAAGGCCTGCTGGATCGGGAGCAGGCGCTCGGGGGTCCCGAGGCCCTCAATGGTGGTGATCTCGCGACCTTCGACCTCGACGGCCAGGAGGAGGCAGGCGTTCTGGGTCCGCCCGTCGATCCAGACCGTGCAGGCTCCGCAGGAGCCGCGATCGCAGACGCGCTTGGTGCCGGTCAGTTCGACGCGGTCGCGGAGGGCGTCGAGGAGGGTCGTGCGGGGCTCGACGGCCAGGGTCTGGGTCTTGCCGTTGATCTTGAGCTTGACCGGCGCGGGGGTGGCCTCGCGCCAGGCAGTCGCGGCTTTCCCTTGCGGAGCCTCCTGAGCCTGAGCTCCGTCTCGAGCTAGGCCAGCCAGGGCGGCGGCGCCGCCTGCGGTCTGGAGCAGCTCTCGCCTCGAGAAGCCTGCTTGCGATTCGGGTTCCATGTCCACGCTCCGTGGGCTCCTTCATAGCCGCTGGCGAGGTCCAGCGCACGTCAGCGTTAGGTCTAAGCCTAGCTGTGGTCCCTCGCGAAGGAGCGTGCGATCCTCCGCCTTCCGAAGCGTCCACCCCGAGGAGCACGTGAGCGGCTGGAGCGACGACCCGACCCACTGGAGCCTGCTCCTGCAGTCAGGCCAGCACGGCTGGACCTACTTCTACGAGCGCTACCGAGACCCGGTCGTGTCCCTCTTTCGCCGGGGCGGCCTGCCGGCAGCGCAGGTGGACGACCTCGTCCAAGAGTTCTTCCTCTCCTCACTCCAGCGCGAGTTCTTGAACTCGGCCGACCCCAACCGGGGCCGCTTCCGCGCCTACCTCGCGACGGCGGCCCGGCGTTTCCTGACCAGCCACTACCGAGCCTCGGGGCGCTTGAAGCGGAGCCCGAAAGGCCGGGAGATCGTGCCCCTCGGAGAGGGCGTGGACGTCGCCGCCGAGGGGACCCTGACCCCCGAGGAGGCCTTCGACCTGGCCTGGGCGCGAGGGGTCTTGCGGCGCGCGAGCGAGGCCACCGAGGCCGACTACGCCGCCCGCGGTAAGGAGGTCCACGCCGAGGCCTTTCGGCGCAAGCAAGCCGGCGAGAGCTGGCCGGTCATCGCGGCGGCGCTGGAGTCCAGCGAGGCCGCGGTCCGGGGCTGGGCCTCTCGCTTCGGCGACAAGCTGGCGCGGGCCGTTCGGGCCGAGATCGCGGGCACGGTCCCCAATGAGGCTGAGCTCGATTCGGAGCTCGCCTACCTCTCGCAGGTCCTCGAGCGAAGCGGCTAGCTCGAAGCGCCTGGCTCGAAGCTCGGGAGAATTTCTGAGCAGGTTCGCGGGGAGCGGCGAAGAGACCCCTGAGAGGTAGGTCTCCATGTCTCGCCAAGCCAAGCTCCAGCTCGCCTCCGTGCTCTTGATCCTCCCCCTCGGCGTCGGGCTCTGTGTCCTCTGCCTGGGGGAGTCCCCGAGCGAGTCGAGGCCAGAGGGCCCGGGCGCCTTGGCCAAGGCGCCGGCGACGACCGCCGTGGCGATCGCGGAGGCGCCACCCCTGCGGCGCGCCGCCGTCTCGCCCAGGCCGGGGGCCGAGGTCCGCTCCCCAGGGGGGGCCGCTCTGAGGGGCCCCTCGCCTGAGGGGCCCGAGGGACTAGAGCTTCCGCAGCGTGACCACGATTCGCGCACGCCGGGCAGGGCAGACTTCGCCCCGACGGGGCAGCCCGCGTCCAGGCTCTCGCCAGCCCTTCGCCAAGCGCTGGTCGCTCAGGTCCAAAACCGCGACCTGAGCGAGCGGGAGCGATCGGCGGCGGCGATCGCCCTCGCCGCGAGCCTCGACCGCGACTACGTCCCGGAGCTCTTCCGCGAGGCCTTCCCGGACGCTCCTCTGGAGGAGATCGCGCCGGGACCGATCGAGGACTTCGAGTCGCGCCAAGCCCTGACGGCGGCTCTGCGAGACCCCGAGGCCACCGTCGCGGAGCGGACCCTCCTCGTCGCTGCGCTCGGCCCCTCGCAGGACTACCCCGAGGTCGCGAGCGCCCTGGAGGGTGCCTTCGCAGACCCCAGCCCCGAGGTGCGCGGGCAGGTCGTGATCGAGCTCGCGGCCAGTGAGGAGCCGAGCGCCGGAGATCTCCTCCGTCGGGCGGCGGAGGACCCGAGCCCCGAGGTGCGCCTCCGGGCCGTGCTGGCCCTCGGAGCGGACCCCGCCAACCAGCCCGCCCTCGCGGCCAGCTATGACCTCGAAGGACAAGATCGGGACGTCAAGGCGGCGATCGTGATCCAGGCCAGCGAGCACGCCGGAACCCCTGGGGGCGCGAGCTTCCTGACGCGGGTCCTCCGAGACGAGGCCGATCCTGGGCTCCGGGCCGACGCCCTCGCGGCCCTCGCCGTAGCGGCCGAGGCAGACCCCGAGGGGCTCCGGGCGGCGGCCGGCGCCGAGCTCCCAGGGCTCCTAGAGAGCGCTCGGACGGAGTCAGGGGTCAGCGCCAGCGCCGACGCGGAGCGAGTCCTCGAGGTCTTGCGGGCCGGGTGAGCCCTGGGCTCTGGGAAGCTGAGCCGCTCGCGAGGGCCCTCCCATAGCTAGGCCTTCTCCCCTTCGGCGCTAGGACCTGATCGGTCGCCGCCGAGCGAGCTAGGATCCCTTCGTGTCCGACTCCGGTCCCCTTGATCTCTTCCAGCGCGCTCGCGAAGTCGGCGAGGAGCCCCCAGCTCCCCCCGCCCGTCGTCGAATCGGCCCCTACGAGGTCCTCGGTGAGCTCGGGCGCGGCGGCTTCGGTCGGGTCTATCGGGCGCGGGACGAGCTGGGGCGAGAGGTGGCGCTCAAAGTCCTGATCGACCTGGGGCTGGATCGCATTGAGCGCTTCCGTCGCGAGGCGAAGGCCACAGCGAAGCTCAGCCACCCCAACGTCCTCAAGATCCACAACGCGGATTATGTCGAGGGACGACTCTTCCTCGTGACCGAGCTCGTTCCCGATTGCCAGACCCTCGATAAGGCCTTGTCCACGACGGATCGGGAGCGGGGGCTGGAGTTGATCCTGGCTGCCGGAGCGGGTCTCGCTCACGCCCACGAGCAGGGTCTCACTCACCGCGACGTCAAGCCCGCCAATCTCCTGGTGGGGAGCGACGGCCGCCTGCGCGTGGCTGACTTCGGGCTCGTGCTCGCAGAGGAGGACGGCCGCCTGACCCAGACGGGGTTCACCGTGGGGACCCCGCGCTACATGGCCCCCGAGCAGCGCGCCGGGCTGAGGCGGATCGTGGGGCCGCCCTGCGACGTTTGGGCTCTGGGGGTCATTCTCTATCGCTTCCTCGCGGGCGTGTTCCCCTACGCCGATCACGTCGCCCCTCCCCTCTTGCTCAGCGCGAGTCCACCGACTCCCCCTCGCGAACACGACCCGACGATCCCCAGAGCGCTAGACCGGGTCTGCCTCCGCGCCCTGGCCCCCGACCCCGTCGATCGCTATCCAGACGCTGGAGCCTTCACGCGAGACCTCTCGCGCGCGCTGCAGGGCGAGCCCGGGGCGCCCAAGTCCCTAGCGGCTGCGGTCCTGGTGGGCGTGGCTCTGGTCGGCGGACTGGCTTGGGGCCTCTCGCCCGCGTCTCCCTCGGCTCCCACTGCTGCCTCCGCTCCGAAGGCGAGCGTCAGCGCCGCGGGAACGCCCGCCCCCAGCGCCGCTGCGAAACCCAAGCGGGACCCCCTGGCCCCTTCCTTGCAGTCGAGCGAAGGGCTCCCCGGCCCTCCCGCGGGGCTGGCCTTCCCAGATACGCAGCTCCCGAGGGAGGCGACGCCGCCCGAGCTCGAGGCCGCCGTGACCCGTCTGATCGTGTTGGGGGGACTCCGGGACGCCCACGATCAACTCGAGCGACTGGTTAAAGGGGGAAAGTCACGCGCGGACTATGTGCTTCAGCGAGGCCGGATAGGGCTCGAGCTGGGGCGCTACGCGGAGGCGCGGGCCGACTTCAACGCCTTCTCTCGCCGTAGCCCCCACACCTCCAGCTATCGGAGCTTGGGTGGCGCGATGGTGTGCCTCTCCTACGGAATGGAGGGTGATCGGGGTCGGACCCTAGAGAGCGGGTCCCGCGTGGTCTTGGGCATCCGCGAGGTTCACCCCTCCTTTCTCCGTGTCGCCGAGTTCTATGGAGTCGTGGCGCGGGCCTATCTCTTGGTCGGCGCCACCGCTGAGGCCGAGAAGGTGGTTCAAGAGGGGCTGGCGGTCTTCCTGCAGAACCCGCTCCTGCTGGCAACGTTGGCCGATATTTACGTCGACCAAGGACGCCTTGCCAAGGCCTGGGAACAGTACGGGGCTGGGATCAAGCTGCCCAAGGCTCGGGGGACCTGGCTCTTGCTTCGCGCAGAGGCTCGGCTCTTGGTCGGGCTTCGCGCTGGGGCCGCGGAGGACGCGCAGGCCTGCCTAAGGGAAGCGGGCGAGGCGGCGGAGCAGTGGTATGCCCTCGCCCTGCGCTGCCAAGCGCGCATCGGACTCGGAGCGCTGGACGCCGCCGAGGCGGACCTCGCAGCCCTCGAGCTCGGGCCAGCCTCGTGGAGGGTGGCCGCGCTGCGAGCGCGCCTCTGCTTGGCCCGAGCGGACCCCGCTGGGGTTCGCCGAGCCCTCGCGGCTGCAGAGTCGGGCGACGCTTCCCTGGATCTCCTGAGGGCACGCCTGGCCTGGCTGGAGGGCCGCTCCTCGGATTCGCTCGTCGTGCTGGACGCGGCCCTGGCCAAAGGCGCGCGCCCAGCGCTTCAAGGACGGCTGCTCGCGCTGCGAGCCTTCGTCCTAGCGAAGGCCTCCCGACGGCTCGAGGCTCGAGCGGCGGCCAAGCGCGCCCTTGAGCTTCTCCCAGAGCCTGAGCAGGCGCTGGCCAAGCGCCTGCGAGGCCTGCGCTCAGGCGAAGAGGATTTTTCGAAGTAAAAACGATCAGGTCTGGAGGCGGGAGCGAATAGCGGGGTGAAGACGCTCACCTAGGAAAGAAGACCCATGAAGTTCCTGACCGCTGCATTGATCACGACCCTCGCATTCACCAGCACCGCTATGGCGAAGCCGAGCTCGAAGGGGAGCAAGAGCCGCTCGAGCTCCTCGAGCAAGCCGTCCAGTCGAGGCAGCAAGCCGAGCGCGTCGAGCCGAGGCAGCAAGCCGAGCGCGTCGAGCCGAGGCAGCAAGCCGAGCGCGTCGAGCCGAGGCAGCAAGCCGAGCGCGTCGAGCCGAGGCACCAAGCCGAGCGCGTCGAGCCGAGGCAGCAAGCCGAGCGCGTCGAGCCGAGGCAGCAAGCCGAGCGCGTCGAGCCGAAGCAACAAGCCGGGCTTCTCGACCCGGAGGACGAAGCCCGGGAAGGGCTTGGGCATGGCCAGCAAGGACTCGGCCCGGGGGACGAAGCCCGGCAAGGGCTCGCTCCGGGGGACGAAGCCCGGCAAGGGCTCGCTCCGGGGGACGAAGCCCGGCAAGGGCTCGCTGCCCGGCAAGGGCTCGGTCCTAGGGACGAAGCCCGGCAAGGGCTCGCTCCGGGGGACGAAGCCTGGCAAGGGCTCGCTGGCCGGCAAGGGCTCGGTCCTGGGGACGAAGCCTGGCAAGGGCTCGGTCCTGGGGACGAAGCCCGGCAAGGGCTCACTGGCAGGCAAGGGCTCGGTCCTGGGGACGAAGCCCGGTAAGGGCGTCGCCGGGAAGCCCTTCGGTCTCAACTCGACCCTCGGGAAGCCGGGCTTTGGCGGCGCCAACGCGACCGGGAAGCCTGGCGTCGGGGGCAAGCCTGGCCAGAGTGGAGCGCGGACCAAGCCCAGCAGCGCGATCCCGGGTTGGGCGTCACGACTGGGCAAGGGCAGCGGCAACACGGCCTCTCAGGGGAGCTTCCTTCAGACTCTGCGGGACAGCTGGGGCCAGCGGGCCCAGCGCGGGAACCGCATTGGGGGCCTCTTGAGCCGAATCATGGGTCGACGTTCCGCCCAACGATCGAAGTAGTTCCCCTGTCCGGCGGCGCCTCCTCCCCTTCCCTCACCCGAAGGCGGAGGAGGTGACGCATGTGTCCATTAACGACGTAATTTCACCTGACCCAGGTCGCTCCTCCGCGACACCTAGCGAGCCAGCCATGACTCTCAACACTCCAGCCTCACTCCTCTTCTTGTTCCTGACGGCCTCTGCCCTGGGCCTCGCGACGCCCGCCGCCCTCTCTGCCCAGGGCGTGCCTCAGGTCCTCGTCGATCAGGTTCGGGGTCAGGGTCAGCTCCTCCGCCAAGGGTCGCGGGGCCCAGCCGTCGAGGGGCTCCAGCGCTCGCTCTCGAGCCTGGGCTTCACGCTCCGCGCCGACGGAGACTTCGGCCCCCTGACCGCTGGGCAGGTCAGAGCCTTTCAGCGCAGCAAGGGGCTCAGCGCCGACGGCGTCGTCGGTCCCCAGACCTTGAGGGCCCTCGAGCAGGCCATGGGGGGGAGCTCGAGCGGAGGATCTGGAGCCACGAGCGGAGGGTCTGGAGCCACGAGCTCCAGTCCTCCTCCTCGGAGTGGAGGGATCATTCCAGCCCTCGGCGGGACTGGGTCGGCGCGGGGCGGGGCCGCGATCCTGAGTCAGGTCGGAGAGGCCAACAGCGCGCAGCGCGAGGCCGCGATCCTGGCACAGGTCGAGGGCGGCGCTACGCCGCGCTTCCTTGACTCCTTCCAGAAGGTCACGATTCGGGGCCGCGACGCAGCAGGTCGCGCTCACGTGTTGGAGGTCTGGGTCTCACCGGACTACCTCTCGGTGGGTAGTGACGCGGACCCCGTGCGGGTCCCCCTCCGGCCGGCGACGGCTCAACGGATCTGCGATCGCCTCAGGTGTCTTCTGCCGACACGAAAGCTCGTGAACGAGATCTACAACCAGGCCACGGTCAAGCTTCGCCCGCAGCCGCTCCCCCCGGGGTCAGCCATGACGACCAAGAGCTACTTCATTCGCCACAACCAGCGGATCGAAGAGCAGCTCCGAGCGCAGGGGGCGCGTCGCGGTGCGCTGACGGCGGGCCACAAGAAGGACCTCGTCATCAGCCCGCGGCTCCAGGCTCGGCGCGGTCGGGTCGCGATCTATGGCTGGCACCGCTCGAGCGGGAGCCCGATCCAACCCCTGAGCACCGTGCACGGTCGGGACTACGTGGACTACTCCCACGGTGTTCGCCTGGTGCGGGACGCGGTCCGCCTCGACGGTCGCCCTCAGTCGGCGGCCGCGATCCTGAAGGACGGGAACCTCTATCCCCTCCTGAGCGACGAGGGCCGCTTCACGAGCACGCGCGCGGACTGAGGGGGTGGGTCTCGAATGCGACCCAACCCCGATTGCATTCCCTTTTCGCCTTTCGCTCCTGCCAACTCCTGGGACCGAGGGGGCAGGCCTTAGGTCGCCCCAGCCTCAGGCACGGGATCTGTGTAGAGCTGAGCATGAGACTCTCCACCCTTCCTCTCCCCGCCGCTCCCGCACGCTCGACACCTCTCGGGGTGTTCACGATCTCTGCGGGCCGGACTGGCACCCACTACCTGGCGACCCTCTTCGCCTGCGTGCGCGACGCGAGCTCGGGTCACGAGGACCTCCCGATCGGCGTCGGGGCTCCCATGGTGGCCTTCGCTGAGGGCGACGAGGAGCCCATGCGCGCGGTCGCCGAGCTCAAGGCCGAGGTCGTCAGGGCGCGGGCCGGCAGTGGGACCTACCTCGAGGCCAACCACGCCTTCGTGAAGGGCTACGGCTGGTTCCTCCCCGCGCTCTTGGGCTCCGAGAACCTGCGGGTGATCTACCTCCGCCGCTCGCCCGAGCTCGTCGCCAAGAGCCTCCTCCGGGTGCGCGGGGTCCCAGGGCGCACTTCCTGGTCGCGCCTCTGGTATTCGGCTCCGGGCCAGGCTCGGAACCGTCGCGAGCCGCGCCCCGACGCGGACGCCCTGGCCTTGGGGCGTTGGTATGCGGAGGAGATCGATCGCCAGGCCGTGGCCTATCGCGCGAGCTTCCCCGGCGTTGAGGTCGTCGAGGTGACCTTGGAGGACCTCAACGACTACGCCTTCGTGGAGGACCTCTTCGTGCGCCGGCTGGGCCTGAGGATCGACGCCGAGCGCCTGCGGGCGGCGGTCGGAGTGCACACCCCGGATCTGAACCGCGAGTTCGCGGCCCCGCCAGACCTCAGCGACCTCCCGGGTCTCCGCGACCCCGACTCGCTCCCCCCAGAGGCCCGGGCCTCGCTGGAGGCTCGCGTGAGGGCCTACCTCCGCAGATACCACGGCTCCGCGCTGATCCACCAGGAGCCGGGCCTGGTGGGGGAGACGATCATGACCTCGATCGTTAGAGTCGTCAGCGGACAAGCGCGCGCCCTCGCGCGCGAGTTCCAGATCGCCGTCCCCAACACCGAGTTCGAGATCGACTTGATCATGGGCCTCCTGCGGGAGCTGCGTCCTCTCGATCCCATGGGGCTCCTCTTCACTCGCGGTCCCGGGGGCGGCTACGACCTCCCGGCGGCCAACAGCGACGGCGGCCTCTGGGCAGTCCTCCCCGTCGTGGCGGCCAACGCCCTCCGCCGCAGCTCAGTCCTCCGCTGGGGGCTCAGCGCTGCGGGTCTGCTCGGGGGCGTGTGCCTCGCGCTCGCGGCCGCGAGCGGAGCTTCCTAGAGAGGCGCCCGCGAGTCGACTCACCTCGAAGGAGACGTAGCGGGGACGCGCTGACGCGCAGCCCGCTTGTCGGCGAACCTCGCCGTGTAGAGCTCGATCCGTCGGCCGTAGTCGGTGACTCGGGTCGCGCGCATGGAGTTCCAGACGGCGCCCAGGGCC
>Ga0316202_10001641_pt1 | contig 16783 bp, 7 predicted proteins | sample 3monrhotite_MG_FD_204934 | JGI IMG/M metagenome (GOLD analysis project Ga0316202, IMG submission 204934) | Microbial mat bacterial communities from mineral coupon in-situ incubated in ocean water Damariscotta River, Maine, United States -... | ecosystem: Environmental > Aquatic > Marine >... | reverse complement strand
TTAACGCAAGGCCTCCACTTAAGAAATGGCAATAACTGTCCAATCTAGCGGAGCCACCTATAACTACAAGCACTTGAAAATCTGCGTTAATCTGTAAAATCTGCAATACTATTTAAAATCGAATGCGCCAAGTAGACCATTCGCCTTAGCATCACGCTCGCCAAGTGGCTTCAAGTCAAACCTAGTTTCGATAAATTTCAATATCGAAGTAGTGTTGTAAAGCGTGTGATCTACATATCCTCGCTTAGCAAAAGGTGAAATAACTATTGTTGGAATGCGTGTCCCTGGCCCCCAACGATCACCTTTTGGCGGAGCTGCTTGATCCCAAAATCCACCGTTTTCATCATAAGTAACGATAATCGCGGTATTTTTCCACATTGGGCTGCGCTGTATGCTGTCGATAATTTCGGCAATATGTTTTTCACCAGTAACAATATCTGCGTAACCTGGGTGTTCATCGTGAATACCAATCGGCTTATAAAATGAAACAGGCGGAAGCTTACCTTCATTAATTGCCTTAATAAAATCGCTTTCATCCTTCAAATGCTGGGCTTTTGCTTGGCTACCATCCGCATATTTACTGAAGTAAACAAATGGCTGGTGATGAAATTTAAAACTCGGCGCAGGCCAACCTGATAAAGCATCATTCCACCCGCCTGCATACCATGCCCAATCAATATTTTTCTCTGACAAACGCTCGCCAATCGTTGCGTGTGTCTGGGGAGGTAATGTTTTACGACTATCCTTTACGCTTAGCTTATGCGGCATATAGTATGGCTGGATGGTATTTACGGCATAACCATCAGGTGTCAGAGCACCATCTTTCAATAGCTTGCCATTCTTGTCTAAAATCGCACGCATCTTCTTAGGCGCATTTGGATAAGTCGGTGTGCAAGCACAGATTAACCAAAGGTGATTAAGAAACGAACCTCCAAAAGCACCCTGGAAAAAATTATCTGCCAAGGTGTACTGACTGGCGTATTTCCATAATGGCAAATCACGACCATCGTAATAACCCATGGTCAAAGCGCCGGCATTAGAGACATTCACAAAATTATTATTTTTCCCACCATTGATTTGCATCTGATTTTGATAAAAATGATGCACCAAGTCGCCTGTATTTTGATCAATCGGAACGTAACGGCCAATATCAAATGGTTTATTTGGCAGATTACTTGGAAAACGCGCATCCGTCTCAGAAGGCTTACCATGCGCGGTATGAATCACTGCGGGCAGAGTCGCATAAGGCTTTCCATCACTATCAAGCTGAATAGCGGCGCTCTCAGCATTTGACAAACCATTGGCTCCAGGAAACAAGCCATATAAATTATCAAAACTACGATTTTCCATATACAGCACAACAATGTGCTGGATTTTTTCTATCCCAACCGGACGTTCAGCAGCCGTGGCGGTGTTTGCTGGTATCCATAGCGATAATGCAGCCCCAATTAAATATTTCGCTTTCAATTCCATGCTCCCTATTTGTAATATTTTCCACCGGCCCGAGCGGCGGCCTCGTACACTTTCGGCAAATCAAAATGCCTTTTATTAATCGCTGTTTCACGCATTGCCACTACAAACTGGTGAGAAATAACAAAAGGCAATTTATTTGGAGCTATGCCGTGATCAATAATTTCTACAGCTAGTTTAGCGGCAGCTTCACCTTGTTCATATCCAGATGTACCAATTGCCAGCATGCCACCATCTTCGGCAACAAAGCCATTGACACCAATAACAGGCACCGGTGAGTGACGCTCTGTCCATGCCATCAACTCACTTGGCAGCACAAGAGTTGAGTCGCTCGCTGAGCGCACTATCTTACGGTAATTTGAAGTAATCAAAAAGTCTGTCTTGCCTTCGCTCTCTAGCACTGCCTGCTTCCACTCATCATAAGTAACAAGCGCTTTAGGTTTCAGCATTCGCAGCGGGGCCCAATCATGTTTGCTAGCGTAGTCATGATCTAGCAGCACGGTTTCAGCTCTATCGCCAATGAACTGAATACGCACTGGCGATTTCAGATTTTGATTTCGAGCGGCGATTTGTAGTGTTTCTTTTAGAGCATTCAAGGGAATACGCTCAAGAACCCCAGTCACATTGCTAGCGTTATCGTAGCCATAAGCAGCTGGCGTATTATTCACACCAGAAAAAACAATTTTAACATTTGGATCATTAACGAAATTACGCATTACAAATTGCTGAGCATCATCGTCCAAAGCAATAATCACGTCAGGACGTGTTTGCTTAATCATGCGCTGTGCAGTTTTACCTGCGTTAATTTTAAACTCAGGGAAAGGATGACGCTTGGTGTCCATGTAATACCAGCGAACTGAATAATCTCGGTGTTTATCTAATACCCTTTTCAAACCGATATTAGTGTCTTTTACCCAAGAATAGCCTTTATCGTAGCTCTGCAATATCAGGATATGGGGTTTATTGATATTGAAAAAAGCGAACAGACTCACCGATCCGACCATGAATATCGCAACAACAATTGATTCCAAGCGTATTTTCATAATAAGCCGATCGCCTTCCAATAAGGCAGCGAGGCATAAACTGCTGCCAAGCGTGCCAAATTCATAAATGCATTGTTCAACAAAAATGTTTTTTCTGAAAATAGAGGATTGAGGCGATTAACCGATTGCACTTGTAGGTAGTAAGTACATTGATAAGGAAAAAACCAAATCTCACCCAACATTAAAATAACAAAACCTATCACCCATGGATTTATACCGTAATCACCTGCCAAAGGTATAAATATAGATGCCATAATTACAATGGTTGCGTTGCTTGGCACCAACAAACGAATCAAACAAATCACGCCGAATAATATCAAAACAAAAAAACCGAAACTATCACGCATATAGCTACCCAAGCCCGGCAGCGCTTCAGCTAATAAGTGATTAAGCCCTAGATAACTAAAAGTACTGATCATGCCGGTTAGGCCGCTCAAGTAGATAAGAAATGTCCAATCTACTTTTTCTTTGAGTTCCTTCTTCGACAGCGAACCCCACAATAGCAAACCATAAAGTATTGACAAGCCCAGCCAGGGTGGAGAAATTCGATGCAAAGAAGCCGTTGTCAAACCGACAATAAATACCGTGATCCCCAGTAGCGCTGCCCATTCGCGTTGTTTCATAGCTCCAAGTAAATGTAGTTGAGATGCAACACGCTCCTTGGAAAGTCGTGGCTTCTCCTCACTCCGAAAAAGCCAAGATGTACTTGCTGAATAGGCTATCAGCAACACAATTGCGGCCACGCCTGATGCCATCAGCCACTTGAAACCTTGAAAGTTATCCTGCGTTTGCATCGGCAGCAAACCCAACACCGCGAAATTGACCGTTTTACTACTCAGGAACATGGCGGAAAGCAAACTAGCACCTGTAAAAGTACTGACCATTAGCTGCGTTGCAGCTTTTTTCTTGTGCGCAAAGCGCAGGCTCTGCATCATGTCTACGTAAAAAGGCATCACCAAAGAAATTCTTCCATTGGTCGAGGGTATGAGAGGTGTAATAAAAAAACCCGTCATAGCAAGGCCAAAATTGTGCCAAAAACGGGTATTCGGTAAATGCCGCAGTAGCAACAGCATGGCGCGATATCCCAGACCAGAAGAGATAATCACCGTACTCAAACCCAGAATACTCATCGCCATCAAGAAGCCATCCGAGGCGAACCCGGATAATGCCACTGGAACTGGCACCAGCCCTGAAATCAAAATTGCCATCATGGCAAATAAGCTAGCAACATAATCATCAACTATTGGGAAAATCCACATCGTTACCGTAGCCGAGAAAATTGCGAGGAACATAGAAGTATCGTGATCCAAACCGTATTTATTTCCGGTTAGCAGCACAATGACTGGCAGGACAATAGCCGTTATCCAGCCCACTAAGGGCAAAATGCTAACCTTAACTGCTTTTTTTACAAGCACTGGCGCAATCGCTTTCAAACGATTCCCAGTCATATGCCCCATCAACGCAAACATAAATTCAGCTTTTAAAGCAGGATGATCTGCAAGCAAAGGTTGCAGACTAGGCCGCGGAATGAACATGACTTTCAAAGTGGTAAGCGCAATCGCCTCAGCAAGAAAATGCGCCGCATCAGTAGCACACTCTTCGCCAAGACGCATACCTTCGGCACCCGCCACAAAGCGATGCGTTTCACCATCGGGAGTCTGTAAGCTTGCCTCACCAGCAGTCAGCAAATACAAACCATCAGCGTCATCTCCCACCTTATAGATATGCTCTCCAGCAGCATAACTACGCTCCTCAATAAATGGCAGCAGACGCGCCAAAGCAGCATGCTTACACTTTACTAGAATGGGATCCCGCAACAGAACATCTACAACTGGCATCATAATTTATTATGGACAAACGAAATAATGTTCAAGGGATCAAACCAACCTTACATTCTAACTGATTAAAATTACAGTGGCATTACATGCAAGCTATGAAGTCTGCATTTCATGTTTAATATCAACCACCAAAGTCGACATAAACTCGCTATTGCTCCTAACAAAAAAATGCCCTCCTTCAAACGTGCGCAAATTAAATCTGCCACCGGAAAAACGTTGCCAATTGGCCATGTTTGATGGACTGGCAGCAGCATCCTGCTCTCCCGCATAAGCCAAAATCGAACATTTCAGCGGCAATAAAGGCACTGGGTGAGCGACCAGACCAATGTCAGCACGCAATATTGGCAGTAGCAAATTAGCCAGCTCTGGATCCTGAAAGACCACCTCGGGCATACCTCCAAACTGTCTGACAAGCGCCCTAAATTCTGCATCCGGCAAATCAGCTGCATCTGGGTGCATTGATTTTGCATCGGGTGAGCCATGAGCGATAGATATAAAAAGTTCAGGCTCTGGCGCACCTAGTGCAGCTAAACGATGACTTAAGGCAAAAGCAACTTTGGCTCCGAGACTATATCCAAGCAATAAATAGGAGCGATCTAAATGAGGGAGCATGGCAAAAGCTAGTTCATCCACTAGCTTCGCAAGATCTGTGTGGCAAGCTTCCTTTAGCCGAGTTTCATGCCCGGGATATTGCACTGGCACCAGCGCCACGTCCAACAATGCCTTACGCCACGGCAAGAAAAATGAAGCGCCACCGCCAGCAAAAGGTAAACAAAACACACGTCGGCTCGCTAATTCAGCACCTAAACCGAATGGAAACCAACGCTTTTCATCAGTCAACTTATTCATGAAACCCTATTCGACACATTATTAATGAGCATGGCACGTACGCCATCTTTGATGATGAAACTTGTTATATCCCCCTCTCAACAGAGAACGAGAATCACACTTTAGGAAACCTCTATAACTCCAAACTCCGTCGCGATACTGCGTTACTCGAAAAAAATTACTCCTAACATATCTAATATATACGTCGTCACAATTTTTTACTCGCGCCTTGCCTCGCTTAGGATTTTGAATTTATAGAGACCCCCTTTAAAAACAAAAATCCTTAAGCGCGAGCTTCTGCCACAATTAGCGGAACGATTTTTTTCCCATCCTCGTATTGATCCTTAAAGTATTTCTTTGCACTCGTATTGCTCCCAGCTAAAAAAGTACCACCAGATGCATAGTGTTTTTCAAAAACCTTTCCAACAGCATAAACTGCGGCACCATTACTCACCGAGAGTAGGCTGATATAGGCAGCATGCCCTATCAGCGGCACGCCTTTCACTGCCGACCGCACCTGAATCGCAATAAGCAGAGGTGCAACGCTAGCAATCAAAGAAATCAATATTTTGTAGGCAACTAATTTATGCGGAACTGGGAAATCGTATACCAAGGCAAGGTCGCGGATCATTTTAACCTCTATGCCCGTCACACCAACCACCTCAACCATAAACGAGGGAATCAGACCCACACCCATAGCGGCAATCACATGGTTTTTTATGCAATTATCCGCCTTAAGATTGCGCAAACTAGAAAGCCGCAGAGCTTCCAAGTCATCAGCGCCAATATTTTCAGCCTCGCTTACTTCCATATGTCCTCCCATACCACTGCGTCAACCCCAAACATATTAAGGATAACAACTGTTGCACATCGACTCTCTCAATACAGCCAATTAAGAAATTTAAAGAGGCCTTAGCTATTTGCAGCACCATCAATAAAGCCTTGCAAGACCTTTGCCGACACCTCTGCGTTAGGTGAACGCATCATTGTAAGGTGATCACCTGGAACTTCTTGCACGATGATGGGCTGACTAAAATAAGCCTGCCAGCCCATATCATTGAAATCATGCATAGATGAACTTTGTTCAGCAAGTAAGTATTCAGGCTGCTCTTCTTCTGAACGCAGCAACAACACACGAGTATTTCCAGTAAATATTGGCGGGGCATAGCAGGCTCGCAAATTGGCTTTATACACATCAATAAAGCCTCGGAAGTATGCAATATCGCTTTGTTCTGGCAAGACTCCCGCCTGCATTAAGCGAGCGTGCAATGATGCAAGTTGTTCGCCACTATGCAGCACATCGAATTGCTCAGATTTCATAGCAACATCTACGCCATACAGATGGCTGATAATTTCTGAGACTTGAGCTAACCACTGAGATTCGCTCCACCCATCTCCTGTTACCTGAAAATAGTTCGGTGCTACTGTATCTATCAATACCAGTACGTCCGGTGCTTTCCCTTGAGCACCCAACTGTCTTGCCATTTCAAAAGCCACCAAGCCACCGAAAGAGTGACCAGAAATAATTAGCGGAGTCTCTTTGCGTTCATGCTCAATAACGTCAAGATAGTGTCGGGCTAAATCCTCTACGCTAGTATGAGGTGGTGTGACACCGTCTAGCCCAGGCGGCTGCAAGCCAACAAATGGGCGCACATCGCCCATACTGCGAGCTAAATCATTAAAGTAAACTACATTTCCGCCTGCACCTGCCACACAAAAGAATGGCGAGCTAGCGCCCTCAGATTGAATGACGACGACAGATGACCAATCGCTTGCGTCGCCCTCGCTACGAAGCAGTTTTGCCATGAATTCAATGGTAGATCCTTGAAACAAACTAGCCAAAGATAATTGTCTACCAAATTGCTGCGCTACTTTTGCCATCAAGCGCACAGCAATAATTGAATGCCCGCCTAGATCAAAAAAGTTATCCCGAATACCCACGGGGCTAACGCCCAGAACATCCTCCCATATGCGTATCAAAGCCAGTTCGACACTATCTCGGAAACCAAGATGCTCACCATCTCGCTCCATATGCATGCCATCGGGCACATGCAGCGCCATGCGGTCAATCTTGCCATTAGGCGTTAGCGGCATTGCATCAAGCTGCACAAACTGAGCTGGAATCATATAAGCCGGTAATGTTTTGTGTAATTCACGTTTCAATTCACTACTATCACGCACATCTCCAACATAATAAGCAAGCAAGCGAGCATTTTCCTCGCTAGCACGATCAAGTGCGACTGCGCATACCTCAATGCCAGGCTGACTCGCAAGAGCATGCTCAATCTCTCCCAACTCGACGCGGAAACCGCGAACCTTGACCTGTTGATCGCCACGTCCGAGATATTCGATACAGCCATTCGCCAGATAACGTGCCAAATCACCAGTTCGGTACAGTCGCCGACTTGGATCAAGCGGGTCAGCTATAAATCGTTCAGCTGTCAGATCAGGACGATTTAAATATCCTTTAGATAAACCATCTCCACCAATATAAAGCTCGCCTGTCACCCCTATTGCTTGAGGGATAATTTGTGAATCCAAAATATACACGCGGGTATTAGCGATTGGTTTACCGATAGGCATTGATGCATAAAGCAAATCAGCACTACTTAGCTGATGCACAGTTGACCACACGGTGGTCTCAGTTGGACCGTACATATTCCACAAACTAGCGGAGCGCGCCAACAACTGCGAAGCTAACGACGAAGCTAGCGCCTCCCCGCCGCACAGAATCTTCAAGCCAGCGTTACCCGTCCAGCCTGCCGCCAATAATAGATGCCAAGTCGCTGGTGTTGCCTGCATCATCGTAATCAACTGTGAATCGAGAGTTTGTATCAACTCGACACCATCTCGCACCAACACTTCATCGGCAATCACAACTTTTGCACCTACGCTCAAAGGCAAATAAAGCTCCAGCACCGCGATATCGAAGGACATAGTCGTCACCGCCAGCAAGCTATCTTGTGCACATATTCCCGGTTTTACCGCCATGCTGCGCAAAAAATTAGCCGCTGCATGATGACTGACCATCACACCTTTAGGATTGCCCGTAGAGCCCGATGTGTAAATCACATAGGCTAAATTCGTCTCGCCAGTATCTGAATTTTTCGTCGGCATGACTGTGGATGCTGAATCGCTCTCATCATTGTCCACATCTAAACAAAACACCTTGCAATCCATTTCAGGCAAATCAGATACAAGATGAGATTGAGTCAGCAGCAAGCTGACACCGGCATCATCTAAGACATAACGTATTCGATCCGCTGGATAGTTTGGATCAAGCGGAACATAAGCACTTCCCGTTTTTAAAATAGCCAGCAATCCGACTAGCATTTCCAAAGAACGAGTCACGCAGATAGCGAGCAATGCGCCTGAATGCACACCCGTATTTTGTAGTTGAATTGCGAGTTTTTCCGCACGCTGATCCAGTTCGAGGTACGTCAAACAGTCATTGTGGAACTGCACGGCAATCGCATCTGGCGTGCGTTTGGCCTGTGCTTCAAACATGCCGTGGATTGTCATTGCTGGTTCAAACGCAACTTCCGTCTGATTCCATTCCTGAGTAATACGAGACAGTTCTGTGGGGCTAAGGAGAGCCAAACGATCCACCGATTGATGTGGGTCACTGACAATGCCCTGCAACAAATTGGCATAGTGACTAGCAAAACGCTCCACCGTAGCGCGATCAAATAAATCAGTGTTGTATTCGAAACTTGCTTCCAGTGTGCCCTTGCTATCAGTTATCGCCAACGATAAATCATACTTAGCCACGACCTGACGCGCAGAGATTTCCGTCACCTCCAGTGAAGTCAGCGCTGGGGTCACTGACGGTGTGTTTTGCATGGAGAACATGACCTGAAACAACGGCGAGTAACTTAAATTACGTTGTGGTTTCAACTCCTCCACCAACTGTTCAAACGGCACATCTTGATGTGCATAGCTTTCCAGAGCGATTTTCCGCACATGAACCAAAAACTCCGCAAAAGATTGATTCGGCTCTATCTCCAAACGCAACACCAGCGTATTAACAAAGAAACCAATCAAGGCTTCGACCTCACTGCGAGCTCGATTAGCAGTCGGAGAACCGATCACAATATCTCGCTGACCACTGTAGCGAGCGAGCAAAACAGCAAACGCAGCCATCAGCAACATATATTGCGAGACACCTGACTGCTCTGCATAGCGTTTCAACTGCGCCGCAAGTGGTGCGGCGATAATGGTATCCAAGGTCTCCCCCAGAAAACGCTGAATTGCTGGGCGTGGTCTATCAGTCGGCAACTCCAGCAAAGCAGGAGCGCCAATAAGACGTGTTCGTAAATGGCCGAGTTGGCGTTTTAAAGAGTCACCAAGCAGATAGTTGCGCTGCCAAACAGCATAATCTATGTACTGAATAGCTAAAGGTGCTAGCGGCGTATCTTGCCCTGCTGCAAAAGCGTTGTAGAGGAGACTCCACTCTTCGACTATGACACCCATCGACCAGCCATCAGAAACAATATGATGCATATTGATCAAAATAATATGTTCATCTGCCCCGAGCCGCAGCATTGTGCTTCTAAACAAGGGATCGACAGCCAGCTCAAAAATCTTTTCAGCATCCTCCGCAACGCGTCGCTTCACTTCTTCTGCTTGCGCTTCAGAATCCAGCCCACTCAAATCAAACTCCACCATCCTCGGGAGAGAGTCGGCAATGCTCACCACCGCATTACCGTCCACTTTATCAAAGCGACTACGCAACACTTCATGGCGTTGCACTATTGCGTGCAGGCTGCGGGAAAGTGCATCAACCTGTAAAGGCCCCTTGATATGCAATACGACAGGCATGTTATAGGCCGTAGAGGCACCTTCAAGCTGATCCAAAAACCACAATCTTTGCTGGGCAAACGAGAGCGGCAATTCACCCTCACGTGTTGACGGCGTAATGGCACTCATTTGCGTTGAACTGAGTCGCGGATAGCCCAGTGATTCGGCCATTTCCCAAGATGGCTCGCCAAGAAAATCTTCCTTGTAAACATCACGCCAACGGTCTGCAATCGTTGCATCAATTTTTTGATGCGCGAGGAATTTAGTATCTCCTAACATTTTCGATTCCCGATAAATACCATCGGTCATGCGCTGCTGAGTCTTTCCTTCATAAATTCCTAGCATATCAGGCTCAAACTCGACCCCCATAAACTCACATAAGCGTTTTACCGCCTCTTCCGGCTGCTGTGAGATATCTTCAAAACTGACTGCGATTTGGCGTTGCTCAGGAATATCTGACAGAAACTCAGCAATATTTCGGTGACTTTGCACCCATATCAATTCAGCTAAACGGCGCACAGACAAGTTATGCGAGTAGCGAAAAAATATCTGATTTAACTTAGCGTCTTCAAACGAATTAATCATGCCATAAGGATGACGATGTAAATGAATGTAGAGTGGCTCCTCAAAATACGCCTCGGCGCGCTGTAGAACGCCTACATCCAATACATACGACGGCGATTTATCAACCAATATGCGCCCGTCCAACCAAGCTTGCAGTTCACCATAAAAAGCCTTAACTGAAGTATCTACATCCTCGCGTGTGGCCATAATCTGCTTCGCTTTATCAGCATCCACATGGAGCGCCTCCATGACTGCCCGCAGCGTCCCCTCCAACCAAAAAGCATCACGCCCAGAACAAATCTCCTTACGCTGAGCCAATGTATCAAAACCCAAAAGTTCTAATTCAGGTGGTGAGAAAAGCGTCGGATGCCCGCCCAACAGAACACGTAACAAAGTTGAACCCGAACGGGGTGGCGAAAGCACAAAAATCGTGCGTGGGTTTTTCTTGTTCGCACTGGGGTTTTTAGTATCTAGGAAATCAGCTACAGGGGGAATTAGATTACGGAATGCCTCAACACTCTTTTCGTCAACCCGCCCCAAAATTTCCTGAGCAGAATCCGCCACGCTCGTTTCACCCAACTTAAGCATCGCTTCAGGATAATACTCACGCAGATACTCAACCAACTGTCGAATCGTCGGGGCCTCAAACAACACAACCACGTAGACAACACTATGAATACGCTCTTGGATTTTATTAACCAATATAGCGCCACGAATCGAGTCACCACCTAACTCAAAGAAGTTGTCATCAAGATTAATTTGACCGACCCCAAGCACTTCGCTCCATAATTCTGCCAACAACAATTCTAATGGTGTCTGCGGTGGACTCGTGCTTTGACTTGCTTTAAGCCCTTCAACACTCTGTAGTGAAAATAACTTAGCAAGTGATTTGCGATCTAACTTTCCGTTCGTCGTCAACGGCAACCGCTCCAACACCAGCACCACAGCGGGTACCATGTAGTCTGGCAAGTGCTCTTTCATATAACTTTTTAACTCTGCGACCAGCGTATCCTCATTCCAATTAGCTGATGCTACGTAAGCAATCAAACGTGCGCCCAATGAATCTTGTAGCACTTCAACAATCGCTTCGCTTACTTGCGGATGTTTTGACAGGCAGCTTTCGATTTCTCCAAGTTCAATTCTAAAGCCACGAATTTTCACCTGATGATCAATCCGTCCCAAATATTCCAAAAGTCCATCTGGGCGCCAACGCACTAAATCCCCGCTGTGGTATTGACGACTAGCGCCACCGTCAGCTGACAAGTGACTTTCAGGCAAGGAAGAAAGTAGTGATTGAGGACTGACAACAAATCGCTCAGCGGTCAACTCGGGCAAATTAAGATAACCCTTTGCGACACCCGCACCTCCCACCAGCATCTCTCCACCGACACCTACAGGCACCAACTGGCCATAACGATCAACGAGCTCGATTGAAAGATCTGCTAATGGGCGACCAATAACACTGCTAGCACTAGCAATATCTGCTGCCATTAATCTATGAAAAGTGACATGCACGGTGGTTTCAGTAATCCCGTACATATTAATTAATTTTGGCGAACGCAGTCCATGACGCGCAACCCAAGCTGACAAATTTCGCGGATCAAGTGCCTCACCACCAAAAACTATCCATTTCAACGCAAGCTTACTCTCCCCTACCCCCAGAAGACGCAGGTCAGCATCTATCAGCTGCCTAAATGCCGATGGTGTCTGGTTGAGAACAGTGATCCCTGACTGCTTTAGAAAATCATAAAATTGATCAGGAGAGCGACTCATTGCAAGCGGCACTATCACCGCTTGACCACCATATAACAGCGCCCCCCACAGCTCCCAAACTGAAAAATCAAAGGCATAAGAATGGAATAAACTCCAAATATCGTCTGCCCCGAAATTAAATAATGAATCGCTACTAGAAAACAGCCTCAATACATTGGCATGAGTCACCTCGACACCCTTTGGCCTTCCCGTTGATCCCGAAGTGTAAATAACGTAAGCCACGTCAGCAGGCCCACTCAAACTCTCCAGAGCAGCAACATCTTCATCAGCCAAGCTTGGATCACAAATATCAACTATGGTCGCCTCGACTGGCGGTACAAACTCATGTACCAAGATAATCTTCAGTTCACTGTCTTGCGCAATGTAACGCAACCGTTCTTCTGGGTATGATGGATCTAGCGGCACATAGGCGGCGCCTGCTTTGAGAATACCCAATATGCCGACTACTAATTCAAGTGAGCGAGCAACACTCAGACCGATGCGTTCACCTTGAGCAACACCTATAGTTTTTAAGCGGCGCGCTAACTGATTGGATCGCTCATCAAGTTGGCGATAGCTCAAGAAAGAATTCTCAAAACGAATCGCAACGGCATCTGGATTTGCCTTTGCTTGCAAAGAGAATCCTTGCTGCAAGCTTATATCAACTGCGAATGAATCCTCACCACCTCGCCAATCGCGAAGTTGCTGCAACTCTTCCACACTCAACATCGGCTGCGTACGAATAGCTGCCTCCGGTGTGTCAATCAAGCCAGTCAATAACTGCTTAAAGTGTGCAACCCAACGGACTATCGTTGGCGCTTCGAATAGATCAGTGTTATAGCAAAAAGAACCCTTAATTCCTTCCACGCTTTCTTCCATGGAAAGCACCAAATCAAACGGCGCATGCAATCGCTCAGTAGGCTGAGTAGTAATACTTAAGCCTTCCAGTGCCACATCGCCCATCGGTGCATTTTGTAAAGCGAACAGAACTTGAAACAAAGGGGTGTGATCCAAATTTCGTTCCAGGTCCAACGCTTGCAATAATTGATCAAATGGCATTTCACGATGCTCATAAGCGTCCAGAGCAGTTTTACGTACCCTTTCCAACAACTCAATAAATGTTGGATTCCCGCTCAAATCAAGACGCAAGGCCAATGTATTCAAAAATAGGCCGATCAAGGCCTCGGTCTGGCTATGTGGTCGTACCGCAATAGGCGAGCCAATAACCATTTCTTCAGTATCTGCATAACGACATAACAGGACACCAAAAGCTGCCAGCAATGCCATGAAAGGAGTGACACCAGTATTCGAGCAAAGCTTAGCCAGACGCACAGAAAAATCAGCATCCAATTGAAAAAATTCGGCTTGCCCCTTATTGCTACGCACTCTAGGGCGGGGATGGTCGGTCGGAAGCGCTAAAAACTCTGGTGCTCCATTAAGTTTTTCCAGCCAATAATTGCGATGACGTTCCAAGCGCTCACCACTCATGCGCGCACGCTCCCAGCAAGCGTAATCGGCATATTGAATAGGCAGCTCAGGCAGATTTTCGATCACACTGTCCGCTCTATCCGTCACAAAGCCTCTATATAGCTGTGATAGCTCGTCCACCAAAATCCCCATTGACCAGCCATCAGAAATAATATGATGCATAGTCAATATGAAACAATATTCATTTTCAGCGAGTGTCAATAACAGCGTGCGCATCAAAATCTCGCCACGCTTCAAATCAAACGGCATCAAAGCCTGTTCGTAGATAATCCTCACGACTTCATTTTCTGCTTCTGATTTGTTTAGCTCACTTAAGTCGTAGAGCGGCATCGACAACTCAATGTCAGATAAGGCAATTTGCACCGGCACATCATTTTCAATGCGAAAAGCACTACGCAAAGACTCGTGTCGCCGCACCACCTCATTCAAGGCGCGCTTCAAGGCATCAACATTCAAATCACCACAAAACCGCAAAACCACTGGCGGCATCACAAAAACCGCCGAATTACCCTGATCAAGTTGATCAAGAAACCAGAAGCGCTGTTGCGAAGAGGAAAGCAGCAGACCTTTGCCTCGCGCTTGCTTGGGAATTGGCAGCTCCTCCCAAGCATTGTCTAAAGAGCGTTGTTCGAGCAAAGCCATCAGCTTCTCCTTACTCGCCGCGAGTTTGCTACGCAAGGCTTCGTCCACCACCCCTTTAGGCGCGCTGTAACGTAACTTACCAGCTTCAAGGCTGAGCTTTACATCAAGAAGTTCCAATTCAGATAACAACGATAAAGCCACATCCATAACGCAATCTCCATTTCACTACAGCAACACACTACCTAGCTTGACTTTTATAATTAACGACACTAAGAACACATCTATCCCTAAATTTGCTACCACCACATTGCGGTGAATTCATTTAGGCCCCTTTAGAAAGGCACGACTAAAAAACTTCGCTCCTCGCTATTTTTCGACGTAGCTCCAGACACCATTCCAATCGCTATTTGGTGGATTCAACTTAAACAATTCAATCCTCTTCAGGAAAGTTGTCGAAGCCATTTCTTGTGGGTTCAACTCAATACATTTTTCGAATTCCTGAACAGCCTTATCCCAGTTGCATGCACGATATGCCGCCAGCCCGTCCGTAAAACATTTTTTCAACTCAAGCATGGATGCGTCCAAGGTCCCTACTTCTCCCATCACCTCAAAGATACGTATCGACTGAGTTTTCCCATAAACACATATGCAATCGATTTCTCGGCATTCGATAATATCTTTAACGATTTCCCAGACTTCCTCGCAAATTAAAATATTAGTGCCATAATTTTTGTTAGCTGACTCTAGGCGAGAGGCTAAATTAACGTTATCGCCAATCACTGTATAACTTTTAGCTACGGTCGAACCAATGCTGCCGACAATAACTTCGCCCTTAGAAATACCGATACGCATATTTAATTTCGGCAGTCCTACTTTAACGCCGAGCAAGTCAGGTAAGTCCGCCTTGAATTGCTTAAGCAGTTTCATCTGCGCAATTGCCGCCAAACAAGCGAGTCGCGGATGCTCTTCGGCGGTAGTGAAAGGTGGCCCCCAAAATGCCATGATTGAATCGCCGATGTATTTATCAATAATGCCCTTACTCTGCCTGACAGATTCGGACATCAGCGTGAAATACTTATTGAGCAATTTGACAACGTTTTCAGCACTAAATTTTTCCGTGATTGAGGTAAAACCTTCCAAGTCGGAAAAGAAAACGGTCATGTCACGCTTTTCACCGTTCTGCGAAAACTGTTGATCTTGAATCAAGCCTTTAACAATGCGCGGATCAACATATTTACCAAAAGTCTCGGTAATAATTTCTTTTTGTTTTAGCTCTACCGCCATGTGGTTAAAAGAGTTGGCCAGCGTAGTAATTTCAGAGACTGAAGAAACATTAATTTGGATATCTAAATCCCCTTCCTCAATCGCCTTGATGCCCAGCAACAGCTCTCTAACAGGCTTAACCAGGTTGCGCGTAAATAAGGCTGAAAACAACAAACCAAGAATACTTGCTATAACGGTTATAAGCAGATTTAGTGCTATTGCTTCTCGTTCAAACTTTGAAGACTTAGCGGCGGCTTCTAGGGAATATTTATGCAAGCGCGTAATCGTTACCTCGTTAATTTGCTTGCTGAGAAACGACCAATCACGCTCGATCTGTTGCAGAGCCACTTCAATCGAACGCTTGCTACCATTGTTGACTTCTTGAAAATAGATAAGCAATGTCTCATGCAAAAACTTCCGTGCCTCGGCAATATCGGCGACTTTCTGCTTAAACTGGGCAAACTTCATATTTTGCTCGGGATCATTCTTGATCTGAGGCTCCGCAAGTCCACGATCAATCAAACGGGCAGCACTTTCAAGCTTCAATCCACCACACAATCCCATCAACTCAAACACCATCCGTTGACGTTGCGATTTAAATGTAAATGTTTCGCGGACCTTGTCCATCAAAGCCTGGCGTGAAGCCACCTCACAACTTTGAACATTTTTGACAAGTTGCTTAGCCTGAATAGCGTATTGCTCGTGTGATATTTTTTGTTTTGCTTTGGAAAGGTGATCAAACTGGATAACTTCGTTAAAGCCATAGGCCCGAACTTCCCCCATATATTGATCGAGCGGCAGATAGTAATTACTAACCAAAGAGGTCTGACCGTTTACACGGATCAAATTGTAAGCAGAAATAAATGTTACCGCAGCCATCAAGCCAACCAAACCGATAGCAATAGTAAAAACTTTTGAACCTATAGTATTTTTCATTTTTTTGGTTCAAATAACTGAGTAATTCACGTCGTATCTCTAATATTTTAATTAAAGGCTATTCATTAATTTAGAGAAACGCTGCTTAAGTCCATTCACCCTAAAAACACCGCAGGGCATCTCATTTAAGCTATTGAATTAATTAAATCCTTCATTCATGGCTCGACAAACTCAGCACGAACGGAGGACTTAAGCTGCGTATCCTTAGGGTATATCTAA
>Ga0316202_10001639_pt1 | contig 16796 bp, 16 predicted proteins | sample 3monrhotite_MG_FD_204934 | JGI IMG/M metagenome (GOLD analysis project Ga0316202, IMG submission 204934) | Microbial mat bacterial communities from mineral coupon in-situ incubated in ocean water Damariscotta River, Maine, United States -... | ecosystem: Environmental > Aquatic > Marine >... | reverse complement strand
CTGCATTACGTGGTGCCGCGCAATTATTACATGAGCAAAGCAGTGGCGATGCGGCAGAAATTTCTGCGCATATTTTGGCAGAAGTGGACCGCATCAAAGAGCGTATTGATACCTTTCTACAAGTTGGCCCTCGAGCCAATGCAGCCATGACAGAAATTAATATTCATGCACTTCTTGATGATGTTTGCGGGAAAGGGGTCAGAGCCCTTTTTAACTTCAATCGGTCGAGGGTGGGGCCACTAAAAGCAGAGTATGCCACGTCACTTTAAGATATTATAATCACTCAAGCGAAACCATTTTCGTGAAAATATGAACGTGAGCACCGGTTCTGGTGATAGGCTGGTGACAACACCTGTCATATTTTTTCTATAAAATGCACCGCAACTGGCGTGTTGCCAAACCGTTTTATTCAGGTTTTGTTGCACTGTTGCAAGGTATTCATCTTGAAGGTTCTGTTTAGGATGAATGGCCTTGATACTTTTATCGCGTTTTATGGCAGCGATGGCTTGAACCGTATAATGGGTCATGGCCTCCATATAACAGAGCTGTGAACTATGCCCTGTGCCTGTGTTTGGGCCATTTACTTTAAAATAGTTTGGGTAACCAGAAACCATCATGCCCTTATACGAGGTAATCTCTGTTTCCCACTCGCTGTTAAGATTTCGATCACCCATACCATAGACCTGAAATGAGAGTGCCTTTTTCATATTTGAATAAGCATAAAATCCCGTGGCATAAACAATGATGTCCAAAGGTATATCTTTACCCGACTTTGTTTTAATGCCAGTAGGCGTAATGCTCTCTATGCCACTGATATCCACATCAACATTCTCTCGGGCAAGGGCTGGAATGAAAATATTGGATGGTATGACCCGTCTGCTTCCCAGTTCATAATCCGGCATCATATGTTGGCGCAATGCATCGTCTTGAATATATGTTTCAAGATTCTTTTTGAGTATCTTTTTATAGATGTTTTTGACGAAATGACTGAGCCCTGAAGTAAATGGGTAGCTGCGAAAGGCAAGAAAGCGCACTTCATGATAAGCAAAAATGGTAAAGCGGATGAAATGCCTTATGCCGGGTAGATAGCGAATGAAGCGCTCTATCGGACTAAAGTGCCTGTCTGCACGAGGGATGACCCACTGAGCCTTGCCCATAAACAGTGTTAACTTGGCCACCTTGTCTGCGATAGCTGGAACAACCTGAGCCCCAGAACAGCCCGAACCAATCACACCAACACGTTTTCCATCATACGAGACAGAATGATCCCATTGTGCGGTGTGGAACTTCGCGCCCTGAAATGTGTCTGCGCCTTTAATTTCAGGGATATGAGGGTTGGCTAATACACCGCTGGTATCGATAATAAAGCGAGCTGTATAACACTCGCCCGACTCGGTCTCAACATGCCACAAGGAGTCGTTTTCATGATATCTTAGCGTGGTGACTGTCTGGTTTGTTTTGGTGTACTTTCTTATATCAAACTTATCGATGATATAGTTTGTATATTCAAGCAATTCGCTTTGCGGGGAATATCGCTTCTTGAATTTATAAGGAATAAAGGAAATCGAATACAAACTGGTTGGAATGTCGACCTCGGCTCCAGGATAGGAATTGTCCCGCCAAGTTCCGCCGATGTCCGCGCCACGTTCTAATAATACAAAATCATTAAAACCTTTCTTTTGCAAGCGTATCGCCGCAAGCAAGCCTGAAAAGCCTGTGCCAATGATGACGGTTTCAAAATATTGAGGCTCCTTTTCTCCCTTGCCGACCGCTATCGTCTCTTTTATTGGTGATGGCTCTAATGCTTTATTCTTCGAATTCGTTTGGGTTTTCAATGGGTAAATATCCTTGATGTGCAACTAACTTATGCTCTTATTTCAGCGTATAATAACAAGTTTTCTGTGACATAGGCAAGAGCGATTGAGACAAGCGCTTTGCTTTTCAGCGCTCTGATTTTGTCATGGGTTAAATGACTGGTTTAAGAGAGGTTAGAGTATTCGGATATAGCAATATTACTAATGCCAAAGTGGTTGCTTGGTAGCTTCTAGATAGGTGAGGTAGACTCGTAAATCAAATTCTAGCTGGTGGTAAGCAGGCTCCATATGACAGCACAGTTTATAAAACGCCTTATTGTGTTCACCCTCTTTGATGTGCGCTAGCTCATGGACAACAATCATGCGCAAAAACTCAGGCGGCATATATTTAAACATCGTAGCTACATGAATTTCACGCTTGGCTTTAAGTTTAGCGCCATGGACTTTCGATTTACTGGTGTGAATGCCCAGCGCATTGTGGGTGATGTGTAGTTTGCTATCAAAAGCGACTTTGTTGATTGGGTTTGCTTTGCGTAAAAAGGTCTCTTTCAGTTTCACTACATAATCATAAAGAGCCTTGTCACTACGCACCTCATGCGTATGTGGATATGTTTTTAGTAACATCTCAGCGACTAAGTTTTTCTCCATGAGGGAGTTAATTTTATCGCTTAGTTCGGCGGGGTAGCCTGCAAGGTAATTGGGTGGTGACTTGGGTCGCATAGGTGCAGCTTAACGTATGATCATAGCTAGCCAAGCTGCAAGACGACATACGCATTCAGATGACTGCATAGACGTTGTATTTTTTGAGAAATTTAGCACTTTTCTTACTTAAAGAAGCCTTTTAGGACTTGTTTTCTAGAATGTAACTCCATTTTTTATTATTTATGAACCTTGCTCGTGCCTCTGCGAAGACAAAAGGAAAGCGACATTGAGCAAGTCCAACTTTGATTGCAGTTTGCTTGGGGGTGCACTACGCTCTTTCGTGTGCTGAGGGTTTGCTAGGGATAGGGGAGAGAGACATGTTATATATATTATTTTTTGTGGTGGCAGTGATTATTGCCGTGGCAGGGGTGCCGATTACTTCCATACTGAGCAGTAAATTTACCAATCTCAGTGTTGATATCGTAAAAACATCAAAAAAAGTTTCTATGGGTGCGGCGGTGATGGCGATAGTGATTTTCGCGAATATGTCGTTTATTACAGTCCCAGATGACAAAATTATGCTTATGAAACGTGTGTATTTTGGCTCGCCGATGGAGGCGGGGCAATATATAGCAAAGCCTGGTCAGAATGGCCCTCAAGCAAGGATATTAACACCGGGCTTTACCTTTGAGTTATTCATTAATGTTTTATATAACCTTGAAGAAGCCAAATTCACGCGCATTAAAGAAGGCTCATATGGCTATATTGTTGCCAACGATGGTGCGTCATTGAGAAATGATCAGTTTCTTGCCGACGAATGGGATGAGGCATCAGCGAGGGATATGATTGATGGTGAATATTTCTTAGCCAACGGTGGGCAAAAAGGCCCGCAGCTTTCAGTTCTAAAGCCTGGTATTTGGGGCATTAACACTTATTTATTCACGATAAAAAACGAGCTTGCAACACCTGTAAAGGCTGGTTTTGTTGGTGTGGTGAAATCAAATGTGGAGACCGCATCGATTACGCATAAATCGTGTGATGAAATAAGCTTTACACCCAAAGCATGGGAATCCTTTGATGGGGAAATTCATAATCAATTGTCTGTGCCTTTAGTACCGAATGGCTGCGTGGGTGTGTGGAAAGTACCATTGAAGCCGAATATGTATTACCTGAATAGGCATGCCTATGAGGTGACTCAAATCTCAACGCGGGCTGAAACTTGGGAATATAAAGGTGGTTATACGCGCAGAAAGATTGATTTATCGGTGGATGAGGCTGGCGTGGTCCATTCGAAAGACTCATCGGAGGTTGTGCCTGTACCAAGTGATGCGGAGGGCGAAGCGATTAAGTTGCGCATTGAAGGCTGGACGATTCCTCAAGATGTGCGGGTGATTGTTCAGGTAGACCCTGAAGATGCACCATTTGTTGTGGCATCAGTCGGTACGATTGATGATGTGCGCACAAAAATCCTTACAGCAACAATTCGAAGCTCGGCCAGAAATGTGACGGGTGCGAAAGATGTGCGGGTGATGGATCTAATTGAAAAGAGATCCAAGCTTGAAGCAGATATTCTTTCAAGTATTAAGATGGAGGGGGCGAAAGCTGGCGTAACCATGCGTGAGGTTCGCTTGGGTGATCCTGCTATTCCACCAGAGTTACTTGTCTCGCGGCTTCGTGAGCAGTTGGCTAACCAGATGATGAGAACATTTCAAAATGAGCTGCTAGCGCAAAAGGAACGAGAGAAGAAAGAAAAGGCCAAGGCTTGGGCTGATAAGCAACCAGAGATTGTTGCTTCGGCTGCGCAAGAAATTATTGAGAAAAACCGCGCCAAAGCAGAAAAACAAAAAGGCATTGGTGAGCGTGATCGCTTGGTTGAGATTGCCAAGGGTCAAAAAGCGCAGGTCAATGTGTTGGGTGAGAAGAATGTGCAACAACTTGCGATTATGGACAAAGTACTGGCTGCGGCTGTGGCAAACCCAAATATTGTAAAAGTACCGCATACCAATGTTTCGGGTATTTCAGGTGGCGGCTCGCTTGAGGGAGCTGCTGCAATCCTTGGTGCGAGTACACTTACAAAAGCAATGAGCGTAAAATAAGTTTAGCGGTGCTAGCGGCAATTACAGTGTATTGATGGATGCGGACTAATGCCTGACTGTATATCGATTGAGACGATGTATTCCGATAAAGATTATTCACGCTTACCTGTGGCCAAGGGCTGTTTTATCGCAGGCTTTTCGCCTGCTTTATTTGCAGCCCCGCTTTGGTCTGCTTGTGTGGCTCAAGTGTGGCCCGACCCTGTGGGCTACTTTTATGTCACAGTGATAGCGTTAGTTGGCGGATTATTGCTTAACTTAACTATTGGCCTCTTTGTTTTGTCGCTTATGACAGCTTATGAGATGAACTCTGTGTATAAGGCAGGTGCTATTGGAGCTTTTATTCCTTTTGCATGGATGTGGATAACATCTGATCCATGGAGTATTGTGTTGTTTATGAGTGCATTAGGGGGAATAAGTGGGGTAGTAGCGAGCTATTATTCTTTGCGCTACTTACATAAAAATAGAGAAATTGAAGCTAGAATTCTAGCAGAAAAATCAATCGCGGCGGACTTTGTTGATTTCACCTGAATACGATTGCTTGTTGGCACATAGAAAAGAAAAAAGCCCTCAAGCACAAGGCTTAAGGGCTTTTAGATCGTTATAAAATTAGACCCACCTATTTAAAGGAGTGATCAAAACATCCGGAAATGTGCAGATGCAATCATCAACAACAACATTGGAATGGAAAGCAATGTATTGATACGAGATGCGATCAACGCTTTTTTGCCTGCCGCAGCTTTTTCATCAGCAGTTGCTTCCACCATGCCAATCACTTTCTTCTGGTTTGGCCAGATGATGAACATCACGTTTGCCCACATGATCACACCAAACAAAGCACCGATACGGATATCCCAACCAGCATTTGCACCCAATTCAACGAATAAGATGATACCGAAAACCAATGTTAAGTTTGCGCCCATACGGAACCAGTGTAATGCGCGACGAACAATGCTACCGTCTTTAAATAGCTCTGCTTTAGAATCAGCAGAGAAACCGCCCATAGATGGTACTTGTACGAAGTTGAAATAGTACAATAGGCCAATCCAAAGGATGCCAGATAATACATGTAGCCAGCGTGCGCCTTCAAAAATAGTTGGTACTGTGCCACCAGTTGCTGCAGCAATACCCACGATAATAGCAGTTAAAACAAAACCTGCGATCATGGTGAGTTTATGATCTTGTATGATTTTCATAAAATTCTCCGTTTAATTAAATATGTCAGCATTATAGCTGGATATGGAAAATTAACCACTTAGTGCTAGTGAGGTTTAGTCTTTTAGCAAAAATGTACTTTGATAGGGGTGACATCAAACCTATGACGAGTATAGCGTACCGCTGATAGAGATTTATGAGAAGCGAGGCATCCATGACAGAGTTTGAATCCAAGCAAAAGTGGCAACCTGGAAAAAAAGATATGGTGTTTTTTGCCATTGTTACAGGTGTTGTTTTGGCACTGGTATTGGGCACAAGCGAGCGCACAACAAGGCCAGTTCCTTCGGATCAAACACATCAACAAGTGAAGTCACGGGCTGAGTGTATGGCATGCCACAGTGTGGACGGTGTAAAACCGCAACCGATGGGGCATAGCAAGGCTGATCAATGTTTTCAGTGTCATTTACAGCCTACAAACTGGGATAAAGTAATGCCATGAATGTGAAAAGCATGCATAGCATTGGTATCACTACCAAGCCCAATGATAGCCGTGCCAGTGTGATTGCGGATGAGCTGGCGGAATGGTTGTTGAAGCGAGGTTGTGAGGTCTTGTGTGATGAAAATCAGTCAGGCTCATACGGTGAAACTGTAGCCATGCCGGAGTTTGCCAAGCGTGCAGAATTACTGATTGTTTTGGGTGGGGATGGCACATTGCTGGGGGCAGGTCGACACTTGGTGGGCTCAAATGTACCAATTCTAGGTATTAACCTGGGTCGTTTGGGCTTTTTAACCGATACCCCTGTAGGAAATATGTTTGATGCAGTTGCAGAAATTTTATCCGGCAATTACAAAACCAAGCAGCATTTTGCATTACTGGCAGAAAGCTGGCGCGATGGTAAGTTGCTGAAACGCGGCATCGCCATGAATGATGTGGTGCTGCAACGTCAAGCTCATCCACGTCCGATTGAATTTGAGCTTCATTGCCGGGATCAACTGATGTTTCGTACGCGTGCTGATGGTTTGATTGTAGCAACACCAGCAGGCTCTACAGCTTATGCGCTTTCTGCAGGTGGTCCGATTGTACACCCTGAGGTGGAGGCAATGAGTGTAGTTCCTTTATGCCCTCATACCTTGTCCAACCGACCTGTGATTGTGCCTGGGAATGATGTGCTAAAGTTGAAACTCTTGGATAGCCCTCAACCATCAGCAATAAGCCTTGATGGGCAAGAACATATAAACCTATTGCAGGGAGACTCGATCACGATTCAAAAAGCAGGTCAAATTTGTTTAATTTACCTGCCAGAGCGTCATTATTTCAATACCTTGCGTAGTAAATTACACTGGGCTGGGCATGATAATGGATAAAATAGGCGTACGATGTTAACAGAATTAAGAGTGAGTCAGTTTGGTTTGATGGAAGATGTTCGGCTGGAATTTTCTTCGGGTATGACTGTGTTTACGGGTGAAACAGGCGCTGGAAAATCTTTGCTGGTGGATGCACTTAGCGCAGTATTTGGAGCGCGAGCCAGCGCCGAATGGGTGCGTCATGGTGCCGAACGCGCTGAATTAAATGCTGTCATTGAAAGTAGTGGCGCACGTTTGCAAAGTTTGTTGGCAGAGCAAGATTTGGATAGCGATGAGGCATTATTTTTGCGGCGTGTGATCAATGCCGATGGCCGCTCACGGGCATGGTTGAATGGATCCCCTGTACCATTGAAACTATTGCAACAAATTGGGGTGATTTGCCTTGATTTGCATGGTCAACATGAGCATCAAGGTCTGATGCAGGTTGAATTTCAACAGCAGTTGGTGGACTCACGTGTGGATGCTCAGGTATTGCGGTCTGTAAGGCTTGCCTTTGAAACATTGCAGCAGGCGCGCAAGCAATTACATCATTTGCAGAATCAGCAAGGGGAGAGCGCTGGGCAGGCAACGTGGATGCGTTCTGAGCTGGAAAAGTTAAGTGTTTTGGATATTGAAGCCGGGGCGGAAGAAACGCTTATTTCGCAAGTCGAAGCAGGGCAACATGTGGCACAAATTCAGCAGGCAGGCGCACAGGCTTTGATGCTCTTGGATGAGGGTGATGAGGGCAATGTGCGTAGCCTTTTGGCGCAAGCCTCGCATGTTATCGAACCTTTGGCTGCCTATCATACGGGCTTAGAATCTGCATCGGATTTATTGGCACAGGTAGATGCTTTATTGAGTGAAATCCCACCGTATCTAAATGATGCACAGGAAACAGGCTTGGATGTGGAAGCATTGCAAGCTGCGGAAGGCCGTTTGGCAGCATTGCGTGATGCGATGCGCCGACATGATGTTGATGAAGCAGGTCTGTTGGCACTGATGGAAGATTGGCAGCAGCGCCTTTCTTTGCTTGATACGGCAGAATGGGATGAAGAAACGCTGAGTGAAAGCGTGAGCAAGGCAGAGCAAGACTATTGTGCCAAAGCCAAAGTGCTGAGTGGCTTGCGAGAAGGTGCGATTGATGCTTTGGTTGCGGCATTGCGTCCTTATTTGGATAGGCTGGGTATGGCAGGGATGCAGGTGGGCATTGATATTTCTTGTATGCAAGAGCAAGCCAGTGCATGGCATGCATCGGGCTGGGATGCCATGGTATTTATGCTGTCGAGTAATCCTGGAGAGCCCTTTCGCCCCTTGGCACAGGTGGCATCGGGTGGTGAATTATCACGTTTGGTTTTATCACTTAAAGCTTGCGGGGCATTTATGCATGCGCCTGCTATTGCAGTGTTTGATGAAGTTGATGTTGGCATTGGCGGAGAAACGGCTTGGTGCGTGGGTGAGCTGTTGGCTGCCATGGGTAAAGAGCGGCAGGTATTTGTGGTCTCGCATTTGCCACAAGTGGCTGCATGCGCACAACATCAGATTAGCATCTTAAAAACACAACGCGAAGACCGAACGATTACGGACTTGGCAATATTACCACCCCATGAAAGGGCTGCAGAAATTGCCCGTATGTTGGGTGGCGTGGATGAAGAAAGTCTAGATCATGCCAAGCAAATGCTAGATAAAGGGCATGCAATTTACGAGCGCTGTAAGTGACACACCGCATCCTTGTGCGTGCTGCCGAAACGGGTGATGTTGACGGTATGCACGCATTGCTTTCGCCTTATGCTAAAGAGCAAATTATTTTACAGCGTAGTAAAGATGATTTGTATCAGCATTTGCAAGAATTTGTCATTGCTGAGTATGATGGTGTATTGGTCGGAACGGCGGCATTGCACATCTATGGTTCAAACATTGCAGAAATTCGTTCTTTGGTGGTAAGCCCTGATTATCAGGGAAAGCGTATTGGACATTTACTTGTTGAGGCTTGTGAGAAAATGGCTGTCCAACTGCATGTTGCTAAAGTGTTTGCGTTAACCTATGTGGATTACTTTTTTATCAGTATGGGGTATGCCGTTGTACCTAAAGAGAGTTTGCCGCATAAAATATGGACGGTGTGTGTACATTGTAAAAAGTTTGGAGATTGTGATGAAATTGCTGTGCAAAAGCGCCTATCCGATGCGCAGATTGAGCCGATGCAAATGATTCCTATCTTGGATACAACAGGCTGAATTTTTTTACCGTGACGGAGCTAACTTTTCAGCGATAAGTTGGTGTAATGCATCGAATTGAATAGGTTTACTTAAAATAGAGCTGTTGGATGCCTGATGATCGAGCTTAAGCATTTGTTCATTGTCATAACCAGTTGCAAAGATGATTGGGATATTTGGATTTATCATTCTGATATGTGCTGCTGATTCAACACCCCCCAGTTTAGGCATCACTACATCGAGTATGAGGATAGCAATGTCATGCTGATGCTTTTTAAATACATCAATGGCTTGCAGTCCGTCTTCAGCTTGCAGCACTTTATACCCCAATGTTTCTAACACCTCTGCGGTTGTCTCACGAACATATTTTTCATCATCAACCAATAAAACTAACTCGCCATGTGCCTTAGCTTTGCTGATATGCTTGGGAGCGGCTGCGGTAAAATCTTTTGCGGGTATTTTGGGAATATAGATGTGGAAGGTTGTTCCCTTTCCTTCGGTACTATCAATGGTCAAAATACCGTGATGTGTTTTGATTGCGCCGAATACCATGGATAAGCCTAGTCCCGTACCTTGACCCTGCTCTTTGGTGGTGAAAAATGGTTCGAGAACATGTTTCAGCTTATCTTTAGGAATCCCACAGCCATTATCTTGAATACAGATGTGTGCATAGGTCTGTTTGGTTGCATTGGGGTGGAGATTCACAAACGCACGGCTGGGCTGGAATGACTCAAGCTTTATGCTGATACAAGGGTTATCTATACCTTCAAGTGCATCGCGGGCATTGTTAATCAAATTCATAAGCACCTGCTGAAGTTGAGTGACATCCCCGTTGATGAAAAGTGGCTCGGTAGTAAAGTGCTCTTGAAATGTGATATTTTCAGGCACGGATGTTTGGAGAAGCTTTACAGCCTCGTTGATGAACGAGGTAAGTGAGAGTGCCTGCATACGTACGGTATCTTTTCGAGCAAAGGTGAGTAGCTGTTTAATCATATCAGCAGCACGTAAAGAAAGAGTTTCTATATTGGTAAGTTTTTTTGCGACCTCGGGGCTATCAAGAAGTTTTTTCTTTGCAAGATACAAGTTGCCTGTAATGCCCGCTAGAACATTGTTAAAGTCATGCGCAATACCACCCACCAGCGCGCCAATCGCTTCCATTTTTTGAGCCTGATTGAATTGATCTTCCAACTCTGTTGTTGCGGTAATATCACGGGATATACCAATCACGCCAATAATGTTTTGTTGTTTGTCATAATAGGGAGTTTTTAGTGTGTCGAGTAATACTCGCTGGCCATTCGGGTATGTTACCCACTCTTCATTGCGCTGCTCTTTGCAGCTTTTAAGCACAGATTGATCTTTTTTGCGAAAAAACTTAGCTAGTTTCTTATCAAATAGATCAAAATCGGTGATTCCAATAATATCTTTTTCCGAGTTTTTGCCGACAAAATGGCAAAAAGCTTGATTACAACCAAGATATACCCCTTCGTTATCTTTATAGAAAATAAGGTCAGGCACGGAGTTAAGTAGGTTTGTGAGTAATGCGTGGGTATGATTTAAAGCCGCTTGCGATGTTTGTAGGGAGCGGTGCATGTTTGATAAAGTATCGGATAAACGCATGATCTCACGAGAACCTTTAACGTTTAATTTCAGCTCCTCATCGATCTGTATATGATCCATTTTAGCGATAATATTTTTTAATGGATTGCCCAGCCATTGTCGGAGAACGATAATAAGAGCAAGTGAGATGAGTATGAGCCCGATAATGAAAATTATGAATTTTTCTTGTTGAGCACTCTCAAGGTTAGCTGCTTCTGTGCGAAAGTTAAACTCGGCGTATAATACAGCATACTGATAGTTTTTTTTAAGGTGAGGTTGATTATGTTGGTGCACTAAGATGGGGTAATAGCTATAAATGGTATTGCTTTCTGGGTGTAAAATATACTTATTTTTCCCATCTTTGGTTAAGGCTTTAAATATATTTTGATTGAACTTAGCTATTGTTTCCTCGGCTTTGGTGCCTTCCCAAGCAAAATGGGACGATGAAAGGATGATGCCATCTGGATCAATCATAGCTATATGCTGTTGCATGCTATTTGCGCTGGCCAATGAGATAATGCGTTGTATGGCTTTATTATCGTGCCTTACGCTGGCTTGCTCAAGTGCAACAGCGAGGTGAGACGTCTTTTCTTGAAAGACCTGCATATAAAGATTCGCAAGCTGTTTTTGGGCATCATGATTGGATGTCATGATGACAAACGTCCCGAAGGGTAGCATGAGCATGATAACCAATAGCGGAATAAGGACTTTAAGCGATAGGTGTTGTGCAATCATGGCTGGGATGACTCTACAAATGTACTGTCCACTAGATGGGTTAAATCTACTGCATGGCTGATTGATCCAGCATGTAGCAATGTAGTCATGACCGAGTAGGCACTTTTTTCAAATGAGGAAGGTTGTCCAGCGAACGATGATTGATTGGCAGCCAAACTTGGCAGTTTTAAGCCAGAAAAAGTTAATTGAAATTCATTGGCAGTGATGCCCAGACGTGGAGCCATACGCTGCATGGCATCTTCTTCATGGGTGAGCATGTATTGGCGGGCTTTATAATAGCCATCCACTAAGCTTTGAATATTTGTATGCTGTTTGTTGAGTAGTTCAGTGCGGACGGCCAAAACATCGACAATCAGCCCAGGTATCATCTGGCTGGTAAATAATTCGTGGGCACCCTGTTTTAGCAGCTGTGTTTTTGATGGCTCAAATGTGATGATAGCATCTACTTGGCCGTTGCGGTAAGCAGAAACATGCTCGTCGGCAGTGAGGTAGACAATATCAATATCAAATTCATCAAGTTTTGCATGTTTTAAAAGAGACTGAAGCATGATGGAGCCTACGGCAGTGCTCTCAACGCCAACGCGCTTGCCTTTAATATCCTGTAGTTTTTTAATGTTTGGGGCGGCTATCAACACATCCGCACCATTTGAAATATCAAATATAAGGACAATCGAGAGTTTGGTACCTTGCTCAATGGCAACTAGAGCCTCATCGAGCGTTAGTGCAGCTGCATCTATCTCACCAGTGTATAATAAATGTAGTGAGTCTGTTGCAGATGGTAATTCAACAAGTTTAATCTCCGTCTTATTATAAAAGCCAAGGTTGCTCGCTAAAAACATCGGTTCATAGCCAGGCCATCGGTTAGAGCCTACTTTGAGCAACGGTTGTGGTTCACTTGAGCATGCAGCTAGCATGGTTGCTGCCAACCCTAGAAACATCAATTGCAATAAGCATTTCACGAAAACTCCTCCGCCTATTGGATAAGTGCTAGGTGGGAAAAAATTAATTAAATAGTATAAAGCGCATCATAACATACGAAAATGACACCTGTAAGTGCTTGGTGGATATTTTTATGGGCTTTGGATGCTATGAAGCATGCTGGTAACTAACCCTTGAGCATAATAAAGTAGCGTTTCATCTTGAGCGGACAAACAAATCTTTCCACAAGCTTCTTTGCCACAGAGTTTTGGATATGAACCAATTTCAACACCGGGGCATTGTTCCTGAATATCGGTTAATGCCTTGGCAAACAGGCTTTCGGGGATATTTACTTCAATTTCATGGCGTATATAGGGGTTGCCACCAAAATCATTTAAAAAAGTAGTCAATTGTGAGTCGAAGATTTCTGGTACGCCTGCCAGTACATAGACATTGCCGATATGTGCGCCGGGCATAAAAGACTTTTCGCAGATAATGGGTTCTGCATTTTCAGGTAGGCGAGCCATACGTCTACGGCCTGCATTGATAGCATTGCCATAATAGTCATGGAACTTGGCAATGGTGGCTTGATGTTCGAGCAATGTGACGCCGAAACTTTCAGCAATTGCATCCATGGTAATATCATCGTGGGTGGGGCCGATACCACCCGATGTAATCACTGCATCATAGCGATGCCTTAAGCGGTTTAAGGTTTGAATGATGTCGTTTTTGATGTCGGGGACAATAGCAATTTCATTAACTTTGCACCCGCGTTCAAACATTTTTTGTGCGGCCAGATAAGCATTGGCTTCACGGGTTCTACCTGAAAGAATTTCATTACCAATGATCAAGATAGCTACGGTTTGATGTAATGTCGGCGTGGAAGGCATGTTGATAGCTTAAAGGCTTTTACGCAGACAGCAATGCTTGAGCTGCTTGTTTGGGGTCTTTGGCATCAAGAATGGAGCGAATCGTGGCAATGCCAAAGCCTGCGAGTTGTGCTCGGTTGTCGGCATGAATGCCACCCAAAGCAATGATGGGTAGGGGCGATGCTGCGGCGATTTTTTTAAATGTATCAATGCCTAATGCTGGAGCGCCCGGATGGCTTTTTGTAGGGAAAGCAGGTGATAGCATGGCAAAATTAGTGCCATATTGATGAGATTTTTGCAGTTCTTCCAAATTGTGGCAGGAAGTGGATAAGCTCATACTTGGCATATCAAGCCAGTCTCGGATCGCTGGAATTTCGGCGATGTCCGAGCTTGCTAGATGCACGCCATCGGCACCCACAGCTTTGGCAATGTCGGCTTGGCTATGAATGATAAGTTTGGCTTGGTGTTGACGGGTGATTTTACGCACCTTTGATGCAAAGGCTAATAAACGTGCCCCATCCATATCCTTTTCACGAACAATGATTTGCGCCACGCCGCCAGAGAGTGCTGCATGCAAAATATCGAAAAAAAGTTCGTTGGGTTTGCTCGCACCTGATGTAATCAGGGTCAGTTCGGCTAACGGCATGGCTAAAATTTTAGAAGCGTTTGATAATCCACATCGGCGGATTGATATGTTTGTAGCCACCAGGCAAACGTTTGTTCAATGTGCCATCGCCGTCATCATCTTCTAAATAATAAGCAGGCAGGCCACCGGCTGGTTGAACCTTTATACGAAATACACGCCCATGAGAGGAATATTCTGTAATTTGAGCCTTGTCATTTTCGCGCAAATAAGTACGGACATCTACACCGTCATCTTGCTTGGGTGGTGCCAAGGCTTCAGTTAAGTTGGATGAGCTTTCGAGATTTTCTGAGCCCGCCGCAGTATGTTCACTGCTAGCTGTTGCATGCTTAGGCGGTGGTAAAACGTCATCGCTAGCGTGTGCGATTTGCGTCCACATCAAGCCTAGGGATAAAGAACATAGGAGTGTCATTCGTGTGATTATTTGCATAGCTGGAAGTATAGCCGAAACTATTTGTGTTTGTCTCGCCTGAGTAATACCAAGCATGACCCGCCAGCGGTATTGGGCGCAGGAGTGACTGCAAGAATATACCCTGACATAGAGCCAGCCTTTAACCATTGATAAACACTATTTTTTAAAACAGGTCGGCCATCAGGTGAATGCAGGCCGCGTCCATGGATGATGCGCAGAACCCTGTCGGATGCTTGTAGACTGGATTGCAGGGTCTGTTCAAGAGATGAGATGGCTTGATCACGTGTCATGCCATGTAAATCAATACTTTGATTGACAGGAATTTGACCGCAGGAAATCTTTTTCAAGATACCTGGGGCAATGCCGTTGGCTCGCAAGACCCATGGAGAACCCTCTTCTTGCAGGCTTGATTTGCGTTGCGCTGGTTCATGGTATGCGGGGTGACTGATTTGTTGATGAATGTCTTTGCGAACTTTCTTTCTGACTGGTGCGGTGGATGATGTTATTTTAGATTTTTTTTCAAGGGGTTGAACCTGTTGCATTGCGTCTGCAAATAGACTCTCATCTGGATCTGTAAATAAATCATCGTCCTTGCCACTCATGACTCATTTTTTTCGGGTCGTGAAAGTAAAGTTTGAACGGCCGCTTGCGGTGATATTTTACCAGATAATAATGCTTGAACACCTTGGCTTATAGGCATATCAATCCCCATCTTTTCTGCCAAGCGGCAAGCGGCTAGTGCGGAACGCTCACCTTCCACGACTTGTCCAACATGAGTTCGTGCGGCGTGAACATCCATACCCGAAGCCAAGGCGATGCCCATTTTTCGGTTGCGTGATAACGAGCCTGTGCATGTTAACACCAAATCGCCCAGCCCTGATAAACCACTAAGTGTTTCTGGCTTGCCACCACATGCTAGGGCTAAACGGGAGATTTCGGAAATGCCGCGTGTAATCAATGCTGCGGAAGTATTGTGACCAAGATTTAGCCCCTCTGCGACACCCGCAGCAATAGCAATAATATTTTTCAATGCGCCACCCATAGCTACACCTATCATATCGGTGCTGGTGTAAATACGAAAGGCAGGATCATCAAAAAAAGATGCAGCATGCCGGGCTAAACTCTCGGAGCTGGCAGCCATGGTGATCGCGGTTGGCATGCCCTGTGCCACTTCGGCGGCAAAGGATGGTCCTGATAATAATGCTGCGTATTCAGCACCAATATGATGCAGTAATGTTTCATCCATGCGTTCAAGGGTTTGAGGGTTCAGACCTTTGCAGGCGGCAATAATGGGTTTGCTCAAGCCCGCTAGTGATGGAAGAATGTCGAGTGTTGCGTTACAAGGCAAAGCCAAGAGAACGGCAGATGATTGCTCTAAAGAAGACTTATGATTGCTGCGGACTGTGAGTGAGTCAGGGAAACGAATATTGGGCAAATAACGACTGTTTTCACGCGACTGTTGCATGAGTTCGGCGGCTTCAGGGGTGCGGGCAATCAGTGTTACTGGCCTGCCTTGCCTAGCCAAAACCATCGCCAAAGCCGTGCCCCATGAACCCGCACCTAAAACACAGACAGAATTTTGGTTCATATGCGCTCGCTCCTTTTTCTAAATAACAACAGACATATCAGTACAATACCAAACAAGGCGAAGGCAGGGGTATTTCCCCACGTTTGATAGAACGTAATAATATTTGAAGTTCGATATGTACCTACGATTGCAGTAGTAGTCCACCATGGCGCTGTGCTTGTAATCTTGCCATCAGGGGAAATAATGGCAGAAACGCCTGTATTTCCTGCGCGCAACACATAACGCCCTGTTTCAATTGCACGGGCTTGAGAGGCTTGGAAATGCTGCCATGCGGCAGGGCTGTGCCCATACCAAGCATCGTTTGTGACAACGACCAATACATTCGCGCCAGCCTGCACGCGCTGTCGAGCCTCTTCAGGAAAAATGGATTCGTAGCAAATCAGGCTGCCAAAATGAGTTGCGTTGTGTATTAATATACCATTGTCCGTAGACGGTTGAAAATTACCAATATCGGGAACTACCTTGTGTAACCATGGTAACCATGATGGCACATACTCACCAAATGGGACTAGGTGATGCTTGCCTGCAAATTGCTTATTAAATGGTGCCTGTGGATCGAGAAGGTATAAACCATTTTGAGCATCACCATCGCTGGATAGGAGCTTTAAGCCACCGAATAACACGGGCGTTTTCCAAGCTCGCATATGCTCATTGAGCCAGCGATTCCAGCTAGGGCTACGTTCAAGATAAAATGGAATAGCTGCTTCAGGCCAAATAATCAAATCAACATCTTTGGCCTGCTCACTCGATAAATCAACCAAGCGTTGCATGCTTTGG
>Ga0316202_10001638_pt1 | contig 16798 bp, 18 predicted proteins | sample 3monrhotite_MG_FD_204934 | JGI IMG/M metagenome (GOLD analysis project Ga0316202, IMG submission 204934) | Microbial mat bacterial communities from mineral coupon in-situ incubated in ocean water Damariscotta River, Maine, United States -... | ecosystem: Environmental > Aquatic > Marine >... | reverse complement strand
TACCTTTCTGATTGGTGGCACGGTGATCATCGAACGGCTGTTTTCATACGAAGGGTTGGGCAATATGGCGATTGATGCGGTGATAAACCGCGATCTGCCGCTCATTCAGGGGATCGTGATCCTGTTTGCCCTGCTATTCACCCTCGTAAATCTGGCCGTTGATATGCTCTACGTTGTTCTAAACCCCCGTCTGCGCCATGCGTGACGCGCGAGGGGACATTAAACGGCCCATAGGGCTGCGGCTGTGGCTATCAGGGGGTTGGTTAACGCTTTTGGCCTTGGCCGCGATCTTTGCGCCGCTTATCGCCCCTCAGGATCCGCTTGCACAGGATCTCTTTACATCCCGCCTGCCGCCGTTCTGGGATAGCAAGGCAGAAGCGGGATATTGGCTTGGTTCCGATTCACTAGGCCGTGATGTGCTATCTCGTATAGTCTACGGTGCACGTTTGGCTCTGATTGTTGCGCTTGTCGCAGGAACACTCACCTGTTTGGTCGGCGGCACTCTTGGCCTGATCGCAGGCTATTTTCGCGGCTGGCCCGACCGGATTATCAGCCGGTTCGTTGACATTTGGATGGCCTTCCCACCCGTATTGTTTGCCATCCTCTTGATCGCAGTATTGGGGCCGGGGCTGATATCAATCATCATCGCGATTGTTGTCATCGATTGGACCCGCTTTGCCCGTGTCATCCGCGCCGAAGCCATGAGCCAGGGTGTAATGGATTATGTCGCATCCGCACAGGTCGCTGGCCGCGGCAGATTTGGCACAATGATCACCGAAATATTGCCCAACGTCCTGCCAACAATGGTGGCATTGCTCACCTTGGAAATGGGGATTGCGGTCATTGTCGAGGCGATCCTCAGCTTTGTGAACCTCTCCATCTCAACCGACAGCCCGACATGGGGCGGCATGATCTCCGAGGGACGCACATCGGTCCATCAGGCTTGGTGGGTGCTGGTTTTCCCGCTCATCACACTTTTCCTGACGGTCCTCAGCTTCAGCCAACTGGGCGAAGGGCTCAAAGATCGCTTTGATCCGGTGCTGCGATGAAACCGTATCTCTCTATCCGCAATCTCTGTGTCACACTCAAACATGGCGCGCCGATCCTGCGATCGGTGACTTTGGATGTCTCCGCCGGGCAGGTGCATGGCTTGGTCGGAGAATCCGGCGCCGGAAAGTCGATGATAGGCAAAGCCGTTCTGGGCACCCTGCCCCGCGCCCTGCACATCCGGTCCGGCGAGATTTGGCTGGATGGTGTGGATCTTTTGACCCTACCCCTACAGGAACGGCGCAAACGGATCGGCGCCACCGCTGCGTTGATCCCGCAAGACCCGCTGACCGCACTCAATCCATCGCGGCGCATTGGGCCTCAGATCACCAAACGACTGGTGGATATTTTGGGTTGGCACAAAAACGCGGCAGAGGACCGGGCGCTGGACCTGCTGGCAGAGGTCCACATCCCCGATCCTTCCCGCGTTATGCGCAGCTATCCACATGAGCTTTCGGGCGGCATGCGGCAACGTATCCTGATTGCCTCCGCCTTCGCCGCCGAACCGAAGCTGATCATCGCAGACGAGCCGACAACGGCCCTCGACGTGACGGTTCAGAAACAAATTTTGCGCCTGATCGCCGATATGCAGGCCCGTCACGGCACCGCGCTTTTGTTTGTCACCCATGACTTGGGTGTTGTGTCCAAAGTCTGTGATACGCTGTCAGTGCTCTATGCTGGCAAGGTTGTGGAAGACGCTCGAATGCAGCGGTTTTTTATGCGGCCCGTTCACCCCTATTCCGCCGCACTCCTTGCCGCAACACCGACCTATACCAATCCGACAGGAAGCCTAAAGCCGGTGCCCGCAACCGTGATTGAAGATGTCGAAACCGAAGTGCAGCAACATGACATGAGGGCAGGTCTATGATGTATCAGGTCAAGGATCTGCGCCTGTCCTTTCCCGATATGGCGCACAAACCGCTTTTTGGCGCCGCCCCACGTATCGAAGTTCTTAAGGGGATTGGTTTTGATCTGCCCAAAGGCGCGGTACTGGGCATCGTTGGCGGATCTGGGTCCGGAAAATCGACACTGGGTCGTGCGATGCTGCGCCTGCTGGAGCCCGATTCAGGGCAAATCCTGTTTGATGGCCATGATATCACGCATAGGTCTGAAGACGACCTAAGAGGCATGCGCAGGCGGTTTCAGATGATCTTCCAAGACCCTATGTCATCGCTAAATCCCCGTAGGCGTGTGGGCGGGATCATCGCGGGGCCGTTGCGGCTGCACGGGTTCGACGACACTGCCGCAAAGGCGGCCGAGGCGTTGGATATGGTTGGTTTGCCACGGAGGTTTGCGGAACGGTTTCCGCATGAATTGTCAGGTGGCCAACGGCAAAGAGTAGGTATTGCCCGCGCCATTGCATTGCGACCAGACTTCATCCTTGCCGATGAGATCGTATCGGGGCTGGATGTCTCGTCACAGGCTCAGGTTTTGAACCTGCTTGAAGAACTGGTGAAAGAGCTGGGGCTGACACTTGGGTTCATCAGTCATGATCTATCTGTCATCCGGAGGCTGTGTGACCGCATCCTGGTTTTGCACCACGGAGAAATCGTCGAGGATTCTCAGACCGCGGCGCTATTTGATGCTCCTAAGGCTGATTATACCCGCGAATTGCTGGATGCGATCCCCCTGCCCGACCCGCACCAACCCTGGTTCTAATTGCCCATGGGCAATTCTATCTTTTATAAGCTTTTTCAGATGGTTATGCAGATTGCGCTTGTTGTCACTCAGGCCAAGCCACAAAAAAGGGGGAAAGGTTTCAACCCTCCCCCCTAAACGTCTAACTCACTGATAGAAAACTATTTTCTATGAATTGCCCTTGGGCAACTCAGCCCTTTCGGGATTTCAGAAAATTCTCAAACGCACCCCGCAACGAGGCATCCGACAGCGTCGCGTCAAACTCCATCTGGAATTGCTTGCCGCGCTTTTTGACCATGATCCCCCGCTCCCCGGCTGAGCGGCGATATAATGTCCCGGTCTTTGCTTTGGGTGTTTTTGGCTTGGGGTTTCCCGCCGCGACCAGACGTTTGAAAACATCCGCCGCCTCAACATAACCGCCCTGCCCTTTAGCTGCACGTTTCTGCACTCCAGCGATGTGAATAGCCTCGTCCATAACGCCCGCGGCCTGATCCGGCGCGCTCAACAGTGGCTTCAGCGCGCGCGCATGGCGCTCTTTGATGTCGCGTTTGCTTGCGAAAGCATCAAGGATCTCTTCGGGCATCTTGGCCAACACCAAGTAGCGGGAAAGCCATGGCGGGCTGACCTCCAGCCGTTCGGCCATCGCCTTTTGTGAACCGTCATAATAGAGGCGGATCGCCTCGGCATAATCGACGGCGCGTTCATAATCAGAGATGTCTTCGCGGTCTCTGTTCTCGATATCGGCAAGACGGAATGCCTCTTCATCCGTGAGGTCGCGCACTTCAACCAGATAGCGGAACTGCGGATAATTATGCCCCCGCAACCAGCTGACGGCAAAGTGCCGCCGCGCACCGCAGATCACTTCAAATTCGTGCTCTTCACCTGACAGGCGGCGCACGATGGCGGGGAATTCCTGCTGGCCCTGCGCCTTGATCCCGTCAATCAGATCGCGGCAATTGTCCTCGGTCAGAAGGGCATAGTCACGATTGTGACGTTCCCACATACGGCAACGGGCAGGATCGACCTGATACAGGGTCTTTTCCTGCATCTCGCCCGACATCCGCTCTCCGATGGACGTGGAGCGTTTGAGGAACCGCGCACCACCACGATCGGAGGAGGGGGCAGGGCTATCAAGCCCGCTTAGGACATCATCAAAAATTGCATCATGTTTCTTACTCATAGCAAACCTTCCTTGCGCAGGGCGCTGTGGTGGCTGGGCCAGGTTTTGCGGATCAACAGCTCAATCTCGGCATTGACCGCGTCCAGATAGGCCCGGCAGCGTTTATGCGTTTCGGTCCGCACGCCCGGACCGGTTAGCTCATACACCGTTGAAAGGTTGGCCGCCGCATTGTCGATCTCGGCGGAATCTTTCAGAACGGCGCTCATCATATCCATGGGAAACACCGCCTCCATCATGCGTTTGATGGCTTGATGCGCCGATTTCCCATCGTTCATCTTTGTCGCTAGAATTTTAACAAAAGAATAATCCCGCGCACCGCCGGCACGGGCCAGCTCTTCCAAGGTGGCGCCCATCATTTTGAGGAAATGCGCAGTTGAGCCAAAATCAATGTTGTTGGGCGGGGCAGGGATCACCAGCGCATTGGCGGCCCGCAACACAGAAAGTGACAACATGCCGAGGGCAGGGGGCGGATCGAGCAGGATCACATCAAAATTGTCTTTGATGCTTTCGATTCCGTTGCGCAACCTATCGAGGACAAAGGTACTGTCCCGTGCCATCCGGGCCGCAAATTCATACTCAGCGTCATAAAGCCCAAGGTCCGCAGGGATCAGCGCAATACCCGGCCAATAGGTGGCACGCAGCGCATAATGCAGGCTGGAGGGGCCACCATGGCGGAAAAACGGATAGAGGGTATCGTCGTCCTCATCCACATCAACGTCGGGGTTCAAACCGAACATTGAGGTTGTACTGGCCTGGCTGTCACAATCAATCACGCAGACACGATAACCTTTGAGAGCAAGATATTGCGCCAGATGGCAGACCATCGTTGATTTGCCGACGCCACCTTTGAAGTTCTGGATCGCCAGAACCATCGCAGGATCGTCAGGTTGTCGATGGGGCAGGGTGCCGAACACATCCCGCATGGTATTGACCTGCGCCAGACTGTAACCGCTGCGCCGCCCGTTGGCTGGATCTTTGTCGGGCGGCGGCAACCGGCCATCGGCCTCGGCGTCGCGGATCAACTTGTCGCTACGACCCACCATTTCGGCGGCGCGGCGGACGTTAAACCGCAGATCTAGCGATTTCGAAGCGCCGGGCGCAAACACACGTTCGCGCAGACGTTCGATAACAGTGCTGGCGCGATCACTGAGATGCGCCAATTCGGTGAGAGTTACGGGGGGAAGGACGGGCTGCTGCATCGGGGCCTCATTTTTTGCTCAAAGAATCATGGACTGTTGTTCGGGGCCGCTCAAGTGCGAATATTCGTGAAAAACAGGCAAAAAGTCGGAAATCCGGGATGGGGGCCGTTTTCTTTGAATATTTTGAAAAATGCCAGCGCTGTATGGGTCCATCAGGGCTGTAACACCCCAAAAGTAAGACAAGCGTGCGAAGGGAACGCCTGGGGCCAATCTGATGCTGATCTTACCCTTCTAAACAAAATTTGAAAAACCCTTTTGGTTCAGGATTCTTAGTGTTCTGTGTTCGGGGGGTCGAAAGGCCTTAGTTTTATGACGTATCAGTGTCTAACGCTTACCTTTCGGGGCGGATTGACCAACCTTTGGGGAGGGTTAACCTTACCTATCGGGGCGATTCCCCTTACGGATGGGTTGGAGGCTAAACCTTACGTTTTGGGTGGCTGATCTGAGAGCCGGGGAACATGCTAGGATAACCCTATAGTACAGGGGTTTGCGAATCATTGGCTGCGAATCGGCGCCGGTTAGAGCTTACAAATTGGGTGATAGACCGCTCCGAGCCGCTATGATAGCTTACGCGAAACGAGCAACAAAAGTAAGAATACTGGGTAAGACAATAAAGCATGAGCAAAGCTTACCGAACCGTTGATGCGCGGCCAAATGCGCAAACGCTGGTCAAACCTGGCGAGCTGGTGGACCTTGTCGAGGTCACGCCGCTGACACTGGCCGACCGCCGGATTTACAACCAATTGCTTGAGAATGCCTGGGACGCAATTGAAAAACCGGTGACCCATGTGATCTCCAAATCTGACCTGCGCGGGTCGCATAATTCGAATGATCGGGTTGGTGGGTCGATCGAGCGGTTGATGGCTTCGATTGTCAAAGTGCAGGTGATGCGGGACGGCGAACCGGCGATTGAACGGGTGCAGCTTTTGGGCGGGAACGTTGAGACGACCCGCCGGGACGGATTGCTGGAATACGAAATTCCGCAGCGGCTGCGCCGGATCATCAAGGACAGCACGGTGTTTGCGCGGCTGCAACGCGAGGTGATGTTTGCGTTGTCGTCGAAATATGCGCTGACGCTGTATGAGATGGTGCAGAAACGCGGCAATCTGCGCTGGCGGTCCTCGGAAAAATTCAGTCTCGAAGATATGCGCGGTGTTCTAGGGGTGCCCAAGGGCAAGTTGACGTCTTGGTCAAACCTGAAGCTGCGGGCCATTGATCCCGCGGTCGAGGAGGTTTCGGCGCTGAGCGATTATATCGTTGAGGTGGATCCGATCAAAACCGGGCGGCGGGTCACGCATATTGAACTGCGTTGGTGGCGCAAGGATGCGGGCGGCGAGGCGGAAGTGGAGCGTGAGTTGCAGTTTTCCTCGGTGGGTCGCAAGGAACGTGCAACAGCCAAGGCCGAAGCCATGCGCCCGCGGCCCGACTGGTTGGATGCGAAGGGCGCGGCCTTGCGGACAGAGACCTATGAAACGGCCAAGTTGCGGTTTCCCGGATATGACATCTACTTTGTTGAGGGTGAATGGCGGGCTTGGGCGGCGGGCAAACCGCCGGCACGGGATCCTGACAAGGCCTATCTGGCATTTTTCAAGACGTTTGCCGAAAATAACCCTATCTAGAGACTGATCATGACAGACACATCGGGCGATCCGGCCTATTTCCTTTACCATTCGATTGGCCAGTATCCGGGCAAAGCCGCCGAGATGGCCGAAGCGTTGAGCACGTTTTCAAATACCTGGGGTGCGTTGGATGATGGGCAATGGCCAAATGTCCTGTCGGCGCGGGCTGAGTTTATTAACCTGTGGCGCGATCTGATTGATGCGCCGGAGGGCACATTAACCAGCGCGGAGAATGTGACGACAGGTCTGTTTTCGGTGTTGGGCGGGCTACCGACAGAGCATTTGCGGGGCAAGCGTGTTTTGGTCGCGGCCGATTGTTTTCCGTCGCTGCATTTTCTGTTGAACGGGATGCAAGCCCGATTGGGATTTACTTTGGAGACAGTCCCTGTGCGGCAGGGAGATTTTTGGGTCCGTGATGAAGATATGATTGCGGCCTGGGGGCCTGATGTTGGGCTCGCGCTTTTGACCTTTGTGACCTCGACCTCGTCGCACCGCTGTGATCTGGACGCGCTTTTGGCGCATGGGCGGCAGATGGGTTCCTTGGTGGGCGTGGATCTGACGCAGGGGATCGGAATTATCCCGTTTTCACTGAATGATCATCCGGTTGATTTTGTGTTGTCCACCACCCTGAAATGGCTGTGCGGCACGCCCGGCGCGGGGATCATCCAGATGCGGGACGATCTGCTGAAATCGGTCAAGCCGGAGCTGCGCGGATGGTTTTCGCAGGACAATCCGTTTTCATGGGATCTGGATGCATTTGATTATGCACCCGATGCGCGGCGGTTTGAACATGGAACGCCCTCGGTTTTGGCCTGTGTGGGATCGGTGCCCGCGTTGAAATGGCACGCGGGGCAGGGGGGTCTTTTGGCGCACAATCGCGGCTTGACCAAGGCCATTATGGAAAACGCTGAGGAAATGGGGCTGCCGCTTGCGACGCCCAAAGACGAAGCGGCAAGGGGCGGGTCGGTGATGTTGCAACTGTCAGAAACCACTGATCCTGTTGCATTGGTGGACGGCTTGCGGGGCGAGGATGTGCATGTCGATTGCCGAGGCCGGATTTTGCGCATATCGCCCGGCGCGGTGACCCGGGGCCAACACGTGGATCGTCTGTTTGATAGTCTCAAAGCATATGTTTAGAGACTGAACTTACTGCAAATCGTTGAAGAACCTTTGCATCCGGTCCATTGCGTCACGCAGCACATCCATGTCCGCGCAGCCGAAACAAACCCGCAGATGCCCTTCGCCAGCATCACCATAAAAGCTGCCCGCTTCGACCACGACACCGGTCGCGGCCAAGAGCATATCGGCGCAGTCTTGTGCGGTCAGACCTGTCGCGGATATGTCAGGAAAAGCATAGATCGTTCCCTCGACCGGAGCACAGGTCACGCCGGGCATCTGGTTCAGCCGCGAGACAACCAAATCGCGGCGTTCCCGATCGCGAGCGACCATGCCTTGCAGGATTGCAGGATCACCGGTCAGGGCGGCCAAGGCGCCGTGTTGGACAAAGGTATTCACATGGGTCACTTCGTTGGTGGTGATTTTCATCATCGGCCCAATTAGAGACTGATCTGCGGCGATAAATCCCAAACGCCAACCATCCATGGCGTAGGCTTTGGTGAAGGCGAACATGGAGATCGTGCGTTCCTTCATGCCGGGCAGGGAAGCGATAGAAATATGCGCGGCATTATCATAGGTGATCTCTTCGTAGACTTCATCGGAGAGAACCAGCAGATCGTGTTCCTGCGCGAGATCAGCGATGATTTGCAATTCATCGCGGGTATAGACCCGGCCCGTCGGATTGCAGGGGTTGATCAGGGCAATCACCTTGGTCGCGGCGTTGATATGTGGCTCTAACAAGGCGCGATTGATGGAAAACCCGTTCGCGGCATCCAAGGGAGCGATGGTGACTTTGGCACCGGCCAGCTCCGCCTTGCCGATATGCTGGGGATAATAGGGGGCGAGCAATAGCGCCTCGTCGCCCTCATCCAGAAAGGCCATGAAGGCGGCAAAGGAGGCCTGCGTCAGACCGTTGGTCACGATCACCTCATCGGCGCTGGTGTCCATTGCGTTTTTCTGGCGCAATTTGTCCGCGATGGCGCTGCGCAGTTCGGGGATACCTTGCAGATCAGAGTAATGCACATGCCCGGCCTGAAGCGCGGCGATGGTGGCGTCTTTGATGTGTTGCGGCGTGTCCTCGGCAGGCATACCCAGTTCGAGATGGATCAGATCACCCGTCATTTGCACAGCTTTGGCGAACATGCCGAAGTTTTTTGGTGACGTGTCTGTGATCCGGCGGGCAGGGCGGATGGGCATGGGCGTTCCTTGCATCGAAAAATATATGCGTTTACATTTAAATCTGCCTAACCTGCTGCTGCGCAGAAGGCCACCAAAAAAGGGGATGATGATGGGTAAGATTGCGGTAGTGACTGGCGCGGCGGGCGGCATGGGCCGTGCGATTGTTGCAAAGCTGATCGCGGACGGCATGCATGTGATCGGGCTGGATCTGGACGCGGATGCACTGGCCGAGATGGCACAGGCGCCGGAGTTTCAGGGTATCGCAACGGATCTGACGGACCCAGGAGCCATCGCCGCCGCCTTTAGCCAGATCGCAGCGGATCATGGGGGTGTTGATGCGCTGGTGAACAACGCGGGCACCTGCTTTATGTCGGAGTTTCCAGACATCCCGGTGGCCGAGTTTGAAACGCAGATGGCGCTGAATTTTTCGGGCGCGTTTCATTGTTGCCAGGCGGCGATCAAGCTGATGGAAGGCCGTGACGGGGTGCGTAAGATCGTCAATATCAGCTCAAACGGGGCCTATAATTTTGATGCCTTTGACCCGCCGCATTATCGCGCGTCCAAGGCGGCGCTCGATACGTTGACCAAGGATCTGGCGCGGCGGTTTGCAACCGATAAAATTGCGGTCAATTCGATTGCGCCAGCGATGACGGAAACGCCGCTGTTCAACGTGGTGAGCGAAGAGGTTTTGGCAGAGGCAATTGCCCAGATGCCCCACGGACGGGCGATGCAACCTTCGGAAATTGCGGCTTGGGTCGGGTTTTTGATCTCTCCTGCGGGGGATGTGTCCAGTGGGAATGTGATTATCTTGAACCAAGGGCGCGATGTGCGTTGATTCCTGTCGTCCGAATTGCAGAATTTTTTCAAAATTCTGCAAGATTTTCTTAGAATAAAATCAACTCATTCAAACCATTCCGGGGCCTTTTTTAAATCGGACCATTGTTCCGGGCTGTGGCCGTAGATCACCAGCGCGCCGCGTTCCGACGCCAATTTCATCAGCCGGTCGCCATGGTGGATGGCCAGATCATCGTCCCATGATCCGGCAAATTTTTCGTCTATTTCAGAGGCGCGGCTGATCGCGTCGGAGGTGAGCAAGACCCAACCCGTCTGGGGCAGTTGCACCATAAACGCCAATTGTCCGGGGGCGTGACCGGGGCAGAGCAAGACCTCAAAACCGTGGCCCAGATCCATGTCACCTTGCACCAGATGATAGTCACGGTCGGGCCAGTCCATCATCTGTTTTCCGGACCAATAAAGCGGGCGGGGCAGGGCGCGTTCTGCGGCGGAAATCAGGATCGGCGCCTGGGGGTATCCGGCCATATCGCCGACGTGGTCAATATGCGTATGGCTTTGGATCATCAGGGTGACATCTGATTTGGCCAGCCCCAGTTTGGCCAGTTGCGGGCCGGGCATATTGTCGGGGGTCACGGACAGGACACGGCCAAAACTGCCCAGCTCGTCCTCGGTCGTGGCGGCCTCGGCATCGCGGGCGTATTTTTCGGGGAACCCCGTGTCGATCAACACCACTTCGTCTGCATCGGTTTCCACCACAAAACCGCAGATGCCGATGGTGCGCGGGCCGGAATGGACCTCGAACAACCCGTAATCGAGCACAGCAAGGCGTTTCGGTTTGCCCTTCAGCGTGACTTGGCTTTTCATGTGGCGCATCCTCCTTGGATCATAAGCAAAGGCCACGCGATGAAAGTCAAGATTCACACCCTGTTTCAATATTTGTTGGAAACAACGGACGCCGAACCGGAGGCGATTGTCGGGTTTTCTTTGGCGGAATCACCCAAGTTGGGGGAGTTCATCGCGGATCTTGATCCGGATCTGGCGCTGGATTGGAACAACCGGGATTTTCGCGGGCTGCCGGAATTGCGGGATCATGTTCTGGCACAGGCGGGGTTGAGCGGGCTTTGTTCAGCCGAGGATGTGTTGATCACTGCGGGGGCGGCAGAGGCGAATTATCTGGCGGTGATGCAGCTTTTGCAGCCGGGCGATGAGATCGTGATTGAAACGCCGGGATGGCCGCAGGCGGAGGTGTTGGCCAAGGCGATCGGCGCGAAAGTGGTCAAGGTCACACGGCAGGAAAGCGATGGATGGCGGCTGCCATTGGACCGCGTGGCGGAGGCGGTGACGGACAAGACCAAGATGATTTTCATCACCAATCCGAACAATCCCACGGGTGATCTGATGGGCGCGGATGAACTGGCGGAACTGGCGCGGATCGCGGGACGCGTTGGTGCGTGGCTGTTGGTGGATGAGGTCTATGCGGGGCTGGAATGGGAGGGCCGTCGCGCGCCGTCAATTGCGGGGATGTATGAGCGCGGGATTACCACAGGATCGGTGAGCAAGGCGCTGGGTCTTCAGGGATTGCGGACGGGTTGGTTGATCTGCCGCGATCCGGGGTTGGTGATGGATGCGGTGATTTTGCGGGAAAATTCCAGTGAGATCATGAACATCTTAGGCGAGGTGATTGCCGAGGTCGCATTGCGCCCGGACCGGTATGCCGCTGCGATGGACAAGGCACGGCGTGAGGGGGCGGAAAATCTGGCCAAGATGGACGCTTGGGTGACTGGGCAAAAGGGGCTGTCCTGGACCCGCCCGCGCGCGGGTTTGATCGGGTTGGGGCGGCTGCCCAAAGGGATCGACAGTGACGATTTTGCCAAGCGGCTGTTGGCGGAGCCGTATCGCACATTTCTGCTGCCGGGCAGTGCTTATGACCAACCCAACCACATCCGGTTGGGGGTTGGCGGTGGCGGGGCTGTGAACCTTATGAAGGGGCTGGAACGGTTGGGGCGGGCTTTGGCAGAATATTGACAGCAATGCTAGCAATGATTACATTGCCCAAGATGATGAAATAGGAGTGTTTGTCATGCCGACCCTGACCATTCGCAACATTGCGCCAGAGGTGCATCAAGCCCTGCGAGAGCAAGCGGCGGCGCATGGTCGGTCGATGGAGGCGGAGGTGCGGGCGTTGCTCAACAATCACACGGGCGCGGCTTTGCCCAAAGAGGATGGCGCGGCGTTTTATGATCGGTTGCGGGCACGATTTTCCGGAGTAGAGAGCGATCTGGATTTGCCAGAGCGGCGCCAGCCTCGGGATGCGCCTGACTTTGGCCCTGCGGGATGATCCTGCTCGATACCAACATCATCTCGGAAATCATGCGCCCCGAACCGGCCCCGTCTGTGCGGAACTGGTTTGCGCGGCAATCGCCGGTGGATATGTATCTGAGCACGGTCACACTGGCCGAGATCGGGTATGGTCTGCACCGCTTGCCAGAAGGGCGCAGGCGGGACGGATTGATGCGGCAGGCGGACCGGCTGTTTGCCGAAGATTTTGCCGGGAGGGTGTTCAGCTTTGATGAAAGTGCTGCGGTAATCTATGGCCCGCTCACGGCCAAGACGCGGCAGGCGGGGTGGAATATGGCGGTTGAGGATCTGATGATTGCGGCGATTGCGATGGCCCATGGCGCAGCGGTCGCCACCCGCAACCTGAGGGATTTTCAGCATACGGGCCTGACCGTTCAGAACCCCTTTGAAGGTTAGTCCACAAACGCCTTTTCGACGACAAAAGTGTCGGGGCGGTTGTTGGCGCCTTCGGCCAATCCAAACCCTTCGAGCGCCGCCTTGGTATCGCGCAGCATGTCCATGGATCCGCAGATCATGCCGCGGTCTGTTTCGGGTGAGATGGGCGGCAGGCCAAGATCGCCGAACACTTTGCCAGACGCCATCAAATCGGTGATGCGGCCCATAAACGGATAATCCTCGCGGGTGGTGGTGCAATAGTGGCGCAGCCCTTGGGCAAATTCACCGACCAGCGGGTCATCTTTCACCGCTGCGACCAGTTCCTTGCCATAGGTCAGCTCGGCCACCTCGCGGCAGGTGTGGGTGAGGATCACCTCGTCAAATTTCTCATAGGTTTCGGGATCACGGATCAGGCTGGCAAAGGGCGCAATGCCGGTGCCGGTGGCAAACATCCAAAGCCGTTTGCCGGGCAGCAGGGCATCATTGACCAGGGTGCCCGTGGGCTTGCGCCGCATCAAAACAGTATCGCCCACTTTGATCTTTTGCAGATGTTCGGTGAGCGGCCCCCCCGCCACTTTGATCGAGTAAAATTCGATCTCTTCGTCCCAACTGGGTGAGGCGATGGAATAGGCGCGAAACACCGGGCGTTCGGCGTTTGGCAGGCCGATCATCACAAATTCACCAGAGCGAAAGCGAAAGCTGTCTGGGCGGGTGATCCGGAATTTGAACAGGCGGTCGGTGTAGTGCTGGACGGATGTGACGGTCTGGGCAAAGACCCCTGTGGGGATCGGAAATGCATCTTTGGGGGCTGCTGTATCGAGGGACATATCACGCTCCGAAAATCATTTGTATACAAATGAAATAGCGGAGCGACATGCGGCTGTCAACACGGGGCTGATTTCGGCAGGGCAGGGGATAATCGCCCTTGACGGCGAACCGCGAAATATTCGTATACTAACAATAAGAACGCATGTTGGAGGACGGTTCATGGACAAGTTGGTGATCAAGAATATCGGGCAGATCCTGTCCGGAAAACTCGAAGAACCGATCTTTGACGGGGATTGTCTGATTGCGATTGATGGCAAGATTTCTGCATGGGGCAAAGAAAAGGATCTTGATTGCGAAGGGGCGACGACAATAGTGGATGCCCACGGCGTGACGCTGGCCCCTGGTTTGATCGACAGCCACATTCACCCGGTTGTTGGCGATTACACCCCGCGCCAACAGCAGCTTCATTGGATCGACAGCACGCTGCATGGCGGAGTGACCACGCTGATCTCGGCGGGCGAGGTGCATATGCCGGGGCGGCCCAAGGATGTGGTCGGCCTCAAGGCGATGGCGATTGCTTCACAGCGTTGGTACGAAAATTTTCGTCCCTCTGGGGTCAAGGTGCATGCCGGTGCGCCGGTGATCGAACACGGAATGGTCGAGGAGGACTTCAAGGATCTGGCCGATGCGGGGGTTAAACTGCTGGGCGAGGTGGGTCTTGGCACGGTCAAGGACGGGAAGACTGCACAGCAGATGGTCTCTTGGGCGCGCAAATATGGCATTCAAAGCACGATTCACACGGGCGGTCCGTCGATCCCCGGATCGGGCTTGATTGATGCCGATATGGTGCTGGAAACCGGAACCGATGTTGTGGGCCATATCAACGGCGGGCATTCGGCCTTGCCAGATGATCAAATTATTTGCCTATGCGAAAGCTGCAAAGCGGCGCTTGAGATTGTGCACAACGGCAATGAACGCGCGGCGCTACTGACGCTGAACACGGCGCGGGAATTGGGCAAGCTGGATCAGGTGATCCTTGGCACCGACGGGCCAGCGGGATCGGGGGTGCAGCCGCTGGGCATTTTGCGGATGATTGCGATGCTGTCATCGCTGGGGAATGTGCCGGCGGAGCTGGCGTTTTGCTTTGGCAATGGCAACACATCGCGGCAACGCAAGTTGGACACCGGATTGATCGAGGCCGGCATGTGCGCGGATTTTGTGCTGCTGGATCAGGCGCAACATGCGCCCGGCAAGAATATGCTGGAATCGGTGCAACTGGGCAATCTGCCGGGGGTTGGCATGACGATTATTGATGGGGTCGTGCGCAGCGAACGCAGCCGCAATACCCCGCCAGCGGATAGATTGCCCGAGGTTGTTTCGGCCTAGGATATCTTGCGCAACAGGTTGGCCAGCGTGCGCCGTTCCTGCGCGGTCAGCGGCGCAAGCGTGTCTTCGGTGATGATCAGGCCAGTCTGTTTGAGATCGTCAATCAGATCCGCGCCCTTGTCCGTGAGCGAAATAATAGAGCGGCGTTTGTCGACCTGATCGGGGCGTGATTGCATCAGCCCTTTGGCCTTGAGCCGGTCCACCACCCCTTTGATCGTTGCCACATCCATCGCCGCAAGACGCCCCAGATGGTTTTGCGACACATCCCCCTGTTCGGCCACGCGCAGCAAGGTGGTGAACTGGGTCGGCGTGAGGTTTTGCACCGCATGCTTTTGAAAGATCGCCGCGTGCCGCTGGCTGGCCAGACGCAGCAGATAGCCCACCTGATCTTCGAGGATATAAGCAGTTTCGCTGGGGGCAGGGGCAGTTTGGGTCATGAGGGTTCATACCGCAGGCACGAAGTGATGCACAACGGGGAATGGGGTGGATTTGACCCTGCCTGCGTGATTTGCGATACCCAGCACAACAAAGGAGTGCCCTGCCAGTGATCAAGTAAGTACCAGTAAGAACCGGCCCTTGCGGCCAATTGGTATTTATTCACGGAGCATTCCATGCATCCCATTATTTATGACGTTGCCGTCTCTGTTGACGGCTATATTTCCGGTCCTGACGGGGACATCAGCCGCTTTGCCCATGCGGGTGAGGTGGTTGAAGACTACACCGCGCGGCTGAACAGCTACGGCGTGGCGATCATGGGGCGGGGCACCTATGAGTTTGGTTATCGCTTTGGTCTGGCGCCGGGGCAAAACCCTTATCCCCATATGCAAACCTATGTGTTCTCAAAGCAGATCGATCTACCCGATCAAGGCGATGTGACCCAGATGCAAGGGGATTTGAAAGCGCAGCTTGATCATCTCAAAGCCTCCGCAAGTGGGCCGATTTACCTCTGTGGTGGCGGGGCCTTTGCCGGGGCGTTGTTGGCGCTTGGTGCGATTGATCTGCTGCGGCTGAAGCGTGCATCGATCATATTGGGCGGAGGTGTGCGGCTGTTTGGGGATGACGCAGAGGCGCCAAAACTGCGGCATCGGTCAACCAAGGTCTATGAGGGCGGATACCTGTTTCAGGAATTTGCGATTTGAATACATGGTGGGCAGGAAAAACCTGCCCACCTCATTCAACGCAACCCGTCTTTGCCTTCGGCCTCATCATGGGTCAGCCCGCCAACGCGGGGCAGGGGGCGGCCGCTGTCGGTGACGGCCACGGCGACCATGATCTCATTGGCGCGGGGGGCGTCGTTGAGGCAGACCTCGATCCCGTCAAAGTGGCTGCGCACATAGGCGGCGTCTTTGTGGCCCAGCGGCACATCCAGCACCTGACCGGGGCTGCCCATCTTTTTTGAGGATGCCACCAGAGCCGCGCCTTTTTCGACGGCATTGCGCAGCGGTGCGCCCAGTTTCGGGTGCAGGATCGCTGCGGCATGTTCCAGTTCGCCGTTTTCGCCGACCATGGCGGATTTGCCGTAGCTTTGCGCCTGAGCGGGCGTGATACCGAGGGCGGCGACACATTTTTCCCCCAAAAGCGCACCCAGTTCTGCGCCGATGTCCATCAGAGCGGCGAGGTCTTCTTGGTAAACCCCGGCAAAGGGGTTTTCGATCACCGCAACGGCGACAGCCTTGCGGGTGGGCGGTGCGATGGCGCGGCCCATCTCGCTGTGGGTTTCTTCGACGTTGACGGCTATTTTGCGGATCTTGGCGGTCATCTTAATCCGTCCTCCCCTTTGATATCTGCGGCGGCCAATCCGCCAGCGCGGTTGTGAATACGTGCGCCTGTGGTCATCACCAGAATAAGCATCATTTCATCGGCGCGGGGGGCGTCATTGAGGCCCACCTCCATGCTGTCAAAATGGCTGCGCACGTAAGATGCGTTGATATGGGTGATCGGCACATCGAGCCGTGCGCCAACACCTCCGACCTTTTTGGTGGAGGGGACGATGGCATTCGATCCATCCAGCAGCTCGCGCATCGCATAGCCGCCGGGCGCGTGCCAAAGTGCGCCGTGCTCCAACTCTCCGTCTGCGCCGATCAGGGCGGCCTTGCCGTAACCTTCGATCTGGTCTGCACCGCCAAGCATCTCCACCA
>Ga0316202_10001637_pt1 | contig 16805 bp, 21 predicted proteins | sample 3monrhotite_MG_FD_204934 | JGI IMG/M metagenome (GOLD analysis project Ga0316202, IMG submission 204934) | Microbial mat bacterial communities from mineral coupon in-situ incubated in ocean water Damariscotta River, Maine, United States -... | ecosystem: Environmental > Aquatic > Marine >... | reverse complement strand
CCGCGGACTAATCACCCAGGTTTGCGCATGGTGTATATGGGTTAATCACCACCACCTCCTTATGCTACCCGTGGGAGCTCCGGAGCAGTGTAACTGTACACTGTGTCGGACAAATCGCCGCTACCTTGGTTGTAATCAATGACTATAAAGCTGAATGCACGCGTATTGTCCCGTACAACCCTCTTGAGAAATGTCTTTTCCTTGACCCCGGTTGGCAGATCATCTTCGTCTGCGGTGCCCATGAGAAACTGCTCTACAACCATCTCTCGGGCCCTTGCGCCCATCTGGCGGCCAATGAAGACGTAGTCGGAGTTGTTTCGCCACACGGAGTCGCTTAGCTGGGTTGCCTGGGTTGAGAAGATGATCGAAACATCGTAGTGCCGGCCGCGCGTATACAGCCGCTTTAGCATTGGGTCATAGCGCTCACGGTCTGTGCTCAGATCGTCTACGACTACTAGAATCCGAGCCATCTTCTTCTGGGCGCGTTTGCGCTGCTCCTGTACCTTTAGCGTTCGCTCGATGACTGCGCTCTGGAGCTCCTCGTAGAACAGCGTGCCGGGGAACGTGTCCTGGTACTTCTCGTCGAAGTCGGTGGAACAGAAGCACAGCACGACATCGAACTGGCTGGCCAGCTGGCTGTGCCACAAGCTTCGGATAAGCGTGCTTTTACCCGAATTGCGGCTGGCAATCATTAGCGCGGCAAATGGTGGCTTCATTGTGGCCGGATCCCATGGCGCTAGTGCTGTGCCGGGGTCCCGGCGGGCGGCCATCCTCTATAGTGTGCCGGGTTTTTCGACGGACTTCTTTTGCGCGCGCTAGTATACCTCGCCCGAAGCAGGATGACCACACTCATTGGCGACGTCGAGATGGTGGCAAACATCGGAGGGGCCCTCGTGGCCGACGGCCTCCAGAGCGGGGTGGCCCGCGACACGCGCGAAATGCTGAAGACGGTCACGTCGCAGGGGGCCGGCCGCTGGGTCTGGGAGTCCAGCAAGGCCAGCGTCAACAAGGCGCTCGGCATCGCGCCCAAGGCCGGGGAGTTCGACCTTCCGGAGGTGGCCGCGCAGGCTGTCATCCAGGGCGGCGCCGCGTGGCTGGCCTGCATGCTCGTGGGCATGCCGCGCACGCTGGCGCGCTCGCTGACCGACGCTGGCGCCGGCGCTGTGGCCGAGGCCGCCGTTGCCAAGAAGCTCTAAGCTGACAAAAGTTCCCGTCGTTCAGGCGTACCACCAGACCAGTCCAATCATGGTCATCGCTAGTGTCACACACAGTGCTATTCCGATCCCGATGGCACTTCTGTAAACCGCCTCTCTGGCGCTGGCGGCGGCGGCGTTCTCAACGCCGCGGCGGAACCCTTTTTTTCGCCGACCGGACGGATGGTCTGTGACCCCAGGCCGGCCATGTAGGTTGCGAGCATGACCGTGGCGGACATGATTGGGTCCAGGTCCGCTTTGTTTTCGAGATAGACGCTTCCGAGCAGCGGCCGCAGCACTTGCTCGTCCGCTTCGACCTGAGTTTTCGCGCCGCGCATCTCCACGCCCGTGTATGCCGATGTCTGCTGGCTGATGTTCTCGACGACGGTAACGCCTGTCTTCAGGCCAAAGTACATCAGACGGTCCTTCCCCAAGATCTGTATCGGAGGCTGCTGCAGCTGCTCCTGTCCTGCGTCAGTGTGATGGTTAGGCTGTCCATGGACCACAGGCTGTTTGGGCGGCGGCTTGACTCCGGCTTTGATCTCGAGCTCATCGAGTAGTCGTTGCAGGCCGGCTTTGTTCGTAGCGCGGAGGCGGTTGGCCGATCCGACGTCCACGTCGGGGCACTTCGGCGCAAGCTCTTGAATCCGGCGGATGAGCTCGCGCTTGAGCGGCAGGCGGCGGCCGGCTGCTCGGCTATCCCCGACATCGGGAGCTGGTGCGGGCGGAATCCGAGGCGACACCGCGGGAATGTCGGTCGCGGGGAGTCCGGGCGCGGATATGGACTCGGGCGGCGCCTCCGGCGGCGGCTCGACGTAGGTTTGGGAGAAGCCTCCCGCGACCGGCTCCGGCTCCTCTGGCGGCGCTTCGGTTCCGGCGATGAGGGCTTCGAGTTCGTCCAGCTCCTGGTGTGAGATTGCATCCGGCTCGGGCGGGGCGAGGTTGTCCTCGCGATTGCCCCGGGACATTGAGTATATTATGGGTCGGGACAAAACAAAAACCAAACAAATTACCAATACTCAGATTGTACCCCGTTCGATCAGCCAGCGGAAGAGGAGCTCGGCCTCCTCCGCGAACATGTGGACGATTTCTCCGGTGACCGTCACCCGGCCCTTCCCGGAGCCAACGACGAACTGTGCGGCCATCGCAGCCGGCGGGGGGTCAGTCAGGCGGTAGTACTGCTCAGTCCACTTGCCATTGACTACCAGCTGCGTGAACATCTCGCCGCCGATCTTGCGGGCAAAGATCGGGTCCATGAGGTACGTCTTGACCACCTGCTGGCGCGCCGCCTGCTCCTTGGTCCTCCACTCGGCCTCGGCCTTCTCCACGTGCTTGCTGATCTTGTTTTCGAGCCACTCGGTGGCGCGCACGATGGGCTTGCGCAGAGCCCAGAGAAGCCCCACAATGCCAGCGATCTCGGCGTAGTCGACGATATCCTTGAGCGGGCTCTTGCCGATGCGGCGGGCGGCCCGGCTGGCCGCTGCGCCCCCGGCCGCGCGTGCGCCGGCGGTTGCCCGGCCGCGCAGGCTTCGGCGGGAGGCTTTCTCCTGCTCCTCGGCCAGCTGGCGCTGAGCCCGCAGGGTTTCGGTCTGCTCTCGAGCCTCCTCGCGCTCAGCTCTGGCGGTCGCTCGGTCCGCCATGTTCGCGCGGACTATATAGCGCGCGTTTTTGTACACAACAACACAAAAAATGATGCTCCACTGTTTCATTCACACGGGGCGGCCACCGCATCTGCGGATGCCTCTGCGGGACCTGCCCGCGGGACGGTCAGCGGGGGGAGTGCCTTGTCGAAGTTGTAGGGAAGGGGGCCTGTCCGCTTGTCGTCCTGGGCAGCGAACGCGTTCACCGCCTGCATAATCTCCAGTCCGTTCTTCCGGGACAACACTGCCTTCGTAACGCTGACGCCGGCGAACACGACGGCAGACGTATCGCTGCTCTTCTGCATGTCGGTCCAGCCGCCTGGGGTCTTGAGGAAGTCGAGTGCGGCTGTGTTGCCCGCGTCTGTGCCATCGCCGAAGTACTTCACGTCCTCCGGCTTTATCGCGTACACCACCTGGTGGCGCGTTCCGGTGGTGCCAGTCTGCTGGAGTGGGTCCAGCGCGCTAGGCGCCTCGCTGTCCTCGCGGACCGTGTGGCGCCAAAGCCCGTACGCTGAGAGGCCGGCCACGGCCACCGCCCCGATCGGGACTACGAAGGCCATGGCAGTCAGACAGTATACTGTTTTGGCACAAAACCAAACAACAAAAAGGTCGTTTGTGTGAACACGGATCTTATGCCGAGACCGCGGCGGCGATTGCCTTGAGCTGCGCCTCCAGCTTTGTCTCCGCGGCCTTGTAGGCCGCGGTCACGGGGCCGGATGTGTATATCTGGCCTGTGACGGCCGGCGGCTCGGGCTTTACCTCCACCCAACCGGTGCCGTTCGTGAGATTGACCGGGCCGGCCAGACCGACCGGCGGGTCGCCGCCGGCCAGCGTTGGCCCCATGAAGAGCGACTGCAGCGTCTGACCTGGCCGGTCGCCAGCGGCGCCGGGCGGGCTGCTCCACGCATACTGCAGCGAGAAGTTGACCGCGCCGGCGCCGGCGCCTCCGCCCGCGTCTGTCGGCTGCCAGACAAAGCTCGCTCCGTGGAACGGCGTCTTGAGGTTGAGCGGCGCCGAGGTGACTTTGCTCAGCGGCGGCGGCACAGGACGCAGCCAGCCAGCCGTGATGGCCCACTTGCCGAAGTACGAGGGTTTTGTGCTAGCCGGGCTGAACAGGGTGCCCGGCTTGTTGGCGTACGCTGCGTTGATGCCCGGGTCCTGCAGAACCTGCGTCAGCTTGAACCGCAGGAACGTCGGCGACGTGGTGTCTGTGAGCTGGTCTACCAGCTGGTCGACCGTGTCGTTGGTCGCGGACTGGATCCACGCGCGCGGGTCTTGCAGATCGACCTCCTGGTACAGCCAGATCTTGAACGGCTGGTCGGGGACCTGGTTCAGCTTCGAGAAGTCTGGCTTGGTGTGTGTCCACTGCACCAGGTCCATCCACTGCACCAGCGCCTCCAGGTCCGGCGGAATGTTGGCGAATGCCGCGGCCTTGGCCGCGTCGGAGAGCGCCTTGAGCCGACCGAACGCCGCGGCCTTCTGCGGGTCGATCTCAGCCGGCTGGCTCTTGATCGCGGCGGCCACGACTGCTGCGGCGGCGTCGCCCGGCGAGGGCGCTGCCGCGATCGCGTTAATGATCTCGCTCTCCGGCAGCACCAGCGGCTGCTTGCCCAGCTGCAGCGGGGTCTGGTTTGTGTCGCGGACCATCGGAACATTCTCCTCGAGGAACTTGTGTGCCTTCAGCGCCGTCTGCAGCCGCGGGAAGCCCGTGACCCCCAGATTTTTGCCGATTGTGTCTATGACCTGCAGCCGTTTCTTGTTCTCGGGCGTGCCTCCGCGCGTCAAGCTTTGCAAGAGCTTGGTCACCGCCTTGTGCGTGGCGCGGTTCGCCCAGTCGACGGTATTGATGTGGACCGTGGTGCCCGAAAGACTGGAGGCAAGCGCCAGCCGCGTGTCGTCGCCGACGGCCTTTAGCGTCAGATCGCAGGCCCCGAAGGTGCTGGTGTAGCCGGCTGTCTCCAGGAAGTCGGCCAGCTTGCTGATGTTGGTGACTTGGCCGGTCAGCGCCCGCAGCGAGATCAGATCGCCGCGGCGATCGGCCTGTGAGTTGTCACGCAGCGGCGGCGAAGCTCGGATGGCTTTGTCGATAACGGACGAGACGTGCGAGCCGCTGCTCTTGGTCAGCCAGTCCGCCAGCTCGCCGGACAGCGGAATGGCCGAGCGGCCGCCGCCGGTCCCGATCACCATGCGCGTGGGAAGCGCCAGCCCCTCCGGGACCTTCGGCTCCGAGGTCGCCCAGTCCACGCCAGCCGGCGGCGGCCCCAGAAGGACTCCGAGGCCGGCGTTCGACGTGGACGTGTTGCCGGCGGCCTTGTCCAGGCCGGCCACGCCCTTGGCCTTCCGGATCCGCGCCAGGACCTTCTCCCGCCCCGGCACGGTGTCGCGCGCCTGGGCCTGCGCCAGGATGGCCGCAACTGCCGCTCCGCCGATGACCGTCGCCAGCCCCACTCGCGCATATGTGCCGCCGGCCCCACCGCGGCGGGACATTGTATATGTTTGCGCGTATATTGTCGCAGACAATATATACAATGGCCGCCGACGGCGACGAGAATGCGGCCATGACGGAGACTCTGGCGATCGACGGGGCGGCCAACCTGGTCGTCAGCGAGCTGATGGGGCTCGGCTTCGATCCCACCGTCACGGGCGGACTGCTGCTGGCCGACTACGCCTACGAGCAGGCGCTGAAGGAGTGGACCCGTAAGAACTACGGCGGCGTGGGGGCGGCCCTGGAGGACAGCATGGCGCGGGACGTGGTTATCAAGTCTATCTGGACCTCGGTTGTGATGTGGGCGACCTCGCGCGTGGCGGGTGGGGACCTGGGGGCCGTGTCAGCAATCATCAACTCGGCGGCCACGTATACGACTTCGCGAGGCATCCAAGAGCTGCTGAACATCGCGCAGTGATTTATACATTTATGTATATGGCTTTTTTACATACCTTGTATACCTGTCCGCTCACGATGGCGGAGATGGCTGTCGAAGGACGGATCTATCGGCGGCGCGAGTTCATCCGCTACCCGGCCACCGGGTGGCCGGCCGCGTCTGGCGGGCCGGAATTCATCCACCGCACGGAGGGCCAGGCGCCGATCAACGGGGCCATCGCCTGCCGGCTTGTCAAGGTCTGCGGCAAGCCCTTCTTCACCAACATCCACGAGGGCAACAACATCGTGGACTGGTTCTCGAACACGGACTCGGCTGTCCACAGCTACACGGTCACGCCTGGCTACTACGTGATGGACCAGCTCCTGAACACCCTGAACGCTGGCATGTCGGCTGCCGGCGGCGGCGAGACCTGGCAGAGCACGTACGACCTGGCCACGGACACGTTCACCTTCGACACAGCTGGCGGCGCTCCCTCTGCTCAGTTCAACTTGCTCTTCGGCACCGGCGTCAATGTCGACTCGTCGATCGCGGGGGTCGTGGGCTTCCCGGCCAGCGACACGGGCCTGGTCAACGACATCGACTCCACGCTTGGCACGTCGCTTGACTTGCCTTGTGTGATTCTGATGTCGAACGCTCTTGGTGGCGGGCGCAAGCACAACACCTCGGACACGGACGGCGCACACCAGGACCTGTGCTGGTCGATCCCGCTGCAGGGCGAGTCGCCGGTTCCCATCGTGTCGTACGAGGCCAAGTCCTACGACTCGGACCGCATCGGCTACCAGGGCTGCCGAACTATCGGGCCGAACATCGACATCTCCTTCCTGGCCGGGCCGGCCTACCACAAGTCTGGGGTGACAGCCGAGCGCCTGGGCAACCTGGGCGGCCTGCTGATCGAGCTGGAGTTCGACATCATCGACAAGTACAAGCCGTAAACCGTTTAGCTCCGTTTGTCGTTTGTTAATCGAAGATTAACAGCTAAACAAAAGATTAACAGATAATTAACGACACAAAAATTTATTTTTGGGTTTGTTCGTTAATCTTCGATTAACAACTCACTTCACGCGCCGCATGTCGCCGTCGGTGATCGTGAACATCGCGTAGCGAATGTTCAGAGCGTCGGTGTGGACGGGATCGGGGCCAGAGTTGCGAAGGACGACCTCGAGCTTGGTGGCGTCCCGGAGGTTCATCGAGCCCTCGTACTTGGGCGAGGTCTCGTCGGCCTCCGCTGAGGCGGCGACCTCGAGGCCGCCTCCGAAGGGCACGAACGGGCCGGGCGTCGTCGAGAACTCAGTGGCGAAGCCGGCCGCGGCGCCGAAATCGCCTGCGGCGTACAGCATCATGATCGGGCGCGAGGTCGTCGGCGAGATGTTGCCGGTCAGCTGCATGTACGAGCTGCTGTTGATGAACGCCTCCTGCTGGTCGATGGTGGTCGAGAGGACGTAGTTCTGGTTGATGTCGAAGAGCGTCTGGTCGACGGGGTTGAAGCTGAGCCCGGCCGACGACCCGTCGAACGCGGTGAGATCCATGCGGAGAGACGAGGTCGCCGGGATCGTGAAGTCCTTGATCGTCTGGTAGTCGAAGGACGTGTAGGACCAGGGCTTGCCCCGGAAGCCGTCGTAGACCGACGTCGTGGACTTGCGCAGGAGATGGACCACCTTCAGCGTGGCGTAGGCGTCGCCCGCGAAGGTCGCGCCGCTGGCGAGGAGATCGGCCGACGGCGACAGCTCAATCTCGAGCTCGATCGGGGAGTTGAGCAGGAAGAGAGGGACGCCCTGGTTGTTGCGCTTAAGGCCGCCCTGGCCGATCGGCGTCCACCAGGTGGGGATCGGCACCGCGATCGTCTGCGCGACGGCGGAGGCCACGCCGGCCTGCTCCTTGATCAGGCGCTGCTCCTCGGTGGACATCTTGCCCAGGATGTACGACATGGCCGCCCGGTAGTCGAACTCCTGGACCTGGGGGCCGTGGCGGACCGTTACGCGGCGAACCGCGTTCAGGCCCGGGTAGTCGACGGTGACGCCAGCCGACGGCGCCGCCAGCTCGATGACCAGGTGCGTGTCGACGCACCAGTGGTTGGACGGCATCCGGTGCGTGAACGTCGCGCCGGGCTTGGCGCGGGCGGACTCGTCGTCGGCGACCACGTCGAAGACGGAGTGGAAGGCCTCGGTGCGCGGCGGCGACGGGGCCTGCGACTCCTCCTGCTTGCCGGTGGCGCCGACCTTGGGGCCAACGGCGCCCGCCGAGCGGACGCCAAGGTTCGAGTTCAGAATCTCCTCGGACATGGTGGTCTGTTCGCGCGAGAGCGAACGGGCGGGTATACTTGCCTGGCAAAAAACCAAATCAGTAAATAAACCCCTCAGGCCTATCTTCTTAACTTGCTCGGTTTAGCCCGACTTCTTGCCCGGTTACGGCGAGAGGGGGCCTACGTAGGCGCCGCCGCCAAAGGCGACCTCCCCCACGCCGTAGCTGATCGTCTCGGCGCCCAGGCTCGTCAGGAAGGCCTCCGGGATCGTGGTCCGGGTGCCGAAGATCCGGCCGGTCACGCCCAGCATGGCCGCGTTCCAGGCGACCTTGCCCAGCGAATACTCGACCTGCGCGTCGCCGATCGTGCCCTTGGTCAGCTCCTCGACCAGCTGGTAGCCGAACATCTGGTACAGCGCCGAGCTCGTCAGGTAGCCCGCCGCCTCGGCCGCGTCGAATACGAACCGGCCGCGGCGGGCGCTGTCCACGCCGATGATCCCGACCGCGTCCATGGCCAGCTCCTGCGGGCGCAGCTTCTGGGCCGTTACCCGCGAGAGCGGGTTGTTGCCCTTGCCGTCGGCCGCGTTGCGGCCCGTGCCCGGCGGGTCCGAGACGGCCGACGTCCGGCCGGCCGCGTCCATGGGGCGTGCGCCGAGGCCGGTGGCCCTCAGGTTCTGGTCGATCCCGTCGATGTGCGCGCCGGTGATGGCCGCTGTTGGCTTGCCGAAACTCATCCGCGCTATACTTGCGCGCATAAGTCATCTGCAAAAAATCGATGGTGGTGCCTCCTCTCAGGTCCGTGCGATTTTGCGCATCGGCGGCGGCTGGCTCCAGTAGTTGAAGGCCGGCGCCGCCGGCCCTGGGAGGATCGCCGGCTTCTCCTGCGCCTTGGTGTAGTCGACGGAGCGCTCGTCCTGGGGCAGCTGGTGCGGCTCGCTCTCCTGCAGGTCCGGCACCGCCGGGTTCTCCAGCGCGAGGTTGGACATGCCCGGGCGACCGTTCTGCTTGTTCAGGAACCAGAGCAGGGCCCCGCCAGCGAGGATCCCGACGCCGATTTGCTCAAGCTCCTTGCTTCCTCCGTAGCCGGGATTGCCACCATCACCGCGTCGTCCTCCTCCGGCGGCTCGGGCGGCCTTGGCCGCGGCGCGCTCTTCGGCTTTGCGGGCGCGCTCTTCGGCTTTGCGGGCGCTCTCTTCGGCGCGCTCGCGGTCGCGCTGCTCGCGCTCCTCGGCGGCGTCGTTGAGGCGGCGCTCGACTGTGTCTGCATCTGGCGCATCTCCCATGCTCGCGGTCGGATAGTTCGGCCCCGACCCGTGTGGACGACTCGGCTCATCCAGTATACCTGGCGCGCAGAAGTCTGCACGTATATTATACGGCTGACTATCGACAACGAAAACATGTCGTCGCCCGCGCTCGAAACTCTGGAGCTGGCCTGGATTGTGGCTGACGCCGCCGGGGGCGCTGTTGCTTGGCAGGTGGGCGGAAAATTGGGCGGCAAGGAGGGATTTGCTGTGCGGGCCGTTGGGGCCTCGCTGATGATCCAGGCTGCCTTCACTGCGTTGGGCTTGGACCGGCGCGCCCTCGTCAGCGGCGGGCGCAGCCGTAGTGCATAGACGCCGCCTCGAAGCGCGGCGCCTCGTGGCGCAGCGCTGTGCGGCGCGCCAGCTGGCGGCCCGAGTCTGTGCTTGTGCCGGTGGCCTCGACCGCCAGCTCGCTGCCGACCACGCGCAGCTGCTTCAGCGTCAGCCCGTACTCGGCGTCCAGCCAGTAGCGCGTGGCCTCCAGCTGGCGGTGCTGCTCGTCTTCGCTCTGGGCCCGGTAGGCCGTGTACAGGTCGACCAGCTCGGCCAGGCAGCCTCGCGCGCCGCTCAGCAGCGGCCACATTTTGCCGGCCGCCGCCGCGGTTCGCTTTTTCAGCACGTTGCTGACGTAGTAGCGCGGCGGCTCGCGCTCGGGGTCCACATGGACTGTCAGGCAGCACATCTCGCCCGGCCTGGCGCTCAGCCCCACGATCACGTCGGCCAGGGCCAGCGGATCCTCGCGCAGCGCCTCCTGCGGGTCGGCGTCCCAGGCCTTGATCCGCTCGCAGTACTTCTGCACCGCCGTCTGGCCGTCGGACGCCGTCCAGGGCTCTGGAATGTCGAACCCCTCCTTTGCTCGCTCCTCCAGGCGCGCGTGGCTTTTGGCGTTCTTGGCCGTCGTGATCTCCGGTCGGAAGGTGGCCTCGATGACCGCCTGGCCCGGGGACTGGCGCGTCGTGGTGTCGATGTAGGGGCAGGCCTTGATCCAGTTGCGCAGGTGCGACAGCTTGTTGGCCTGGGTGTGGACCGACTTGTGGCGCGACACGAGGGCGCTGGCGGCCGCGCGGGCGTTCTCGGGCTTATGGTCGAACGTGGGCGGGCTGTAGGGGATCATGCATGCCAGGTCGGCCGGCGTCAGGCCCGGCACCCGCGTGCACGCGTTGCGGCGCGGCACCAGCTCCTTGATCTGCTCCGGCGTGAAGCCCGAGTCGACCAGCTTGTTGCGGGCCGCTGTGCGCTGGCGCGGCGTCATCTCGCGCGTCTGGCGTGTGAACGTGATCCATTCGGTGGAGCCCGCGGCCGTGTCGCGCAGCGAGGGCGAAGCGCGCAGATACGCGGTCACAACACGTGCCATCCTATAAGATGTGCGCCAAATTCCCAGCAAAAAATAAATCCTATCTTAGGTTGTGGCCTTACCAGTAGGGGCGGTCCGGGCACTCCAGGGTGTATATCAGCCACTGCCGCAAATCCCAGATGTCTTGCCAGCTGTCGACCTGGTAGTGGTCGGAAACCTCGGCCTGGATCGCAGCCATGGCCTCGGCGGTGCCCTGGATACATGTGGGTTTGTCTGTATACGAGCTCAGAACATCGGACTTCACGGTGTTCTTCAAGTACTCGCGAATCTCCTTCTTGCGCGGGTACTCGGGGTCTGCGATCACCGCCCTGCGGGCTTCCTCGCGCTGCTTTAGGTTTGGCGTTGCGTCGTTGTCGTCGGGCGGCACCTCGGGTCGCCTGTAGGCTACGCGCTGCTTGGCTGTCTGGTCGGCCATCGCTATACTTAGGTTTATTCCTAAATTTCCAGCAAAAAATAAATCCTATCTCCGCTAGTGCCGCGTTCCTTCGAGCTGGAGCAGGGCTACGGCTTCGTTGACGTTTAACGAGGCCAGGAGCTGGCGCTCGATGCTGTAGAAGCCTACCATGCACTCGTACTCGGCGGCGCGCGCGCTGGCTGGCTTTAGCGCGTTGGCCCGCGTGTCAGCCGCGTAATTCAGCAGCTCGCCCTGCGTGACGGCCACCAGCATGTCGCCGCGCCAGGCGTCGGGCGCCACGTGGACTATGTAGCAGGTCGGGTCCTCCAGGGCGTGCATGTGCTTCTCGCAGCGGTAGCAGTCGGGGGCTGCCGCCAGCCCGCACACGTACGTTCGCCCGTCCCAGATCCGCGACTGCTGCAGGCACAACCGGTTGGCCATTTTTGTGCGCAGCCCTCTATAGTGGTGGTTATGTTTCACCTCACCTTCGGGGAGAAGCTGCTGCTGATGGTGCTGGCGCCGACACTTATCGCGGTCGCTGTGGCTGTTTCGGAGGACGTTGTGGTTGTGGAGGCCTTGAAGGCCGGGCGGCTGGCTAAGGAGCGGAAAGACATTCGCGAGCTCGCGGACGATAGCTAGGGGAGCATATTTAGTAGTAGTGGGGTTTTTTCCTACTGGAGTTGCTCCACCACAGTAAGACAGAACGGACTTAGGCCAGAAGATGCCAACACTTTCGTTTACACCCTCTACCACCAAGTGTAAGACAGTAAGACAGACCGTAAGACAAAACGAGCGGCACCGGAATGGTCACTGGGAGGTGAGTTGGGTGCATACTGCATCTTAATCTAATTTGTAAGACAGTAAGACACTTTATACTATAAAATTATACACACCATATATAGATACGGTGTGTGATGGGGTTGCCATAACTGTCTTATGTGTCTCAATGTGTATCCTTAGTTGAATTGGGCCCTGTCTCCCCTTAGTTTCTTGGAATTGCCCGTCTCAAGACATGTCTTCAAAAGTGTCTCACGTCTCCGAACATACACAGGGAGGTTAAAAACACCACTACTACTAAAATATGCTACACTCCCATGTGTCTCACGACCCGGGTGGCTTGGCATTATTTATTTTTCTTCAAGTTGTTTGCCGACCAAGTATAGCCGACCCCCCGCCGGCGCGCGCGCACCCGACCCGACATGGCCGCCCACTCTCGTGCAACCTCGCTCGCCGCGGAAGGCCTCGTTCCATTTATGCTCGCCGTCGGCGAGAAGGTGCCCGTCAAGGATGTCAAGTGGAAAGGCATCACGCTCGAGAACTGGGAAAGCCACTTCGACAAGACCCACCGCGGCGGTGTCGGCGTTCGTTGTGGTAAGCTTAGCGGAATTGTTGTTATCGACCTCGACAACGGAAAGAAGGATAAAGTCGACGGCTCCGAATATTGGCAACGCCTTGAATCTATTCACGCGCCCGGCGGCAAGGTAAAGACCCGCCGCAACAAAACGAAGCACGGCGAGCACCTCTACTTCAAATGGAACAAATGGACCGCCCGGCTCAAGGGGCGACAAATCTGCTGCATGACAGACAAATGCTCTGGGCAAAAGGTCGCTATCGACTATCTAAGCTATAGCATGTACGCCAAGAACTTCGGTGAGGATGGATCTTACGTCTGGGACGACCCGCACGCAGAGATCGCGGAGTTTCCGGAGTGGCTCTACAACGCCATGGATCCCGACTGCTACGATACCGGCTACGCGCCCAGCGAGATCAGCTCTACGACTTCGGTCGAGCGCGAGTGGGAAGACGTTGGCCGGGCTGGCGAGGCCGGCCCGGCCGACACGCCGCACGGCTACGCTCGCGCGCAGATCGGCGACATAGTCGACGTCGGTGGTGTCAAAGTCCAGCTGACGCCCGAACTGATTCGCACGGTTCTTAACTACCAGCCAGAGATTACGAACTATAACGACTGGATGTGCAAGAATCTGCTTAACATTCGAGCCACGGTGCGCAGCGGCGACGCCATCACATACGCCGAAAAGGTCTTCCAGGAGTTTGACGCATGGTCCAGCAACCGCCCTGGCTATGACGAAAACAACAACGCGCGGCTGTGGATGAACCCGACTACGATTAAGTCGGCAAACAAGCCGGCCGCACATATCGAGTCGCTCATTGGCATTGCTGTAAAGAACGGGCTGCGCGTCCAGCCACCGGTAAATCCTTTCTACGACAGCCAGAACCATATCGGCGAGCTGGTAGACCTCGCGCGCAGCGGCCACGAGTTTAGCAGCGAGGAGCTGAACGACTGGATTTACAAGACAGTTGGCCACGTCTCGTCTCACGAGTCCATCTGGGCGATTAAGAAATACGACGACATCGAGAAGCGAGTCACTGTCTCAATCGGTAACTCGCTCAAGGGATTCAGCCGCCATCAGGTAAAAATCACCGGGGTCGAGAAGCCCGTAAAGCTTATTGACGCAATCCGCGCCCGCGCGCCAGAGTACCACTCGATTACGAACGAGCTCTCGCCGCCGGGCGAGCCGGTTCCCGACACTGGACGCTGCTTGAATATCTCGCCGCGCTGGGCCGTGGACTCGCGCCTGCCGGCCGACGAGGAGCCGGACCCCAAGATCAGCAACGCTGTGCACCGGGTCGTTGATGTGCTATCGGACCACGACCGCAAAGCATCGGGATACATGATGCTTTGTATGTGGTTCCTCTTCATGCGGCCAGAGATGCTTCCGGAAGTGGCAACATTCATCGTATCGACCGAGGGCGCCGGCAAGGGCTCTTTGATGACCCTCCTCCTGGCGTTGATGGGCGGGCTGGCCAGGACCTTCACCGGCGCCGATTCCGTTCTGGGGAAGTTTAATTCCACGATAGAAGGCCTGCGCCTGATTATCATGGACGAGCTTCTGATCGAGAACTGGCACAAATTCTCTGACCACATGAAAGCGCTAACCACAACCCCTGTGATCAAGATTGAAAACAAGGGCGTCGACGCGCGGCATGTGCGCCACAAGGCTGGCATCATGGTAACCACGAACCATTTCAACCCAATGAAGATGGAGTCGCTGGGCCGGCGCTACTTCTGCCTGCGCGCAAGCGAGGAACTCATTGGCGACAAGAGCTTCTGGAACTACTGGTACCAGGAGGTGGTGGGCACCCCGCGCGGCCTGCAGCATGCTCTTGAGGTGATCTGCCGTGCCAACCCCGACGAGACGTGGCATCCGCGCCAGAACATCGTGGTCACCGAGGCAGCCACGTCTATGGTAAGCAGCTCTATGTCTGCGTGCAAATACTTCCTGAAGGAGTTGCTTGCAGACAAGCCGCGCGACAAAACGTACAACGTCTCCAACGGAGAAATGAAAACTATCCTTAGCGACCACTTCAATTCGACTGGCGAGCGCATCAACCCGCGCGCGCTCGGCAAGGAGCTGAAGGACTATTTCGCCATTACGTCCGAAAAGTTCTACGTGGGCGAGGGTGAGTTCCGTAAGCAGGTCCGCGGCTACAAGTTCAAGATCTCAGAGGTTGAAGCAATGTTCCAGCGATTTCTGGGGTCCAGCTTCACCCTGTAAACGCGACTATTTAATATTTATTTTTTTTTAGTATCCCCTAGTATACAAGCATGGGCGACGTCGCGCGCTGCACATACGTCGCACGGTCAGGAAATGTCTGTGACAGCCTCCTCAGCCCTAAGCTTATCGCACGGGGGCTCGGCCGCTGTCACATTCACGCGAAATGCAAGCAGCTTGTTCAGTGCCAGCACGAGGGCTGCACACAATATTCTGCTAGCCGTTACGGGTTCTGCCGAGAGCATGTAAAGAAGGTGTACGCAGACAACCAAGCACGGAAGCGGCGCGAGGCTCGTATCCTCCGACGACAGGAAACTCATACTACAGACATGCGGGCTCTGAGGCACAAGTCCGAGAGTGATGCTGAGAAGGCAGAGCAAGAGATGTTTGATCGAATCGCGGCATGCAAAAACGCCATCGCCGAATCCCTTGAGCGCGAGCGCTCAACTGAAGCCTGATTAATTATATGTGAGTTGAGTTTTGTCACCCAAGTATACCCGGCCGGCCGACGCGCGATGGCCGACGAGTACGAAGACCCTCAGACCGCAGACCCCCACTGGCCGCCGAAGCGTTACCACCATTGCATCTGCTGCTACGCAAAGCACCGGAACATCAAGATGCAGATATGCGCATCCTGTCTGAAAGCAGACGGACAGTTCAAGCCGTGGTTGGATCGCTTGGTAACGTACATGCCTGCCAGATGGCGCGAAATCGCCAGAGAGCGGGATCGTTACATTCATGAATGTATTTACACTCCCAACAGAAAGGCGTTCGAGTCGCTGCAGCAACGCGGAGGAAAGAAAAAGTCTCCCAAGTGGATCAGATCGTCGGCATTTCTTCCACCCGTCCCGAAGTCGAAAAACGGCACTTGGGGAAAACCAAAATGGATGAAACGCTGCAAGGAACTGTACGTCAAAGACAACCGCGGGGCCTCTGTACAAAACTATTGGTATCTGTGAAGCTAGCCGACCACGCGGGCACGGCGGCACCACACACCGGGGGCCTCGGGCCACTGGAACATGCTGTAGACCAGGCTGTCGTCGGGGAGCCCGCGGTCAATGCAGTCGAAGCGTAGCCAGCCGTCAGCGTGCGTAGACGGCGGGCAGAGAAACGTAAATCCGTGGAACTCAAGCCAGCGCTCGGCCCGCCGCCGAGTGTAGATGTAGGTGTCAAAGGCGAAGAACTCAGGCCAACTTTTGCCGACCCTACCAGTGGAGGGCTTTAAAGTGATCAACTCGGCCAATATTTTACTCGTTCTTTTCTGCGCGTCCATTATACACGCCGACGATGTCGTGCGAGTACTGCCCCGGCTGCAACTACACAATGAGCGACGGCCGCGTGTGTCGCGAATCACCGATTAACCCCGACAGTCCGTGCGCGGATTGGCGCTGCCTCGAGCACAAGAACCGGCGCTCCTATACACTGTGCGAGACAGTGTACTGCGATTGGTGGACCAACCGCGAGAGTGGCTTCTGCACTTTCTGCGACGATAAGCACCGCAAAAAGATGGCCGCCGTCCTGCGGGAGGAGCTCAAGCGCGAAGAGCTTGTTGCCGACATATGCCTAAGCTTTCTTCAGGACCGCCGGTCACTTCGATCGCGGCGAGTCCAGCGCGTCCTGGAAAACGAGTTCACTGACGACCTCACCATCAGCTCTACTGCCTGAGCGGGAGAAGCATCTCCCTATCCACGTCTGGACTATTTTTGCACAGTATACAACAGGCGATCACCAGGATCCCCAACTGCATCAGGGTCACAGAAACCAAGAACAGGATCAGCAAGACCTCCCCCATTCCGACCAGCTATATTACAGTTCACAAAAAGATACCCAATGAGTGAAGTTCAGGCCGTTCTCTTCGACAATACTCGCTGGACAGCAACAACAGCCCGTGCGTGGCTTAAGGAGAATGAGTTCAAGCCCATCAAGCGCGTAGACAAGACAGAGAACCTCCTACGGTACCGGATCACACCCCCAAGCCGGTATAAGCGGTTCAGGATTAAGCGCGCGAAAGATGGGGTTTCCTTCGTGATTGGGTTCCGTGGGTGATTAGTCCGCGGCCTTTGAATTTCTCGTATTTGGCTCGATTGGGACTCCTCAGATCTCGGTCCCCGAGTCGGCCTGAATGTCGTTGCTGCCTCAAATTTTTAGCACCCATAACTGAATCAAGAAGCAACCGTCTAGCCTTTTACATTTTTTGATGTGCACGAGCTGTTTCTACACCCCAGACA
>Ga0316202_10001635_pt1 | contig 16814 bp, 12 predicted proteins | sample 3monrhotite_MG_FD_204934 | JGI IMG/M metagenome (GOLD analysis project Ga0316202, IMG submission 204934) | Microbial mat bacterial communities from mineral coupon in-situ incubated in ocean water Damariscotta River, Maine, United States -... | ecosystem: Environmental > Aquatic > Marine >... | reverse complement strand
CCAGGGCCTCGACCATGAGGTCCTGGTTCCGCGCCAAGAGGGGTAAGCACTCTGTCCAGCCGCTCGCAATGTCGGTCACGACGAAGGTGTGGACGAAGCTGCCGGCCATCGACCCACCGCAATGAGCAACGAAGTCGCCCTCGCAGAAGCCGGGGTCGGGGTCGCCCCAGTCAGCGAACGTGCGAATCGGTATCTCACCGCTCACCTTGCTCCGGGCCCGCTTACGTCGGCGGCGTCGGCCGGTCGTCTCCCGAGTCTGAGCCAGGAGTCGATCAATGGTCGAGGCGCTCACCTTGCGAAGCCGACGATCAAGCTCAGGGTCGAGTCGTAGGTGTCCGTGGCGGGTCAGCGAGTCTATGAGCGCGGGCAAGGCCGCCTTCAGCCGCTTGCCGCAGATTCGGTCCGAAGCCTCCCACAGGAGCACCAACGCTTCCTTGACAGCCTCGTCGTAGACACGCCTTCCTGGCTTGGTGTTCGCCTTCTCCGTCTCTGGCGCGTTCAGGAGCCGGAGCGCGTGCTTTCGGTGGTAACCCGCAACCGCGACGAACTCGTCAAGGATCTTTCTCTTGTCCGTCCCGTCCGCACCTCGATACCGCCGCCGGACTGCCGAGACAAGTTCCCGGCGCGCGTCCTTGCTGAGTCGTTCTTCCATGGCCTCTCCTGATTGCCGTTCGGTAGCAATCTAGTGAGGCAACGGGTTTCGGCTCGGTAGCAAAAGTGCTGAGTCAATGCGGTGGGGAGTTCTAGTTGTCGTTCAGCAGACGACGAGGCGGCTCAGGCTGATCGGCGCAGAAGGCGCAAGATCGGCCAGTCGGCTTTCGAAGCAGCGAAACACGCCTGTGCCGCCGTTGTGGATCACACATGTCCCGAGATGGCGGACCGAGAAGCTGACTGGCAGGTGAGCCGCCTCGTGGACCACCTTCTTGATCGAGCCGGGCCGCTAGAGCCTGTGAGTCTGACCTCCTTGATCCAGCAGTCGGAGGAACTCCGGCGGAGTGCTCCTCCCCCGACATTCGCCGAGGGGGCTGAAGTGGTCTGCCACTTCTCAATGATTCCTGACTTGGCGGCATTGCCCTCTTCTCTGCGGCAGGCCGTATGGGACTCGCTGAGCAGGCTGGTCCAAGCTGACCAGGCTTCGGCCCAGAGGCTTCCGGTCGAGGACACCACCGAGCCGGGCTGGTTCCAGCTTCACGCGACTTGGCGGAGATCCGCCTTGGATCCGCGGGCTTGGATCGACCGAGCGAAGGGCCACAGACCGCTCGAGGCCTTTCTCCTGCTGCTCCAGCCGGACCCCGGCGTCCCAGCTGAGATCGTTCTCTTGGGGCGCTGGCGCTGGCTGCAGGTTGAGCGCCGCTTCGACATGGACGGGGGCAGCTCGATTTCGTTCCGCGCCGCTCAAGAGTCTGACGAGGAACTGCCCAGGCCGCAGGTCGACGCCTGGTCGCTGATGGGAGAGCACACGGGGCTGGAGCCACAGAAGGGGCTCTCCGTGCAGGCTCTCCGCGAAGCCACGGAACACCTCGCCGGAGTGCTGGAGAGGTGGGACGGCATGAGCGAATCCGAGCAGCAGGCGATCTTCGAGGCTCACACGAAGGTGCAAGCGAAGCGCAGTCGAGACAGCGAACTGGAGAGGAGTCGCGCCGCCCGAACCCCGGAGCTCCAGGCCAAGTCCGCTGAAGTCATAGCAGGTCGTGACCTGGCGAAAGTAGGCGCGACGATCGTGGGTCGGTGCCCTCACTGCTCGCAGGAAGGTGACCTAAGGGTCTTCGCCTCCCAGCGGTTCGTGCTGTGCTACCCGTGCTACTTCGACTGGTGGTAACGACCGCGCTGTCGGGCGGCCTCGCCGCATACTTGAATGACCAAGCGGAGAATGGACGGTCCCACGTCGCTTGACCGTGGCGGTTCTGATCGTCGAGCACCAGGGTCGCCCCGAAGAGGGCGACCGCGAACTTCAGGGCAGAGCATGGCTGGCGAAACGACTGAGTGGTTTCTTGCGTTCTTGCTTCCGCACGTATCTCCAGCCAAGCCGATTGAAGCGCCGCACATTGCTCTCGTTCCGCCGGACGACGCACGGTTGGAGAGCATCGCTGAGACCGTCCCTGCGGCGCGAACACTCCTTAGTCGGTTCTCTGACCAGTTTGGGAATCCCGTCGCTCCTTCTGCAATCCTCGTTGACGAGGCGGCTGGTGAGGGATTGAAGAACCTCCAGGCGATATCAGCGTTTCGGAACGCAATCGCCCTGAGCACCATATCGGCGTCATGGCAGCGCGCTCTCACAAGTCGCTCGACTTCTTGGATGGCGCGCTGGTCCGACCACTTCGACTTCTACCCGTACGTGCCTACGAAAGACGGCAGCGGCCTGAACTCCCAGAGCGCTGCTGCCTTGACGGTCGACACTCACAACGAGTTTCGGGGGCAGACCTACGCCCACGTCCCGAGACCTGACAACCTTCAGTTCGCTGTCGACGCCCCCCTCTTGCAGTTGTGCCTCGCACGCTGGGAGGAGCGATTCGTGGACGGCTGCACCCAGTGGACACATCGGGCTCTCTTCCGCTCTCTGGAGATCGCGTTCCTTGCGTCACGCGTCCCCGCCATAGGCACGCGCCTTCCATCGATCCACGACGTTGGCATCGCTTTGAGCCTCTGGGTCAGCGCGCTCGAGATTCTCAAGCCGAGTGCCAGGTCCGACGCGGGGAGGACTCAGGCGCTAGATCTCGTAGGAAGAGCGGAGTGGCGGACACCGGAGCTGCGACACCGCCGCTACGTCATCCGGCACCGACACGGGCCACTGAAGGCTGGAGGCAAGGTTCGACGCTTCAACTACACCCAGAAGCTCGTCGGCGAGTTGTACCGAGCCCGGAACGACTTCCTCCACGGAAACCGAGTAACCTCAAGCAGCCTCTTCCCCGCAAGAGACGGCGACAAGCCGAACCTCTTCTATCTTGCCCCCCTCGTCTACCGGACCGCAGTCCTCGCGTTCTTGGGAGACGTGGGCAACGTCTCCTTTTCGGCGGAGAGCATGGACCGCTGGATGGCTCAGTCGAGCCTCGAGGACGCGGTCATGGCGGCGAAGCGCGGGACGGCACTTAGGAAACGACGTGCAGCGAAGACCCCGTAGATGTCGCAGGAGCGCCCTCTTTCGCTCCAGGGCGGAGAGCGCTGGCGATCGAAGTCGCAGGGATCGAAGCCGGCAGGGATCCGGAGCTGGACGCCGCCGGGCAGAGCCAGCTCGAAGTCTCTCGGCGAGGACGGCGCCGACGGCTGCGCCACGCGGACTGGCAAGAGGGGCCCTGGCTCTGCTCGGCTTCGATCGCGGCGCTTCAACTCATACCGCCACCAGACGAGCGTCGACGGCTTAACGCCCAGGCGCCGGGCCAGGACGGCAATGCTGGCTCCTCGCTCGTGCTCGGCGATCGCGTCTCGGTAGCGCTGCTCTTTCGGGGTCACTCTGCCCTCCTTCTGAAGGGCAAAGGGTCTATCCAATCCGGCGATCAGCTACCAGACGGGGTTCGCCGGACGGTTACGTTGCGTTCCCTGCCGGGGCTACCTTCTTCTCCGCCGGCTTCCGCTTGCGGACCTTCTTCTTCACCGTTCCCGCGGTCTTCTTCTTGGCCATGGTCACGCCTCCGTCGTCGGGTTCGACCAAGTGTCGCCTGTTGTCGGATCAGTAGCAACTTGCAGCAGAACATTGCAGGCTCTCCTCAAGACCAGACGAGCCGGCACGTGCCCAACCAGAGTCGAGCCGATCCAACTTATTGCGAGAGAAGGAGGTTCGCGTGACTGCATGCGGCGTTGGATCAGCGAAACGACCTTCGCCTTCGCGCCCTCCAGCGCAGACGCCGTCACCAGGTGACGTACGGATGTGTCCTGTGTCAAGGTCGCCAGGGCTCGGCGGAAGGGGGTCTTGTCGAAGGAGACGCTAACGCACCGCTTAGGGTTCGCAGCGCGAACCCGTAGCAAGGCGGCCGGTTCCCAGTGGCTCGCTCTCGGGTTCTTTGAGCGAGATTGCTCAATGGCGCGATCGCGCTGCGACTGGCTGATCTTCTTGAGGAGTTCGTCCTTCTCGCGCGTCAGGCGGAGTCTGGCCTTGTCTTTGCGACGCAACTCCTCGAGAAGACCCTCGACTTCGCGCAGCCGCCTTCGGCTCATCTCAGTGATCTCCCGGTTCCTCTCTGAGGCAACCTTGCGGACTTCTTTCTGGCGTAGGTGGCGCAGGCGAGTCACCTCGGCGTTGAGGGCGACCACGTTGGCCTCGGCCTGCTTCCGATCGGCGTTGGCGCTCTTGACGCCGCCCTCGATCTGCCCACTTCGTTTCACGCTTGCGACGACTCTGACCCACACTCCCCACTGCTCCAACGCTTAACACTCGTGGGCGAAGGCGAAAGCGTACCTCTTTTTTTTGGGAAACGCAGACCTCCAATCCCTACTAGAGCGAGCAGGCTCTCCGCCTGCGCGCGAGCAGAAGACCCAGCAGCAGAAGCCAGGGCCAGCCGGTCGAAGACTCCTCGTCCCCGGGGGGTCCGAGTGAGCACTTGGCCACTCCACCCGGAAACCACACCCCGCCGCTGCTGGAGACCTTCTCGAAGCTCGATTTCTTGTCCTTCTTCTTGGGTGGGTTGGTCGGGCTAGACGGGCCAGGTGAAGGCAGAAGGCTTGCCCCCTGCTCCAACGACGCCCCGTTGCTGCTGGCCCTCACGCTGAGACCCACCCGGTTCGTGGCTTGAACCGTGACGTAGTAGGTCACGCCGCTAGAGAGTGCGAACACCCCGCTGGCGGACGTCGCGTTCCCTACGAATGCGAGTGGCTGAATGTCCTCTGCACCGGGGCTCGTTCCGATCGCCCAGGAGTAGTCGACGATCCCGCTCTCTGGATCTGCGAAGCCGCTCCAGTTTGCCTCAACCAAGCCGCTCGAGGGAATCACTCCCAGGTCAGCCGCGGGGCCGTCGTTGACGGTCCCAGCCACTGGAGGCGTGGCGTCGACCAGGACACCGTTGCTCGAAGCGGAGACGGAGAGCCCGGCTCCGTCCGTCGCTCGGACTGTCACGAAGTAAGTCACGCCAGTGACGAGTCCGAGCCCCGAACGGGTCGCGCTCGTCGCCAAGCCCACGGACTGAAAGGGCTGGAGGTTCGCCGCGCCCGCCGAGGTCCCCAACGCCCAAGCGTAGGACGCAATCCCTGTCCCCAAATCGCTGAAGCCGCTCCAATTGGCGCTGAGTGTGGTGACTGAGGCTTGCAGGCTCGAATCCGCACCGAGTCCGTCGCTGACCGAGCCCGCCACAGGCGGAGTCGTATCGAGTGAGGTGACGCGGAAATCACGGCTCGCGTCGCGCGGGCGGATCCTCGTCCAGCGACCCCTTCGGATAGCGCGGTCCACGAGCCGCGCCCGCCAGCGGTACCCCTGAGCAAGAGTCAACCCGGTGGCCGTCCCGCGGATCATGACGGTGCCTGAAGTCCCCGTGTCAACGAAGAGGCTCGAGCGCCCTAGCCCCGTCCCGTCGAATGGCTTTCCTGACTCTTTGATCTCCCACTCGAGCTTGACCCGAGTGCGACCCCAGGAGCTAACGCCGCGAATTGTCATGAGCACGCCGTCAGTCACGCTGGTCCCACCGGGAGCGATTTGAGCCGAGTCGTCGACCTGGCGCTGACCAGGCAAGAGGGGGCGGCCCAGCTGCCCAGATCCGTAGAAGAGAAAGACCCTGCCCTGATTGGTGAGGGGATTTCGATAGCTCGGGGCGCCCATCAGGACGTCGGCGAAGCCGTCGGCGTTCACGTCAACGGAGGCGATCGGGCCGGCGGAGGCAAAGGCCTGGTTACTCTCGGCACTCCAGTCCGGTACCACGGAAGGGCCACTCGCCCCGCCCAGGTGAATCCGACATTGCCCCTCGCCCGATTGCCCGTTGGTGTAGCGCCACGCTCCCACGAACACGTCGGCGTAGCCGTCTCCGTTGACGTCGCCTCCGCCCACGTATTGCATGGTGGCGCCCACCTGATTCGACTCCGTCGTCCAAGCTGGTGTGGCGGCCGGTCCTGTCGCGCTACCGAGGAAGAGGAACACCCGGCCCTCGCTGGTTTCCCCATTCTGGTACTGCGAAGCCGCAGTCACGAAGTCGTCGTAGCCGTCGCCGTTGACGTCCCCTGGAACTGCGAGCGAGGTTCCAAACTCTGATCCCGCTTGGCCGTTGCTGAAGGTCCGGGCGGGTGTCGTCCCCAGGCCAGCGGCGCCACCCAGGTAGAGGAACACCTTGCCCTCGCCCGCCATTGCGTGGTTGGAGGCACCGACCAAGACGTCGGGGTAGCCGTCACCGTTGACGTCGCCGCTAGCGAGGGACCACCCGAAGAAGCCGGCCGTTCCGTCCCCGTAGGCGGTCCAAGTTGGCGTCGCAGACAGACCTGTTGGTGTGCCGAGGTAAAGGTCGGCACGACCCCGCGAGGGAAACCCTCCTGTGAAGTAGGGCGCGGCGATCACCACGTCGGCCAGTCCGTCCCCGTTGACGTCACCGGGTGCCGCGACGTTTCCCAAAAATGCTCCGACGGAGTTCCCCTCGATCACCCACGCCGGAAGGGCCGCGAGGCCCGTGGGGCCACCAAGGTGGAGACTGGCCTTCCCTTCGTTTGTTTCACCGTTCGTGAAGCTGGTCACGCCGATCACGACGTCCCCGAATCCGTCACCGTTGACGTCGCCTACACCCAATGCATAGAGACCAAACGCGACCCCCACCTCGGACCAATCCGGAGTCCCTGCTGGACCCGTCGGACCACCAAAGAAGAGATCGACTCTGTGAGCCCCGCCTTGGCCTGGGGAGGTCACTAGGAAGTCAGAGTATCCGTCACCATTGACGTCCCCACCGTCGGCCACTACCTGCCCAAGACGCGCGTTCGCTCCTCCGCCGTCGTAGGTCCAAGCAGCGTTAAGGGTCGGAGTCCCGGGCTTGCCCAAGAACAAGAATGCCCGCCCTTCCTGGGACTCCCCATTGTCGAAGGCAGGTGCGCCAACGAGCAGGTCACCGAACCCGTCCCCGTCGACGTCTCCCGCGCTCGCCAGCCCGCCCCCGAAGAAGGCGGAGGCCTGATTGCTCTCGTGGGTCCAGGTCGGAACACTCGGGAGGCCGCTGGCCTGTCCCTCGAAGACCAGGACCCGCCCTTCCTCAAGCTGCCCGTTGGTCCATCGAGGTGACGCCAGCGCCAGATCCCCGAAGCCGTCGCCGTTGACGTCGCCCGCTGCAGCGACCATCTCACCGAGCGAGGCTCCATTCACGCCACCCGCAAAGGTCCATGAAGGCGTCGTCGCGGGGCCTGCCGCGCTCCCGAAGTAGACCCTGGCCTGACCCTGGTTCGTCAGTCCGCCGTCGTAGTTGTGGGCACCGGTGACGACGTCTGCGAATCCGTCGCCGTTGACGTCCCCGGCTCCGGCCACGGACCAGCCGAAGTTGGAGCTGGCCTCGTCGTTCTCTGCCGTCCAAGCGGGGGTGAGAGCGAGCCCTCCCGCGCCCCCCAAGTAGACGTAGGCTCGACCTTCGTTCAGTTGGCCGTTGTCGTACCAGGGCACGCCGATCACGACGTCGTCGAATCCGTCGCCGTTGACGTCGCCTGCTCCCCCCAGCGCCCACCCGAATTGAGCCTCCACCTGGTCGCCCTCAGCCGTCCAGCTCGCCGCAGCCGCTGGACCCGTTGCGCTCCCGAGGAAGAGATAGGCTCGGCCTTCGTTCGACTCCCCGTTGTCGTATTGCTCCGCGCTGACGAGGACATCAGCAAACCCGTCCCCGTTGACGTCACCTGCCCCGGCCACGGTCGTGCCGAATTGAGACCCCAGCTGGAGGGTCCCCGTACCGGCCTCCCAAGCCGAGGTCGTGGAGAGCCCGCTGGCGCTGCCCAAGTAGAGGTAGACCCTGCCGAGGAGGTTGTGGCCAGGCGCGCCGACCACTACGTCTCCGAAGCCGTCACCATTCACGTCTCCCACTCCGGCGACGCCTCGTCCGAACTTGGCGAGAACCGCCGTCCCCGCGACCGACCAGGCGGGCGAGGTGGCTAGGCCGCCCGCAGATCCGAGATAGACGTAGGCGCGACCCGCGTCCGAAATCCCAGGCTCGTCGAAGCCTGGCGCCCCCACGATCACGTCCGCGTAGCCGTCTCCGTTGACGTCCCCCGCGCTCGAGACCGTGTTCCCGAGTGCCCCGCCCGCCTGGTTGCTCTCGGCAGTCCACGAGGGAGTCGTCAGCAGAGGGTCCACGTGGATCGGGTAGACGGCCTTCGTATCGTCGAGTCGGATCGCTAAGAGCCCACCGCTCGGCAGTGATTCCCAGCTCAGCCGGGCCGGAACTCGCGCGCCAGTCGCGTCCCAAACTATGAGCTTGCTGTATCGGAGCACGCCTGCGTCCCGGGTCGCGAAGGTGATTCCCTCGCTGTCCTCTCGTCCATGGACGATCGGTGTCCCGAGCTCGGTTCGGAAATCGACCTGCCCCTCAAGCACGACCTCCCCCTCGCCAGCAGGCCGCTTGTGCAGTTCGAACCCTTGCTCGACTCCTTCGGGTCGCTGCTGGTAGTACTCCGTGAGACCTCGGCGTTGAAACTCGACTCTGCCCAACGACTCTCTGAACTGAGGTGCCTCCTCTGCGACCGGCTCCAGGCGAGCCTCCCGGCCGACCCGCTCCAGTCGGTATCTCCAACCCCAACTCGGGCTGGCTCCTTCCTCGCGAAAGCCGTGGACGTGAGCCCCGTCCGAATCGAACTCGACGCTCAGATCCTGCCCAAGACGTGCGATCGACCAAGTTGGGAGAGGGGCAGGTGTTCGAGAACTGGCAGCAGACGAGGCTACTGCACTCACCACCGGGTTCGAGCCCAGGAGAGGTGGGGCCTCATCCAAGACTTCTCGGGCTGGCGCCACCTCCGGTGGCCCGATCTCGATCCCCGCTTCCTGCTCCAGCAGTGGGAGGAGAATCAGGCCGAAGAGGGCAAAGAGGGCGGGGAGGCCACAGAGCGCGAGGAGGCGGGAGTGGCTGTCGCTTGATTTCAACTGACGTCCCCACCGCACAAGTTCGCGAAATCAGCATGGCTATGCAGATCTGATGATTCAAGCCCTCCCATGAAACAGCCAGGCTCGGCTTGGAGGTGGGGCGCACTCCAAACCCAAGCCAGTTCTGACGAGGGCTACTCTTGAAACAGAGCTCGAGCAAGCCTGCGCACTTCACGGGCTGGCTCTCCGGAGACAGTGCTGGGCCGGGTCACGCTCACCGCTCGCGATAAACCCGGGAGGCGTCTTATCCGCCAAGCGACCACCTATCTCGGCGTCACGTAGATCAGATCCACCCGGTTTCGCGGACGGGCAAGAGGCCTGCTTGCGGGGGCTCGAACTCGACCCGACCTCGGAGCCAGGCAGTCTCGGCGTCGTCCTCTGTAAGGGTGAGCGTCACGGCGTCGCTTGCCCTGACCGTGCCCAAGCTGCTGATTCCGATGCTGAGAACGAGGAATACCGCGGCGTGTCTCATTGTCTTGCTCCACGACATTGGGAGATCTAGTCTAGCAACGCAGGTTCCCCGGGTGCTGGCGTGACCGTGCTCGGGACTCGTCCAACCCTTCTCCCGCTTCCGTCACCATCAGTGCTCAGGTAGCCGGTGGCAAGCGCGTCCACCAAGGACACGTGCTGAGCGGGCGAAGCGGGTCACGCGTGCTGCTGCACATACGGCGACAGAAATGGGCGAGCGCGGACAGTTCTCGGCCCAGGCGTTTGGAGCGCTGGGGTCGTCCCGGTTGCGTCGTCAGCGCCCAAGGAGGGCGGAGACAGGACGGCTACCAGCCGTCAGTACGTCCAGCTTGCCGTCGCTGTTTACGTCCCCAACCGCGAGCGAGGAGGGGCTGCTGAATCCCGACCAACCGCCAGCTCCTGTCTCGAATCCAATTCGACTCGTGACCACTCCACCGGGCGCCCCAAGAAAGACCGCGAGCCGATTTCGATCGAAGGCGACCACGTCGGGCCAGCCGTCGTCGTTTAGATCCGCGACTTCGACCGCCTGAGCCTTGTCGTAGAGGGGAAGGGTGTTGACCTTGTTGAAGGCACCTTGACCGTCACCGCGGAACACCTCCAAGCCTGTGTTCCAGCCACCCACGACGAGGTCGACCTTGCTGTCGCGATCGACCTCTGCCGCCGTGACCGACACGATGGGTCTGGCGACTCCCAGAACCGTTGGCGCTCCGAAACTCCCGTCGCCAGCCCCGAGGAAGATCCGGTCCCCAATGGCGAGGTCAGGGTTGCCGTCTCGATCGAAGTCGGCGCTGGCCATGACTGAATCGAGAATCGCGAGGTCCGCTTGCCTGGTGAATGTGCCAGCGGATTGGGAGAGGTTGATCGCCGCGGTGTAGGTGTATCCGCTGGCGCTTACGACGTCGTCTCGCCCGTCGCCGTTGAGGTCAACCACCAGCAGGATCGGCCTCGAGCTCTGGGGCGCGGTGAAGTCTCGAGAGCGAGGGAAGCCCCCCCGGCCGTCTCCGAGGAACACCGTGCCCGTCGTAGCGTGAGCGCGCTGGACCACGACGTCTAGGAGTCCGTCTCCGTCGACGTCGCCGGCCGCGGCGACGAGCCCCGCCGACGTGGAGGGGTACACGGTGAAGCTGGCCCCAGGCGCGAAGTCTCCAAAGCCCAGCCCCTTGTTGAATCGGATCCCCTGAGTCGCTCCTGATACGAGGTCGAGGACTCCGTCCTGATCGAAGTCCTCCAGCACCATCATGCCGCCGTAGGCCCCGCTCAGGTTGACTCTGGTCTGGAGTCCGCCAGACGCTAGTCCCAGATGCACTGTGACTGCCCCCATATGCAAGCTCACCACGTCTAGGCGCCCGTCGCTGTTGAGGTCCTCAGCGAGGACCTTCCAGCTCCCCTGCGCCGGCGTTCGGACGAGGGGCTCGAAGGTCAGGTCTCCCTGGCCGGACCATGTCAGCAGGGACGGGCTCGAGTTGTCGACGAGGAACAGGTCAGCGTGACCGTCATGGTTCAAGTCGGCGACGTGAATGTCCCCGGGGGCGTCGTATCCGGCGTTGAGATCCGTCCGGGCGCCGAACCCGCCAGCTCCGTCGCCCCGAAACACCGAGACACCGATTCCGATATCGACGGCCAAGTCCAGCTTTCCGTCTCCGTTCAGGTCACCGAGGGCGAGGCTGTCGGGTAGCGAATTCTGCGAAGGGTTCGGGAAGGCCAGGGAAGCCGGGTTTGAGCCCCGAAGGTCCCGGCGCCCGTGCCGAGGAAAACGGTCACGAAGCCAAAGGGCTGGGTGCTTCCGGTCAGCTCTCCATGCCACCCCAGCACGACGTCGGCGTGATCGTCGCCGTTGGTGTCTGCGATCTCCACGTCCAGGTTGCGGACTCGGTGGGAGTTCGCGGGGATCAAGTCGAGGCTGTCGCCGAAGGCTCCCGTGCCGTCACCAAAGAACACCTGAGTGAGCCCTCCGATGCCTCTCGTCGCCAGCACCAGGTCGGGGTGTTCGTCTCCGTTGAAGTGCCCGAGGGCGAGGGACCTCAGGCCAAACTCGCGCGTGGCGGGGCTCGTCACCTTGCGCCCAAAGCCTCCCCTCCCGTCACCGTGAAGGACGACGAGCTCTTCTCGTCGAACGGTGACAATATCCAGAAGCCCGTCGCCGTCGACGTCTCCCAGCTCTACTGCTCGATAGTTCGAACCTGAGTCGACAAGACGGGGGGGAGCGTAGCGCCCGTTGCCGAGCCCCAACAGAACACCGATCCCGTTGGCTGCTACGACCAGATCTCTCTTACCGTCTCGGTTGACGTCACCGCTCGATATGTCCCCCGCGAGGAAGGTCTGCGCAAGGCTTTGGATCGGATTCTCCAAAGCAGCGGCGAGGTTCCAATCGCAGCGCCTGACGCGTCCGTTTGGGAGCACCGAGACCGAGTCGTCGCCGCGATTCGTCGAGGCAAGATCGACTCGCCCGTCGCGGCCAAGTCTCCGCAGAGCACCTTCCCGGGTCGACTCCCTACCGGATAGTCCGTGCGGCGCCGAATCCCGCCTGCGCCGTCTCCCTCCAGGACCGCCACGCAATCCGCGCTCGGATCGCAGACCGCGAGGTCCAAGTCCCCGTCTCGGTTGTAGTCGTCGTAAGCCAAGGCGGAGGGATCGAGGCCTGTGGCAAGGTCGCCGCGAGGGGCGAAGGTCCCTCCCCGGTTGAGGTGGATCTCCACCTTGCTGGCGCCTTGACTGGCCACGATCAGGTCCGGCTTTCCGTCGCCGTTCATGTCGGCGATCAGCACCTCTCTGGGGTCGGGTCCCGCCGCGAGGTCGACGCTCGCCGCGACGCCACCGCTGCCGTCTCCCGTATGGACCGTGATCGTGTTTGACGCGGAGTTGGCTGTGACCAAGTCCGGCTTTCCGTCTCCATCTAGATCAGCCGCAGCCACGTCCTTCGGGCTTCCGCCGCCAGGAAGATCGATCCGTCCCCCGAAGGTCCCGTCTCCGTGGCCCAGCCAGACCGAGAGCGTTCCTGCTGCCTCGTTGGCCGCCACCAGGTCGTCGTTTCCGTCCCCGTTGAAGTCCGTCGCGGTGACCGCGCTCGGGGCCGCGACCGCGGGCAGATCTACGCTTGCGCCAAAACCGACCGCGGCGCCGAGCAGGACCGAGATTGAGTTCCCTCGCCCGTTGGCGGTCGCGATGTCGGTGCGCCCGTCTTCGTTGAAGTCCCCGAGACACAGGTCCACAGGACCCACTCCCGTCGAGAAGCGAATCGGAGGCTCGAAGGACTGGTCTCGTCCCGGGCGGCCAATGACCGGGCGAAGGCTTCGCGCTCGTGGTTGTCGCACGGGCATACCAGCCAGTCCTCTGCGGCCTCGATCACCGCTTCCGCTGCGGCAGCGGCGAGTCTGGGGGAAACGGCTCGCGCCGCAGCGACGCCGGCTCTCAGGCAAGCCTCGCGCCCGTGATCTTCCAGGGCCGCTAGCCAGCTCCCTGGCGCGAGCGGCACCACGACCTCTGCCCGCTTACTTGGACGCGCCTACTTGACCGTCAAAATGTAGTTCTTCCAGTCCGCTTCCATGGCGTTCATGTCTACCCGGCCGAAGACCTTGGTGTAGGCGGCGCGAGAGTCGAGTCCCGTCAAGAGGGCCTGGAAGTAGCTCCGCAGCAGGCGTCGCCGCTTGGGGGTCGCTCCGAGGTAGTGGACCAGGGACCAGGCGTGGGCGTAGTTCACGCCGGCCTGGCTCGGCATCATGAAGGTCCGTTGGTCGGCTCGCATGATCTCCCGGAGGGTCCAGGGTTTGGCGTATTCGCCGCGGAGGGCGTCGCGAATGTTGGTCAGGCGGCTCGGGTTTCGCTGTGGGAGGACTGCGTATTCGAGGCTCTTGCGCCCGATCTTGGCACCCAGCGAGAAGTACTCGGCCATGCCCTCGTTGAACCAGGGCGGGGCGTCCTCAAGGTGAAGGTGGACCCACTGGTGAAAGGTCTCGTGCAGGAGGGTCTCGACCGTGTTTCGGCTCAGCCCGAGCTTTACGTCCTCGGTCTCCTCGTAGAACACCAAGATCCGATAGTCCGACATGTAGTAGCCGAGGGCGTTCTCGGTATTGCCGATCCCGATATCCCGCCCAAACTTGGCGAACCCGACGCGATCCTTGAACACGTAGACCGTCGGGAACACGTCCTTCCCGCCCTTCTGAGAGAGCAGCTTGCCGTAGGCCAAGGCGGCCTTGTCCAAGACCTCAGCGATCGTGGCCAAGAGCTTGTGGCTCTTGCGGATTTTACGCTGCTGGGCGTCGAGCTTGGCGGGAGACTTGAGGGCCGCAAGCTCCGCCTCGAGGCGATCGAGCTCGCTCCCGGTAATCCCAACGTCTGAGAGGACGCGGTATCTCTTGTCGGGGCTGAGGGTCGTGAGCGCCGGATAGAGGTGCGGGAACTCGCTCGCGAAGGGGCCGTCGACGAGGAGGGTCCAAGTCCGTCGCTCGGCGGGGTCACGAAGTCCAGTGGCGACTTCTCGCGCGAGCTTGTAGTGCTTCGTGTAGAAAGCGACGCGAACCAGGACCTGCTCGGGCCGTAGGAGCCCAGCGGACTTCGCCGCCTCACGCAACTTCGGGTCGCTGTGAAGTGGCTCGAGGGCCTTGCGGGCGACGGTGAAGTCCTCGTGCAGGAAAGCTAGGAGGCCCTTGCCGGCTCGCGCGTAGACACTCGTTGGGCTCTTCTTGGCGATCGCGGTCACGATCTTCTCGAGGCCCAGGCGGTCAGAGCGGTCAAAGGCGGCGGTGGCCAGTAGCCAGAGCCGAGCGGCCTGGAGGTGGCCTATTGCGTCGCGAACCTCGGGGGGCGCCTCTTCGCCGTCTGGCTTAAGAGGGTCAGGCGTCGGCGTAGAGATCGGGTCTGGATCGATCGAAGGAGGGAGGTCCTCCTCCTCAGGCTCCAGCTTGGGAGTCGTCTCCTCTGGGTCCGTCTCGGGGGTGTCTGGACGTCGCCTGGGGGGCCCGTCGTTGGTGAACTCGGAGGTTTGGGCAGGTGTCGGGGTCGGGGTAGCGGCCCGGCGGGGAATCTGGTCTTCGACCGGGGGGAACTTCTCAAGCGCCTCGAACAGGGTCAAGCGAGCAGGCTTGCTGTTGGGCTTCTCCTTGAGGAGCGCCATGCAGCGCTGGAGGCGTTGCCGGCCTCCAGCGGCGTCTCCCATACGCAGCTCTTCGCTTGCGCGGCGAATCTCGGCGCGGGCCAGTTCCTGCCAGCGATCCACCTCGCGCTTGGTTAGTGAGGCGGTGCCCGTGGGCGTGGCGCTGGGAGTCGCCTGGGCGACCTCTTTGGGATTGTGGAACAGGAACGCGGCCCCGAGGGCAGCCAAGATCAGGGCGCCCGCGCCACCCGCCGCCAAGGCTAGGTAGCCGGCGTTTCCGCTACTCTTGGTGCCGCCGAGGTCGCTCGGGGTCGCGAAGGTCCGAGTCCGGCGTCGCGTCGCGCCGCTGCTGAGGCGGCCCGTCCCGGAGGCCTTCTTCATAATTCGGCCAGTGCCCTGGCGAACCGGGGCGCCAGCCGCCGCGAGGGCGCCCTGTGGGGGCCCAGTTGCCGTGGGCGTGCCTTGGGAGGGTCCAGCGACTGGTGCGCCTTGCGGGGAGCCAGCGGCAGAAGGTCCGTCTGCAATCAGAGGAGCGCTCTGCGGAGGTCCAGCCACTGGAGCCGTGCCTGACGGGCTCGACGCCAGAGAGGCGGAGGCAGAGGCCAGCGGAGGAGGGGCGGTTGGGCTCGCGGCGCCTTGGGCCAGGCCCGGGAGCGGAGGAGGAGCAGGCAGCGCCAGAGGTGGCGGCGGTGCAGGAGCGGCCGCGGGGCCGGGGGGGTCGGCCAGCCGGGGCTCGGCGCCGGGCAGGGGTGGAGGGGCAGGCTGCGCGCTGCCGACCGAAGCAGACGGCGCTGAGACGGCGCCCTCGGTTACGGCTGCAGGGGCAGGTGCCGAGGTGGGTCCCTCAAGCGTGGCTGCGGGGAGCGTGGCTGTGGGGGACGCGCCCCCAAGGGCAGGTGCCGCAGCAGAGGAGGCTGGGCCGCCAGCAGCGAGAGGGGCAGCGCTGGGATCAGAGGCTGGCGGTGCTACGGCGCCCGGAGTAGGCGCAATGGGGACTTCAGGCTTGTAGAGGTCCCAGGGGTAAGGCGGAACCACTCCGTCCGGGGGAGTCCAGCCCTGGTTCTGGGCGATCGCCATTACGTGGCCCCAGGCAGGAGCCATGAAGCCCATGGAGACTGCGATCTCGATCAGCGCTCGGGCTTCGCCGGTAGCGGCTAGCTCTCGCTGCTTGGTTTGCAGCTGAAGGACGAGGTCAGTGCTCAGCATTCCTTGCTGAAGCACAATCTGTTGAAACAAGGCGTCTGGAAATGTCACGCGGCGAGTTTAGGAGTCTCCTGCGTGGGGTCAAGGGAATGAATGTCCCATCTGGAAAAATGAACTGCGCGCCTCGGCGCCTGAAGCGCACTGCTGGAAAGCGTTTCGGGTCTGGGCGGGACGACCCTCACCGGCTTCAAGCCTCACTTGCTGCGTCTTGGACCGGGCCGGTTGGAGCCGTCCTTCGCGAGGGGCGCGCCAGGATCAGTGCAGGAGGGCCTTGAGTTGCTCGGCCCACCACAGAGAGTCACGCGCGCCCAGTTGATCAATCGCTGCGCCAGCTGCGGCCTCAGCCTGGCGAACTCCAGCGCCGTATCTGAGGACCAAGGCGTCGTAGATCGCGCGGGTCCACCCGTCGAGAGCGTCTCGATCTCGTCTTGTCAGGCGGCCGCGGTCGAGACCTGTTGCGTTGGGAGCTTGGGCGGCGCTGACGCTTGAGGGCTCGATTAGGACAAAGGGCTTGCGCGGATAGACCCTACCGAGACCGAGTCTGTCGTCACCCGACCGAGCCGCGGGAGAGCTCGAAGAGCACTCCCTGTGGATCATTCTGGTCACTTCTTAGTGGATCGATTCGATTCACCCCTGTCGCTCCACTGGTCGGATCGCTACGGTGGAGTGACGCAGTCTCCACTCCTCCAGATTCCGCATCCGAGTCGTGGGAAATGATCGAGGCTGGACTTGGCCGTGAAAAGAGTAGTTACGATTTCGGGACCTGCCGTAACGAGGCCCCTCGTAAGTGCCCATTCTGTGGTCGGCCTCCGCAAAAACCCCCTCTCCGCCGGATCGCACTTACGTCGATTTTCGCCGTCGCGTCGGGACTTATGCTTTTCAGAGGGGCGAAGAAAAGCAGATCGCGCGCGGCTCGCACGCGACCCCTGCGTAGCTGTCGGGCAAGCCGCCAGCTCGCCAAAGTGGCGAAACCCGACGGCCTCTTGCGAGGATCCTTCGGATCCTCGCGCGCGACCCCTGCGTAGCTGTCGGGCAAGCCGCCAG
>Ga0316202_10001634_pt1 | contig 16817 bp, 16 predicted proteins | sample 3monrhotite_MG_FD_204934 | JGI IMG/M metagenome (GOLD analysis project Ga0316202, IMG submission 204934) | Microbial mat bacterial communities from mineral coupon in-situ incubated in ocean water Damariscotta River, Maine, United States -... | ecosystem: Environmental > Aquatic > Marine >... | reverse complement strand
CACCAGTGTCTCCACCAGGAGCAGTCCCACCACCAGTGTCTCCACCAGGAGCAGTCCCACCACCAGTGTCTCCACCAGGAGCAGTCCCACCACCAGTGTCTCCACCAGGAGCAGTCCCACCACCAGTGTCTCCACCAGGAGCAGTCCCACCACCAGTGTCTCCACCAGGATCAGTTCCACCACCAGTGTCTCCACCAGGAGCAGTCCCACCACCAGTGTCTCCACCAGGAGCAGTCCCACCACCAGTGTCTCCACCAGGAGCAGTCCCACCACCAGTGTCTCCACCAGGAGCAGTCCCACCACCAGTGTCTCCACCAGGAGCAGTCCCACCACCAGTATCATCCTCAGGAGGATCATCATCAATTTCAGATGGGACTCTTATTGGTTGCCATTCCATGTTTGGAGGAAAATGAAGTGCAGGACCTCTCCATGGAGCTGGAAATAAAATTCCCCCATTACTTTCATCAGATTTGTAACCATGAAAAAGAAAATCCATCACACCCACTACTCTTTCATGTTCAATTGTTTCATAACCAGATTGAAATGTTTCATGCATGAAAGTAGACTCATAAAGCTCAGGATCAGTTGTTCCAACATTTGTAAAGGGTAACCGATTGATCTTCACAATTCGACCACTTAAATAATCTCCAAGTGTTGTAATTGAAAGGTAGTCTCTTGCGAATTCTGCATCTGTATACAAAGCTCTGAAATAAGTCGTCGTAACACCACGATGTCTTCCACTATTATTTGGCGTGTTTTTCATAAACCATAACTCTGAAAAGGCAGTGGGTGGTTTGATTTGATTGAATTGATGTTGATTTTGTGATCGAATCGCATGCCATATGAATTCAGCTGTAAACCCTCGCATTCCAAACGGTATGTTTCGATAATAATGGAATAAAAAGTCACCCATCCGATCTGAATATCGTGTCCCAAATGAACGGAAATTATGATCATGGAAAACTATTCGTGAGTACCCATTCCCACCACGATAGTCTTCATCATCTTCCCAGTATGTTTCTTGAATAAATTGAAGATCGTCTTGGAATTTTTCAATTTGTTCAGGTGTTATAGGCCACCATCCATTTTCTCCTGTTAACCCTTCCCGATTTACGTTATACCTTTCGGGTATTGGTGGCATACAACCAGTGATCAAACATTCCGTTGCGATTTCATAGAAGAACTCATCACCAAAGTTACTTTTTCCTGCCAGATAAAGATTTGGATCGCTATGTAATGAAAAGAAATCACGTAATAGTTGAGCGGCATGAAACAGACAATCGTGGAATATGGTTTCTTGTAGATGGTTTAGTATATGTACTAAACTTTCATTCGTTGTGGTTTCATCACCATTATAACGATCAATCATCATATCAAAATAAAAGTGAAACCGATCTCTCAAGTCAGTCCATTTCCAGAATAATACAAACAATGTTGCAGCACATTGAGCTGCTTCCAAATCAACTCCGCTGTATCCATGAAATTCACCCCAATAGATATTATTAGGATCAGGTGCGAGTATATCCATTTCACCATAGTAATTATCACCCCAGATAAATCCAAATGTGTTTGAAGGATCACTTATTTTGCGTGATACCAAGGGGTGTTTTACTAAAAGATAATCCAGTGTATAAGGTCTTCTCCCGGCATGTAAGACAGACAGTCCATAGGTTGGCGTTGACATACTACTGTGTTTTCTATATAAATGAACTTACTAATATCATATGAGTCACTCATGTGTTTACAAATAAATCATGACTTACCTTCATTTTGAGGAGATGGAGATGGAGATGGGGTTGGAGATGGTCCAGGATCATTATTTTCACCACCACCACCACTTCCATATTTCCCTTCAGTATGAATACGACTATGTAAACTAGCCATATCATCACTCTCACGTGGGTGGTGTCTAGCTACTTTCCCGGATGGGTTTACAGCTAACGTATGATCAAATTCTTCTTCATGTGAATGATCTTCATAACTTGTAGATTCTTCAGGCAAACTTTCTAACACGGTCCCCTTATACTCATCATTAGGTACTCCAGTTCTTGTTTTTTTAGGTGCGTTTGGTTTTGTAAACTTGGCCGCTTGAGGATTTCTTAATTTCGCTGGATCTTTTTGTGCAAATTGTTGTTGAAGATCTTCTTTCAATTTACGTGCAACCTTGCCTATGGCATTTTCAACTTGGCCAGTGTTTTGTATTTCACCATGAATTAGATGATGATATAATGCCTGACCACCTTTCACCACACCAACAGCTCCAGCTGTAATTCCCGCAACAGCTTTCGCTCCTTCTCGAAATACAGCATTTACTTCAGCCTCTAGTCCTTCCATGAATCTATTACGTTGATCAGCATTACCAGGAAGATCTTCCATATCACCAATATTTTGATCATGTGCGGGATGATCATCAAAATCAAGGGCTTCATCCAATCCACCATGAGTATCACGAAGATTTTGAATATCTCCAAGATGAGGAGCATTCCCTCCACCTATACCTCCACCTACACCTCCTCCACCTCTATCACCTCTACCAACTCCACCACCACCACCGGATCCTGCCTGTGGGGCCGGAGCAACACGACTACCACCTGTAAAAGCAGGTAACAGATTTCTACGCGCTGTTTCACGAACTTGTTCTTCACTATTTTCTGCTTGTGAAACAACCAACCGAAGAGTGGGAGTTCTTTGACGAACTTGACTTACTTGTCTTTCGGGTGTTACTAAAAGACCTGCCGTTGATGTTCCATTGATACCCACTGTTGCTGTAGTCATTGGGCTTGTAGCATAAAGATCCTCAAGTTCATCATCATCAAAAAACTCCTCAATGTGCTGAAGTGCTTCACGAGCAGCTACCATATTAGCATCTTGTCTAACAGTATCAATGTTGATTTCATCCACTCGACCATTTTCTTCACCGTCTTCATTTGCTTCTAATACATAAGGGGTGGTGGGAGATTCCAAAATACTTTCAAATATCTGAACAGGTGTCACATTATTTTCAAGCCCATTGTTAGCTATGACAAAATATGGAGATGCTTCACCAACAACCGACCTAGGAGTATTATCAGTTTGTTGTTGTTGATGTTGTGGAGTGATGGGAGAGTTAACAGTTTCTTCTTCTGACCCACCACCTGGTAATGGAAAAAGAGAATCATCTCGACGCTGTCCCTGTAATGTATCGAGATCTGGTGGTGTACGAACATTTCCACGTCTCACAACCCGAGATGGTGTTGCAAATGCTCCTGTTATTCCATTTGCTAGAGCGTTTCGTGAATTATATATATCCCTGATCACTTCTCCCTCAGGAGTATCATCTGGAGAAACTCTTTCATAATTCTGAAGTTGTTCTGCAACCACTCGAACACCCTCTTCATATTCCTCCGGTGTAGTATTTGCAAAATTCATTGTCACAAAAGTCATCATCAACGTATCATACAAATTACCGAATTGCTCAACTGTAAGATCCACACGTGGTACGTTGTAAACTTGAACATTTCCTACTTGTCTTTGTTGTGCTGGGGTATGGACTTGGATTTCCGGAGTATCTTGACCAGTTGCTTGTCGATTACCACTGGTAATAACCAATCGAGTAGATCCAAATACCATAAATTCAGTAGATCCTTCACCTAAAAAATATGTTGATAACTGAAAATCCATATCCACAAGTAGACTCATAAAAAAATTTCGTGGATTTTGATTGGCGGCTCGTGCAATGTCACCCACCATGTTTACAATATCTTCCACTGCAGCATCTTGATTATTTGGGCGAATAACTCGTATTGATTGACGAACTGCTTCATCAAATCGGTCAATTAATTTTGAAACCTGTTCAGTATGTGGACTTGCCATACTAATGTGACTTGAATGGTTTATTGTTTTCGCATACGTTTTAAATGATGAAAATGATTATACTCTTCATAGTGAGCATCATCAAATAATCGTTTTCGTTTCTTTTCGTTTTCCACTTCCATGTTTCCATCCACATCATCATCTACCATTTGTGTATAATCTTGCATTTGGTGAAGTTGAATGATTTTCGCATGAAAACGAGCACGTTCGATTTCATCTTCAAACATCCCTGTTGCGAATTGATTTTCCATTTCTATTGCATGTTGTGTTGAGAGCATGATGTTTTTATTCATTTGATAAATTTATGCTACGCTTGAATCTCTCTTTCGGTACTTGTTTCTCGTACTATTTTAGGAAGATCGTGTGGGGATGGTGATCCTTCAGATGAATTTGATCTTCCCTTTCGCATGGACCCTCCAATTTTTCGAAGACTTGCTTTACACTGACATTCAGAATTGTGAATATGTTTTAATAGGGCACCAATGATGGCACTGAGTATTGACACAATCACATAAAGCATATTGGTTGTATCAGCATCTTGCATGGCTAGTGTGTTTATTTATTTAAACAAACAGCCCATTCTGATGAATGATTCAATTGATCACTCGTAAAATTAATAGTCGTCAGAAAACCCTGTGAGTCCTGGAAAGAGTGAGCAAGTAACTTGTCCACGATTTGGCCGATGGGGTTGTCTGGGTGGGTAGTTTTGTTGTTGTTGCTGGATGTTGGGACGAGGAGCCGGAGTAGGAGAAGTGGAACGTCTACGTTTTGGTTCCCGTTCATCATCAGCATCATTACGACGAGGATCAGAAACATCATTATTTTTGGATGTGTCAAGATCCAATTCCGGCATTTTCTTCTGCTTCTTTCGAGGTTTTTCAACAGGTACTTCCACTGATCGTTCACTGCCCTCTGAGGCTGACCCATCACTGCTGCTTCCTCTCGGTGGTTGTTGTTCCTCTGATTTCTTGTCATTCTTGTGTCTTTTAGGAGTTTTGGCTGTAGTCTTCTCTTTTGAAGTCTCTGCTCCAGACGAAGTAGACTGTTTCGGTGTTTTCTCCACCTCCTTTCGCTTCTTGGTTGTTGCCGCTCCCCCACTCTTCTTTTGGGTGGAACTTGTGTTCTTCTTCTCTTTGGGAGTTGGCGACTTTTCTGGCTTGCTGTCTGTAACGATGAATGAGTGAGATTGGATGTTTTCTCGGTCTTCCCATACTTGTGTCATTAGAATTTTTCACAAACCTGTGTCGGTTTTATCAGTGTCCTTCTCTTCGCTCTCTTCCGCTTCATCTGAAACAATTTCTCCTTCTTCCTTCTCCTCTTTGTCTTCCATTTTTTCATCATCTTCTTGTTTTGTGGTTTTGGATGTTCCACGTTGATTACGTTTCTCTGCACGTCTCTTGAGATCTTCAACTTTAGCCTCTTCATGCTGTTTACGAAGTTCATACTCCGCGGCACGTTCGCTCTCTCTCTTCAATCGCTTTTCAGCAGCAGCAAGTTGATCTTGAATACTTTTACCCATTTGTAAGGTTGGTGTGATTTGTGGAAAATATAAAAAATAACCAGTTTAAATATTCATAAAATGGAAGAGGTTTATTCAGATTTCATTTCTTCCAACATCATGTTGATTCGAAAACTCAAATTTCGGAACCCCAAAGATTCATCCTTCTCCAGAATGGACATGAAGCTACGTGGTACAAACACGAATTTGCGTAATGACCGATCCATCCAGCCTCGAACAGAGAGACCTTCACCACTTTCCATCTTGACAACCTTGTCTCTGAAAACAGGTTCACATCGAACACGTGATTCTCCGGAAACGGAAGTGTACACATGGAAGAACCATGTCAGGTCCGTAGGTAGGAATCCATTGGGCACCGTCACATGTTCATGTAGTTTTTCAACCATTTTTTCCTCATCCCATAGCCCATTGGTGAAGTATTTCTTGGGCTTCTCTCGATTCTGACCCAGCTCCGCCCACTTTTTCTTTTCTGATTCAGCCGTCACCCATAAATCCACTTTGCGAAATCCAAGAAATGGGTCCGTCTTTTGAATGGAACGGAAACTCATGGGGATGAAACGTAATGCACCATTGAAGTAGAATCCTCGAACAGAGAGTCCCTCACCACGTGGAACTGCCATCTCATTTCCATGGATGATGGGGATACATGCAATCCGTCCTTGATTCTTGTTGGGGGTCATGAAGAAATGGAACTTCCATTGTAGTGATTCCGGGGTGAGTTTTGTAAATCTCGCCAGTTCCATGGTAAGAATACGTGACATGTCAAGTTCTGTCCATTCTTCCGATGCAATAGGGAAGGGGCTTGGTCGATTCGGTGTTGTGGTAGGCATGTTATTCACGGGAGGAAGTGCTTTCTCAATCGGCATGGGTTCGGGTTCGGGGATGGGGCCAAGATCAAGCATTTCCGGAGGAGGTGGAGGTTGTGGTGGAGAAGATGGGTGTGGAGGCGGAGGTGGGGGTGGAACATGATTTTGATATTGAAATGGAAGAGCTCCCACGGGTGCTGAATAATCCACAGAAGGTTGGTTCTCCTTGTTGTGGTGGTGAGTGGGTTGGAGACGACGTTGAAATGCCTCCCACCCTGCCAAGTTGTCAAAGTTGTTTGGTGCTTTCGGTGATGACATGTTGATGAGATGGTGTGATTTGAGTGAAAAATTACCATTAAATAGTTGTGAAATGAAATGAACTATTTTACCATGTGTCGAAAAGAAAAGGTATGAAAAAAAAATTTATTCACGCAATGAAATGGATTGCTTGCCGACCTCCATGAGTCGATCATATCGAAGAAACACACGTCTCGTATAGTTCAAAGCAAAACCACTTCCATTTTCAAATGTAGTGTGAACATCCAAGTTGTGATCCAGCGGGACACCATTCATTTCATCAAACCCAGCACTATACTGTTTCAACCGCATACCAAGGTGAAACTTTCCACCCATGTATTGATAAAAATTACCGGCAGCTATTGCGGCGAAAGACTCAGTTGCATCATTCGCAAAAGTAAAAGCACCACAAAACTCTCCACCTTCCATTTCTTGTGCATTTCCACTCAACCCGGAAATGTTCAATAACCCATCCATTCGATCTGTGTGGGCATAGGTAACATATTGCAACAATGAAGCACGCTCTGATATGGGGAGTTCAGGTACAACATTACCCATATTTTGAACTTGGAAAGACTTAAATCCTCCAGTGATATTCCCAGTAGCATCACTTAACGCTCCAGGTTCTGCGAGTGCAAAATTGGAATAGAGACGGTTATCACGAACCGCTGGATGATAGTAACATACAAACATAGATTTCACACTTGAGAGTGTTTCTGTAATGTTTACAGTCTCTGTCATTGTTTGAGATGCAGGAAGTGTAAAAGATGATTTGATGATTCTTGTAGGCATGAAATGAACTGGGATTTTCTTTCCACCCTGAAGTGCTTGATTCAATTCCAAATTAACAGCTTGTGGTAGAGAAACAAAATCAACACTCAATCGAATGTTTGAGAAATCTACAGAAGAAAATGATGGAGCATTTGTTCCATCATGCCCCATACACACAAAATCATTTCCCCTTGCAAATGTCAACTCAATCATCAAATCAGGAAGAACTGAGGATGGAATGAAATAAGGGTTTTTCACAAATCCTGATGCTAGAAATGGGATTGAATAGGGAGTTACACGAGGAGCTCTGGCAGTCACAGCACGTGTTAAGGGTGTGGTTGAGGCAAGTGGTGCTACCACAGAAGTAACTGCGGCATGATCTACAACTTGTTGGTTATTCCCTCCACCAACCCCTGTCAAATAAAATTGTTGAGATGTTTGAGAAGCAGGGTTTTGAGTAATCATGGAGAAAAATGCTGCAATATAATTTGCTTCTCGTACTTCTTCAATGATGGTTCCTTGAGATGAAATCACAATTTTCTCAATGGCACCTGCGAGACCACAATTCGGATCGATTCCACGATTGTGTGCTCCTTTCACTTCCACATTGGCCTTGAATCGAAGGGTTGCAAAATCAATGTATAGATTATCTCTCGTGGGAAACCGAAATTGAATGGTCTGTCCTCCTACATCATGAGCAATCGAAAGTGTTTTTAAGCCCAAGGGTTGAATATCTGTGACAGTTCGACCCAGTTGTGAAACCATACCCTTTTCAGGTAGATTATACTTAATCTGAGATGGGAGATTGGTGGGTAGTTGCATAGGTGCAGAACCCCCCAATCCACCACCTCGATTCACGGCGCCTCCAGGATTCGGTGCATTATTCATCACCATTTTGAAACTTGATGTGTTGCTAGTGTGATTTCAAGCAGATGATTTTTGTTTATTTTTTGAACAATGAGCATTCTTTTCCATCCTACGCTGAATCACATCTAATAGATGTCGTGGTGGTGGAGGTATCATGTACCGCAGTGCTTCGTATTCACGTTGTGAGTACTGAGGTATCCCCTTTTCAGGTAGTTCATAATGGATTTGTTCTGGTAATTGCATTGGATTCTTGGCCATGATATGTGCTGATGATGTGATTTTATTTTTTAAATGTTGTAAAGAAATTTAACTCCATGATCCAATTGGTTTTCTTCAAAATATCGCTTCCGTTGGCAGTCTTGAGATCCACAATAAAATGACGGATTGAGCCCACACTCGTCACAGGACAGTTGGTTGTGATGTGGTAATTCTTTTCCATCCATCCAGGGGGTATCCCCAATGTTGGAAAGATGAGCACTTGTCGTGTTCTTCGATTCTGAGGTTCCATCAAAAGGGTGTAGTTGTTCACAAAATCAAGCCCCACAGAAATATACTCATTTCGGAAAATATGTGCCATTTCTGAAGGAACGGAATCACTGAGCCCGAATGCTGCAGTCCATTGTCCCAATAGACATCCAGTGAATGATAATCCTGTTGATAGTGATACCGTCTGTTGTTTTCTACCCAAAAACGGGAAATCTCCAGGTGTTGCATATAGCTTATAATCACCCGTTTGAATGACTCCGGTGGGTGTTAATGTGATTGCACCATCCAAATTCAACACACGTAATTCAATTTTACTCACAGCAACAGAGCCACCGCCTGGAACTACGACCGATCCGAGTTTAATATTGAGGAGGTCTTTGAGGGACTTGTAATAGTTTTCCTCGCCTGATGTGATAACAAACGTTTCATCATTACCAGGTAAGGGAAGACCATAATGACCATCGGGGAACGTGATAGTCTCATCCATGACAATCGTGTGAGTTCCTGGTGTTGCCTCGTGAGTCAAAATAAAACGAACAACATTATTCGCCAACAATTCGCTTACATTCTTGATATTATTCAAAATCTGTAATTTCTGAATATCTACACGATTCACGTCAGGGATAGGTTCAGGTAAATGGATTGCTCCATACTCATCCACATCTTTTTGTGTAATGACCAATTTGGTAACATGACGATAATCTCCACTTCTCACTCCACTGATTGACATGTGTGTTTTATTTAATTTTCAATTTCATCACGTTTATAGGAACGTCTTGTTTTCTTCAAATCTTCATCCAATACTACCTCTTCTACATTTCCAAGATAGTTATCAAATCGATGATATACTTCTGTCTTGGGACCGGGCTTATCCACTAAAAATAAAAATCCAAATTCCTCATGATCCCAGTCTACTTTATCGTAAAACTGTCGCATTCCTTCCAACTCTTCAAACATCTTTCGTCGTTCTTCACGATTCAATACTCGAAAAATACACCAATGAGATGTATTGGTTCGAAGTGTGGGTGAGAACATTTTGAATGTTTGCCCTGCAATCAACAGTGAAACTTCATAGTGTCGATTCTTGGAAGAGAATCGGTTAATCAAATCAGCTGTTGTATTCCCCAACATTCCCATAATATCATCCATGACTAATAACATGGATTTTCGTTGCTTTCCCAATTTTTGTTTCATCATAATTTCACGGATTCGATCATTAATCATTCCACGACCTCCATCCGCGAGTGATTCATCACCTGTAATGACTTCATCAAATAATTCTGCATCTAGTGATTGATCCAAGTGAGCGGTTGGAGAAATAAGAATTCTCTTTTGAAAAAATTGAATCTTGGATACCTTTCCATCTGGATCACGTGATACGAGACGATTTTTCACAAGATCTTGAATTAATACACTTTTACCACTAAATCGTTTCGCTGGAATCAACCATGTGAAATGTCCTGCTCCGAACCCTTCCCACCATCCTGGATCTTTCTTTCGTAGCAGTCTCAGTTTCTTTGTTTTTTCACTGTCTTTCTTTTTTCGTTTATCCATTTCAATCATCTGACAATTTGGGTTATCCATGATTCGTTCAATATCATCCTCACTCGATTCAGGGTCTGATTCAGCACCCCAAAAGAAATCAATGGGTTTCTTTTTCTTGGGTCGGATACGATTTATGAATTCAGTACGTGAAAGATAATTATCCATTCGTTCTTCTTCCATGAGTGCCCCTTCTACCGATCGAAGATTAATGAGATTTTGGTCTTCCCATCCTTCTTTAGTGATGAATCCTCTCTTTCGTTTCTTGGGACGATGACTACCTCCAATGCGAATCATATGTGATTTCCTATTGATTCATAAACATTCATTTTATAAAGTTTAATGAAAATACAGTAACATGACATCATGGGTTTCACCTTTTCCCATTCGCTCCACTCCTCTTGCACTTGAAACAAATGGAGAATTGGATATGGAAAGTGAAAAAATTATTAATCTCGCAACCCCGTCTGTGGGGACGGATGCTGTTACAAAAGCTTATGCTGATGGGCTTTCTTCACCCTCAATTCCAGCAGTGGGGTTCAGCGTAGATAAAGATGGAAACAAAAACAATTTAACAAACAACCTAAAAGTAACGATTGACTTATGGAGATCTGTGGGTGCAACGGGTCTTTTTAACATTAATAATGATTTCAATGAAACTACAGGTGTTTTCACAGCTCCAGTGAATGGGTATTACCAATGTAATGCAAACATTCGCATCCAACAAGCGGGAAGTTGGGTAAAACTTTATTTCACAGTGAATGGAAGTGCTTCTTCAGAGTTTGGTGAAATGATTATTGGAAATGGGGTTAGTTCAGATTATGATCACATATCAGGATCCTGCATTGTCAAACTTGCAAGTGGAGAAACCATGGAACTTGAAATTCTATCAAACCATGGAGCAAGTACCACTGATGTTGCTACTACTTCACAATGGAGTATGTTTCTCATAAATACAAGTTAATTTTTTTTTTTTAGAAATCACACTACCATGGCACGTACGACTCGTAAAGGATCAGATGGAAAAAGGTTCAATCCCGTCAAAGAAAAAAGATTAGCTATGATGGCAAGAATGACGCCAAAACAAAAAGCACATTTACGAAAACAAGAAAAGGCGATTCGTGCGTTGAGACGCTTAAAAGCAAAGGAGGAACGTAAAGAAAAGGCATTAGAAAAAATGGTCTATTCCGAAAAACAACAAAGATTAGTTCCTAAATCATCGGGAGTTCGAAAATTATCCAAAGAATTGAAAGAGCGTATCAGAGCAAAAAAGAAAGCAGACAAGGAAAAACATCGGAAAAAGTTTCTTATTGCTTCGAAAAGAAAACCTCCCCCTCCTCCTACAGCAAAATCTACTAGTCCCACTTCTCATAAGAGAGTTAGACTTTCAAATGAGAAGAAAAACTTTAATTATTGGGTTGCTGAAGCAAGATGTCATCTTCGAAAAAATGGAACAAAAGTTCCACCTCAACCAAAAGTCGGGAATATTCTACATTCCACTGCGACACAAATGTTTAAAAAATATCAATCTGACAGTAAAAAATAATTTTTTACATTGCCGCAAGTAACAATTCCATTCTAGCCCACTCATCTTCGTTACTCATCTCCTCTTGCATAATCACATCCTCTTCCGAAAGCACATATCCTTGCTCCATCCGTCGAGGGCGACTCCCCATAAATGAACAATCTTCATTGAACTCGCACGGAACTCGTTTGTCACACACAATCCCAACTTTTTTCTTTTGTTTATACTCACTCGGAAATGCAGGTCCCGTAAACCCTTTTCCATTTCGAACCAATTGAAAATCACTCACTTCAATATCATCCAACTCTCCAAAGATTAGTTTCCGATAGACTTCATGTGTGAGTATCCCCTTGTTTTTCAGATTGAGTGTAACTCCCTTGCAGTGTGACTCCACTTTTCCATCTTCCAATAGACATGAGTAAGACTTGGGTGCTGTCACAATCACTTCTTGGATATTCTCGTGTTCAATTTCCCATTGACCGAGTTGATTTCCACACTTGATGATGCTGTGCACTGTTCCCGTATGCTTAAATGCAATCGAATCTGTATCACCATAAATGAGTTCTCCACCATTTCGTACAATCTCATTCACTCCATCCCACAGAACCATCCGAGCATATGCTGTCACAAACGCAGCCACCGCAACATTCGTATTCGGAGCATGAGAATTGTTCCGCTTCTCTTGGTAAGTGCAAAATCGATAATCTTCACCCACGCCAATGTAACTCACACCCTCAATATCTTGTCGACTCAGAAGTGAATACAAATCCTCATGATTGTAAATGATGCATGATTCTCCGTGGTTCCTCTCCGCAAACTTCCCATACAATGAGTTCAACATCAACTTTGCCAATAATTTTCGACAAGCATTCGATTCAATTTTGTCCTTCTCCATTTGAACTCCAAACTCCATTTTTGCCTCTCTCATATACTCCTCCACAGATTTTCCTTCTGGGACTCCTGCGCTCTCCATCTTCTTGGCAATCCACTTTTGAATGTAAGCGGTAAACAAATTACTCACTCGATCCGTAAACTGAATCACCTCATAGACATTCTCCACAGTCACTTGCCCATGTTCAATGGCTTTGTATAACTCCACGCTTGTAAAACTCCCTCGGAACCTCCCCACTGGAAACATTAGTTTTCCATCCACGCGATGTGGTAATATGGGAAACTTGACATTTTCCATTACTTCCACATCACAGTGGATGAATCCATATATTTTCTCACTCCCATCCTCATTGTATAGTATCTCAAGTCCTTTCGGTTCGTTACGATAATCAAATCGATCAGGAACTCCCACGGGATAATCATTTTGAAACATTACGGAAGGGTAGAGAGATACAACATCAATCTTTGAGATAGATTCTCCAGGATTATTTCGAGCGTAATAGGCCCATGGTTCCACACGACCACCCATGTAGGCATCACGAATCCTCATGGGGATAATGAACTGAAAGTCTTTGTTGGAAATTGTTGACTTCACCCCGTCCACAATCACCGACCGCTCATAATCACTTTTCCACACATTCTTGATGAAAATAGGTTTTCCACTTAGCGTAGCAGCTCCGTTGAATGCCTTCATAATATATCGAAAATCTGAATAGGCATCCGCATAGGTGTAATCCAATTCATAGGATGGGTGTCGCTCACTCATATTGTAATACCTTGGATTCCCATTCTCGAAATCATCAACATAGAAAAATATGTAAATTCGGTTGGGTTCAGTAATCTCTTCCACAATCGCTGTCACCCCATAACTTTTTCGATAGTTATGTATTTTCTCGATATCAAACCCCTCTTCATTTTCACCGAATACTTTCTTCCATGCCTCTTCCACAGGAACATCCAACAATACTGTATACTCCCCAATCGTGGAAATCATACTCTTCACCCATGATAGTCCAGTTTTTTCAGTTGATTTGAATCTCCCAATCATTGGTTTGCTCATATCCAATAATAACCCCTCTTGAAGATTCTCTCTTCGAAATGATTCGTAGGCGAGACTGGGTATTGTTAACTTCTTGAATGGATCGAAATTCATCATTTCACGAAATTCCTTTCGAAATGTCCATAACCCAACATGAAGAACAAGTGTATCAACCAAACAATATTCGTGACACACCTCATTCAAGTCATATCTCTTGGTTGCTGCGTCTTCATACCACGCATCGAAATCTGCCTTCGACTTGTCTGACATGAGTTTCTCAGGCTCGAAGTCTTCCTTGGGTGGAATCACAATCATTTTGGAATCTCCCCATAGAGTGTCGGGTGTGTGAACCTTGTAGGGGTAATACATCTTGCCGATATCCAACTTGAACGTAGATTGAAACTTTGATAACGGAAATGGTAGTAGTTTGTAGGAATCTCGCAGTGAACAATTGGGTGATGAAAATTCCACACGTAGTAATCCATTCCCTTTGGTGAGCATGCTCTCAGGTTTTGAATACTTACACATCTCGTTGAACGTAATCAGGTTATCAAAATTTCCACCATTGTGAGCGAAAACATTGACCTTCTTCCCCACTTGTGTCACCATTGCAAGAAACTCCACAAATTGAGAAACACATGATAACCCCTCCGCGTAGAAATATCGATCTCCAATCTCCATCTCTGAAGGACATAATTTCATCAACTTTTGTGGAATGGGGTGAAGGTTTTGTGAATAGGCTTGATATACTTCCGTCACCAATGATTCCGTTCCCCTCTCCCACCAAATAGAGCTGAATGTTGCACAGACATGTGTTGGAGTATGCTTGAAGCCATTTTCGTTATCGGTGAACGTTTCATAATCATAAATGACTGTTGGCGGGTCCACTTCTTCCACTTCCTCCTCTTCCTCTTGGTTCCGTTTCCACTTCTTCTTTTTATCTTCCACTGGAGTGATAAACTCGGAAAATAGTACTCCAATTTCCTTCTCACGTCGTTTCAGATGTTTGACAGGTTCCACTTCTCCTCGACACTCATAGGTAAAGTAGTGTGTCTTGGGACATTTGTTGCATGCAATCAGTTGCTCCATTGGGTTTGATAATGCTGAACATGGATGACAATGCCACGATTGTGTCTTCCGCTTACTGTTTTGGGTCTTGGATACAAACGAACAGCACAACCCACAGAAAAATCTCGCAGTGTCACCTCCCAGTAATGTTGTGTACTTCGTAATACCATGAAGATGAGCTCCATCACGTAACAAACAGCATACTTGTGTTCTCATTGTCACGTTCTCAGGTAGATATTGATGAGAGACATAGAACTGACTTCGCATCATGAGATTCTTCGTTTGCTCTTTGGGGACAAAGAAATCAACCATGTTGATGACGATATCATAATGGATAGCAACTTTCCCGATCTCTTCACATGTAACTTCATCCTTGAATTGATCTCCATCAAACACGGTGGCTTTCAGCTCATTTTTCCACGCGCGATATTCTGACATCACAGCACTCGAGAAAGATCTCTGAGTAATCGCAGTATACAATGCCTTGAAGAAACACTCATTTCCACGAATCTTTGAAATGGATTTGAGAGATCGTATCGCTGATGGTAAGTCACGATGAAATTTCCCATATGATAGTCCTTCGGGGCGTCTCACAACCGTTGATATGACCACAAACGCAGACCAATCCAAGTCATCCCCATCTCGAACTCGATACTCGGCGAATCTACGTAGTATGTCCAATAGAATTGGAAAATCCATCTCCCCAACCCTCACAAATGGTGAACTCACAGGGTTGTATGCTGCCGACACATCATCACGATCCGTAGTAAACGTAAACTGAATCAGACTATCCGATGAATTCTGAGCTCGGAGATCATCCATTAGCTGTCGAAACGTTTCTGCCAGTTCTTCCACGGTTAACTCACTCCCACCAGGAAGACCAAATCGCTGGCGCATTTCCCCAAAGGAGTTGAAGGTTGAGAAGCCATCCAAGGGTTGGAATGTGAGTCTCGGACGGGAGGCGGGGTCGGTCGAGAACGGTAGCAGTTCATGAAGTAGATTGGGATCAGCACCCCAGTCCTCCATAGTCTCCATCTGAAAATCGAACTCATCCATATGATGGTGTAATGTGTTTTGGTTCATTCACAATATTTAAACCCATATGATTCAGAATATTCGAAATTTATTGAGACGTATCGGATCGAATCGTATCGATTCATGATGTCTTCAGTTCCTCCGTCAGCTCCAATATACGCTCATGTACAGCGTTAACCTTTTCCTGGTCATCCTCCTTATACTCAATCATCATCTTCAATAACTTGGTAAGTCTTTCAATTTTCTTCAACTTCTCTTGATTAAGAGGTGTCATTTATTCTTCTTCCACTTCTTCAGACCATTTATTGATGTTATTCATCGATATTGATAACATCCGCTCCATCAGAATCGCAATGGTCTTGTACAATTCCTCTATTCGTTTTTTCATCACTTTCATCCGCCTTTCTTCTTCATATTTCCTCTCAATTCCAACCATTGAAATCTCAAGCGGTCTTCTCATCCTCATGAATGTGTGGTCAATATAATGTGCTCTCGACATAATTGACTCCATTGCATATCGTAACTCTTGTACCTCCGAACTGAGTGTCATCACCCCCTTCCCAATTCTCTCCATTTCCTTATCATATGTTTTCTGCTCAAGTGGTGTCATTTTCACTTTTATTCAACACATTCTCCATTAATCCTTCTCTCTATCTTCTCAATAATCTCCTTCATGTATTGGAGTATTGTGTGTACCAATGCTTGCTTCGCTTCCGCCGTCTTAATTTCATTGCTGAGCTCCTCTTCATTGTCTTGATCCACATTCTTCCCCATCTCAAGCACTTCATAATATTGAGACTCCATGAACGTATGAATGACAACACTCATCCCCCTTAGCACTTCAGTGTCATCTTTGAATAGCATCGCCTTCCTCATAACATCCTTCAACTCCTGTTTGTATTCTGACATTTCATCTTTTCTTATGGTCTGTTTCTTTTATATATACTATATTTTGAATGGATACGAATCGAATCTATTCGGAACCTTCTCGAATCGAACCGATACGAATCGAACCGATGCGATACGGGAATCGATGCGATGCGAATCGAATCGATACGATCCTTCTGGAATCTTCTGGAACCTTCTAGAATTTCATCACCACAGCACTGTTCGTATAAC
>Ga0316202_10001633_pt1 | contig 16818 bp, 10 predicted proteins | sample 3monrhotite_MG_FD_204934 | JGI IMG/M metagenome (GOLD analysis project Ga0316202, IMG submission 204934) | Microbial mat bacterial communities from mineral coupon in-situ incubated in ocean water Damariscotta River, Maine, United States -... | ecosystem: Environmental > Aquatic > Marine >... | reverse complement strand
GAAAATCTGTGTAATCTGCGGACTAAAGCTTTTTCTAGGATCAAACATCCTTGATGCCTGCACAGTAGTCACTCCGGTACAATATCAACTCAAACATCTAAACAGAGACTAGCCCATGACTGACTACAATATATGCATTGGTTTGCCGACACTTGAAGTACTCCACCTCGGCAAGCCTATCACGATACGCCGCGAAGACAACCCAGCAGCTACAATCCGTGCGGAATATACGAGCACGGCACGCAAGTGTCCGCCCTATTGCATTCAGCCTATGCAATTATCGGCAGGGGTAGAAACGCTTGGTGAATTGGAGGTGCTGGATTATCTGAAGCGCATCCATCAGGGGGAAGACAAGCTCATGCTCGTCGATTCGCGCACGCAGGACTGGTACGCGAAACACACCATCCCAGGCGCGGTGAATATTCCTTATGCTCAAAATATGGCAGGACACGCTACTGATTTACCCGGCGTAAAAAAGACGCTCGTTGACTTATTCGGAGTTAATGAATCTGACGGAGTTTACGACTTCAGCGCAGCATACACACTCGCCATTTTTTGCAACGGCCCATGGTGCGGGCAAACACCCAACTATATTCGCACCCTGCTCGATCTTGGCTATCCCGCTATCCGTTTAAAATGGTATCGAGGTGGCATGCAAGATTGGTGTTCTTTGGGCTTGAGTGTTATTTAATTTGCGGATGCATCCTCCATGACTGTAGACAAAATAAGTAGCAAGGTCCCATTTGTTCGCACAACATGCGGCACAGCAATCATTACCCTCTTCGCATTTATTGAATTTTCAGATCGGGTTTGCGTAACTTAAGCTCGGCTATCGTCAGGTTACGCCCCATTCGGGGCTAACACGACCTACGTGATTAAATTTCTGGTATCGCAATTTCAGGATAAATCTGCACGCCCTTGTGAAATCTGCAAGTCATGTTGCAGTGATATGATACGGCAGAATTTAATTTATTCAGTGAGGGCTAATAATGAGCGTACGCACCATCTCCACCCAAGCATTTTCAGGCCAGAAGCCCGGCACGTCCGGTCTACGCAAGAAGGTTGCTGTATTTCAGCAGGCGCACTACCTTGAGAATTTCGTGCAATCCATTTTTGACAGCATCGCTGCGCCACAAGGCGCGACACTGGTTTTGGGAGGTGATGGACGTTTCTACAACCGCGAAGCCATTCAAATCATTCTGAAAATGGCAGCGGCTAATGGCTTTGCCAAGGTATTGGTGGGACGCGGCGGCATTCTCTCTACCCCCGCAGCCTCCTGTGTAATTCGCAAATATCAGACTTATGGCGGCATCATTCTTTCTGCCAGCCACAACCCCGGCGGCGCGGATGGCGACTTCGGCATCAAATACAACAGTAGCAACGGTGGCCCTGCGACCGAAACCGTGACTGGGGCAATTTTTGCCCAGACTAAGACTATTAGCGAATACCACATACTTGATGCCGCTAATATAGCACTAGATGAATTGGGTTCAAGCACGCTGGGTGAGATGCAAGTCAAGGTAATCGACGCTGTGAGCGACTACGCGGAATTAATGGAGTCCTTATTTGATTTTGCCGCGATACGCGCCTTGTTTGCCAATGGATTCAAAATAAAGTTTGATGCCATGCACGCAGTGAATGGGCCGTATGCGCATGAGATTTTAGAACGTCGCCTCGGTGCGCCTGTTGGCAGTGTGATGAATGGCGTGCCCCTGGAAGATTTCGGCGGCGGGCATCCCGACCCCAATTTAACTTATGCGCACGATTTAGTTGAAATCATGTACGGCAAAGACGCGCCGGATTTCGGTGCAGCCTCGGATGGCGACGGTGATCGCAACATGATTCTGGGCAAGCGTTTCTTTGTTACCCCTTCAGACAGTCTTGCCTTGCTCGCCGCTAATGCCACATTGGTGCAAGGCTACAAACAAGGTTTAGCAGGTGTAGCACGCTCAATGCCGACCAGCGCTGCCGTTGATCGTGTTGCACAAGCCTTAAACATCCCCTGCTTCGAAACACCGACAGGCTGGAAATTTTTCGGCAATTTGATGGACGCCGGGAAAGTGAGCTTGTGTGGTGAAGAAAGTTTCGGCACTGGCTCTAGCCATGTGCGCGAAAAAGACGGCTTATGGGCGGTACTATTCTGGCTCAACATTGTCGCAGCACGCAAACAATCGGTGGAAGACATCGTCGTTGAACACTGGGTAAAATACGGACGCAACTTCTATTCGCGCTATGACTATGAAGGCTTGCCCACCGAAGCTGCCAACGACGTAATGCAACTACTGCGCGATAATTTCAGCACACTCACTGCAAAACAATTCGGAAAATACACAATAAACACCTGTGACGATTTTAGCTACACCGACCCAGTGGATAACAGCATAAGCAAGGGTCAGGGTGTGCGTATTATTTTCAGCGACGGTTCACGCATCGTGTTCCGCTTATCCGGTACGGGTACGGAAGGCGCGACACTACGTGTATATCTAGAGGCTTATGAGGCGGATGAAAAATATCACCACCTCGACGCACAAGTGGCGTTAAAAGAATTGATAGCTATTGCCTTGCAGATTTCAGAATTGAAAATTCGTACGGGGCGCGAGGCTCCGACGGTGATCACCTAAGGGAATTCGGCAACTCATTTAGCTGTAAATTGAGCTGTGTAAATCAGTGTTCATTTATGGCTAGGTGAGTTTTTGAGGAGCGGTGGTAATTTTGCGTTCCCCTAAGTCAAATAAACCTAAAAACATTAAAACCGCAGTTACACCACAGAGACACAGAGACACAGAGACACAGAGAAAATCAAAACATCAACTACTTACGCCGTAGCCGCGACCTTCCGTCGGGTGAGCCAGCAAAGCGAGGGATGCTGTAGTTTTTACTCTGTGTTCTCGGTGTCTCTGTGGTGATGTTTTTTGGACAGAATGAACAGAGCAATGCAGAATTTCTTCCTACGCCGGCATCAATTGACAGTCAAAAGAGCCTGAGTAAAATCATTCAAGGGGACAGGTCTACCAAAGAAGTAACCTTGATAATGCTCGCATCCCATTCTCTCTAGAAAGTCGCGCTGAGCCTGAGTTTCTACACCTTCGGCAATCACTTCCATACCTAGGTTATTAGCCATGCCAATGATGGTTTGAATGATGGTCGCATCTGAAGCCTTGCTGCCAATATGACGCACAAATGATTGATCAATCTTCAACTGATTGAGCGGCAACTGAGTCAAATAAGCCAGCGATGAATAGCCCGTTCCAAAGTCATCCATAGAAAAGCTCACACCGATTTTCTTCAAGGCATGCATTTTAGTGATCGTGTCTTCTACATCATCCAGCACAATACTCTCGGTCAACTCCAATTTAAGTCGTGTCGGATTAATCCCTGTCCGAGTGATTATTTCGTTCACCTGTTCCACAAAATTTTCCTGACGAAATTGTCGTCCGCTCACATTGACAGCTAGTTGCAACTGATTGGTGCTCGGGTTCGCTTCCCATACCTTAAGCTGCTGACAAGCAACATCTAGCACCCAGTGTCCAATTGGCAGAATAAGTCCATTCTCCTCAGCCAGCGGAATGAATTGCAACGGTGAAATCAAGCCACGCTCTGGATGTATCCAGCGCAGCAATACTTCCGCGCCCAGAATTTTTCCCTCATGATTGACCTGCATCTGATAGTAAAGCTGAAATTCCTGATTGCGTAATGCATCTCTTAAACCAACATCAGTTTGAGCGCGCACTTCCAATTCTTCCTGCATTGCGGGATCAAAAAAGCGCAGCGTGTTACGTCCGGCTTTTTTCGCCTCATACATGGCCGTATCAGCTTGTTTTAATAACTCGTCGAGTTTTTGAGTGAAATTGGCAAACAGCGTAATCCCCATACTAGACGAACTATGAAATTCATTACCTTCAATGGTATACGGCTGGCTAACCACATCCAATACTTTTTCTCCAACCCCTTGGGCTTGCATCGCGGCCAGTGCGTTTTGCAAATTCAAGCCTTCCAGCAACAACACGAATTCATCGCCACCAAAACGTGCCACCGTATCACCTTCACGCACACAGGACAGCAAGCGTTTTGCCACCTCGACCAGCAGCAGATCACCGATGCCGTGCCCTTTGGTATCGTTCAAGGTTTTGAAGTTATCTAGGTCAATAAATAGCAGAGCGCATCCGGTTCGATTGCGGATGCCATTTGCAACTGCCTGACGCAAACGATCCAGCAGCAGGCGTCTATTAGGCAAAAGGCTAAGCGAATCGTAAAAAGCCAGATGGTGAATTTCATTTTCAGCACGTTTCCGTTCTGATATATCAATAAATGCGCCAACGTAATTCGTAAGTTTGCCATCATTACCTACCACTGCCGTGATGTTCAGCCATTCTGGATACACTTCGCCATTTTTGCGCCGATTCCATACTTCACCTTGCCAGCTATTGTCGCGCTTCAAGCCTTCCCACATATAACGAAAAAACTCCTGATTCTGAATATCCGACTTTAACAAGGACGGCATTTGCCCCAGCGCATCATCGGAACTGTAGCCAGTAATCCGCGTGAAGGCCTTATTCACTTGAATGATCCGAGTATTCTCATCGGTTACCAACATGCCCTCTTCAGTCTCAAAGGCTATGGCCGCAATACGTAAATCGGCCTCACGCTCTTCCTGCTCCTTCATCATCCTATTAAATGCGTGCGCCATCTCAGCAATATCCTTTGGACCGGAGGGTATCGCCCGTACCAGCGACTCCCCTCTTTGCGCACGTCCCATACTGCCCGACAACTCACTAAGTGGCTGCGTAATTCCCCTTGTAAGCAATCGAATTAGAAATAAAAATAATATTGCGACAGAAAACGAGGTCAGCATATTGGTAATAAATATACCGGAAGTCATCTTAGTCATAACTTCTTTACTCATTACAACTGCCACATGTCCAAGCAACTCAGGCTTTACCGTATCCTCAAACGGAGAATCCGCAGTAGGCTGAGAATAGACAGGGGCGGAAAAATGCCAAGCCGTAGTGCTTTCTGATGCAAGCAAAGCAGCCGCTTGCAAACCTGTTGTATGTGCTACTTCTGTAGCACTAACCGAGTCAACAAAACTCCCGCGTACCAGCAATCGCTTACCGTCGTTATGGCGTATTTCCACGCCTACCACACCGGGGAAGGCCATCGTAGCATTCACCGCATCAGTCGCATTTTCAGCAGAAGCAAATATGAGAGCGAGCGCACTTTGACGGGCCAGATTTTCGGTAATTTGTATACCCTGCTCAACCAAATCATGACGAACACGCTCATTAACCCGCCATGAACTAACGATAGAGGACAGCAGAGCTAAAAACAAAACACCCAGCGCAATAGCCAAGCCAAGTTGGCGCTGAAAGGTAAGCTTTTGTAAAAAGGCTGTTAGCATTTTCATAAGTGGCTCACCTTTCTGGGAAAGCCATATCAAAACCTTGCTGTCGACTAACATTAAGCCCAAGGTGTTTAGCAGTTCGCAGATTAACCGCCATCAATACTTCCCGCAAAGGAAACATACCAAATGTTTCGCCTGCACTTGCAGCAAGGAGACCAAGAGCAGAATGCGCAAGATGACGACCTAGCTCAATATTGTTGGGATATAAAGAAAACAATACACCACGCCTAACATGGCCAAAGCTACTCGAAAACACGGTCAAATTACGTGACCAAGATTCTTGCAGCACCAACGGAAGCACCGATCCATTGTCTACCGTGATGGAGTCCTGAAGCAACCACAATGCATCACGACGACTGTCCATACTCAATAGAACTTCCTTATATACATGCATCGCGCTACGCAAATCACTTGCCTTATAAACCACCAGCTTCAAGCCCTGCGCACGCGCGGCTGCTTTCGCCAAATCGATCATCCATGTATTTTGCTTTGGGTCGTACACGGCAAAAACTTGCCGTACCTTGGGCTTCATTTTTTTTAAACGAGAAAACAACAAGGCTGGATCTGGAGACAGGCTATTAACTTGCATATTGCGCGACTCTTCATCGGACGCGGATAACACTCCACCTGCCACGATATCAACACCATCCCCCAAAGACGATGCCGCTTTCATTCCTCGTCGCCCCAGAGCGATCACCACTTTGGCATCCTGTCCACGCAAGGATTTCCTTAATGCGTCAACATTCACCTCTTTACCCACCGCAAAATTTGACACAGGCATACGTGTTTTTTCCTCAATACCACCAATGATTTGAGTAAAAACACTGCGGTACGGCTCTCCGATGTCAGGATAAATAACCGCAATAGAACCCTTCCCTGAGGCATCGGCAACTTTGTTTGCAAGCCTTTTGCTATAGGCAGCAGATGTTGCAACTACTGGGCCAGCAAAATAAATGGGGAATACAAGCACATCGGGATATGACTCAATAGCTTTCTTCACCTCAATTAAGCCACTCTCCGACACCGAATTTAGATGGGATGGGGATAAACGAATCGAATCAATAGTATTAAACAACTCAACTACATTGTCCTGCGTATACGCACTATTAATATACGAATCATTCGCATCACTCGTCATCGCCCACACAGGAGTCTCCACTGTCAGTAACAATATGACTGCCAACACTGCCCCCCGCTGCTTCAACAAGCGAGTCATGCAGAGTTTATTTAATCTTGTGAGCATGCCCATAATAATTATTACAACATCATCTTTAGTGAACCGAGGCACGCAAGCCTAAAATTACTATAATTTAGATACCACCTTCCGAATGGTACTACTTACGGCTCATTATTCATACCCGCACGACACTCACTAAAGTATTTTTTATCTCTCAAGGAGCCGCATAAGCTTCCGCTATAAACGAAACGCATTTCGCACAGGATTAAACAGTAGCAAAATTTTGCTTAAGAAGGTGCTGATTTATTCGGTTTGGCCGTTCCCACAAAAGCGGGAACCCAGTTAAATAAAAGCGCCGGACTTCCGTCTTTGCGGAGATGACGAACTAATCAGCACTTCCTTAGCACTACGCTTAAAATGCTAAAAATATATCCTTCAATGAGAATTACGGTAGCATTGTGTCCTTACTAGAAATAGTAATCTTGGCTGCATTACTGCCGACACTTCGAAACGGCAAATAAACATATAAAATACTCGAATTCACAAGGAAAAATCAGTTCTATGCCGACCAATATTGTGCTTGCTGCCAGCCATAAAAAGGCTAAAGCGACAAAAATATCAGCTCCAACAGCTGAAATTGCTGATTTATTCGTAGCCTATCTGGAACAAATAGGCGTCGAGTTCGTGTTCGGAGTACCCGGCGGCGCTATCGAACCACTATACAACGCAATCGCTAGAAGCACACGCAGAGGTGGCATACGACATATTTTGGCTCGACACGAATCAGGTGCTGCTTTCATGGCCGATGGTTATGCTCGCGAAACTGGCAAAATCGGTGTTTGCTGCTCCACCTCAGGGCCGGGAGCCACTAACTTGATTACTGGCATAGCCAGCGCCTATGACAACAATATCCCAATACTGGTAATCACCGGACAACCCGCTTTGCCCGCATTCGGCAAAAACCCATTACAGGAATCCAGCTGCACCGGGATTGATACGCTAAGCATGTTCCGCCATTGCACCCGCTACAACTCCCTTGTGTCGCACCCGAAACAAATGGAAGCCAAACTTGTTTCCGCGCTGCAACGCGCCATCCGCATGCCTAGAGGCCCGTCTCACCTAAGCGTGCCAATAGACGTATTTCGTAGTCATAAATCTGATGCGAAGCCATCTTACGATCTAACCAGCCTGCTCGCACCATCCTCAATGATAGATGACAATGCAATTGAAAACCTTTGCACCATGTTGATTGAGTCCCAACAGATAGTCTTGCTGATCGGGGGCTGGTGTGGTGAGGCAATCGGTTCTATCCTTAAATTCGCAGCCATGAAAAAAGCTACCATCATCACCACACCTGATGGCAAAGGGCTGGTTAACCCGCAACATCCGCAGTATCGCGGCGTTTTTGGTTTTGGCGGACACAAATCTGCCGAGGCCGCGCTCAGCGACAAATCCGTGGATCTGATTCTAGCGATTGGCGCCAGCATGGGAGAATGGAACAGCGGCGGCTGGAGCAAGGTTTTACTCAATGAGCGACTAGTACACATAGATGAATTGGAAGAACATCTAGCACGCACCCCCATGGCTAGACTACATGGACGAGGACGCATTCTGTCAGTTTTCAACCGTTTGAACGAACGCTTGCCGAAGCTTGATATCAACATCGACACCAAAGCGGAGCAAAGCCTAAGCAATCCAACATGGACACCACACCACCTACTAGACGCGCCCGAAAAATACGAAAGTAACGCGACCCCAATCAAACCGCAACGCCTAATGCGCGAATTAGGCCGAATATTCCCACCCAACACACGCTTCCTCGCCGATACGGGCAATAGCATTTCTTGGTCAGTACACTATTTACACCCCACAGTTGACCGACGCTTTGGTGAACGGCGCTTCGGTGAAAGTGGCCGCAGTCCCTCACCAGAATTACGCAGAAACGACGGTGGCTGGCTGCGCGTCACCATGAACTTTGCCGCCATGGGATGGGCTATCGGCGCATCCATCGGAACCGCCATCGCCAACCCCAAGGTTGCAGTAGTCTGCATCACAGGTGACGGCAGCATGCTAATGAACGGGCAAGAACTTTCAGTCGCCGTCGCAGAAAAACTAGCTGTTATATTTGTCATACTCAATGATCAGGCATTGGGCATGGTTAAGCATGGACAGCGACTAGCTGGCGCAGAGCAGATAGGCTGCCACCTCCCCCCCACCGATTTTGCTATGCTTGCACGCGCACTAGGTGCCGAAGGACATACCATTCGTTCGCCAGAAGATTTTTCCGGCCTAGACATCGCCGCCATGTGTGCACGCCAAGGCCCGACCTTACTAGATGTTCACATTGACCCCGATGAAGTACCGCCGATGAATGTGCGCATGCATGCATTGAACCATACTCTTTAAACCAAACACACAAAGGACGACCATGAACAGACTAAAAGGTAAAACAGCGCTGATCACAGGCGGATCAAGCGGAATTGGGCTTGCAAGCGCCAAGCTCTTTCTCTCCGAAGGCGCTCAAGTGGCTATTACTGGGCGAGATCCAGAAAGATTAGCTGCCGCACAAAAAGAATTAGGACCAGCTTCGTTAGTCATACGTAGCGAAGCCAGTAGCCTAGTCGAAATTAACTCTCTGATGGAGCAAGTGAAAAATCGCTTCGGCAAACTGGATGTGCTGTTTTTAAATGCTGCTAGCGTCACTCCGTCACCAATTGACTCGGTGACGGAAGCGCAATTTGATGAAATCATGAATGTTAACTTCAAAGGTGTATTTTTTTCCATTCAGAAGGCTTTACCTTTACTTAATAGTAATGCCTCGATTATCGTCACCACGTCCATCACTAACAAAACGGGCACACCAATTTTCAATGCATACGGCGCTAGCAAGGCGGCTTTACGCTCACTAGTGCAATCACTCAGCTTGACACTTATTAATCGCGGAATTCGCATAAATGCAATTAATCCTGGACCAATCGATACTGAAGGAGGTCGGCGTTTACCGCTACCTCCAGATGTATTCCAAGCAGTATTAAGTGATATTCGGGCAAGGTCCCCCATTAATCGCTTAGGCACACCAGAAGAAGTTGCCAAAGTCGCGCTATTTCTTGCTTCCGATGACGCTTCTTACATAGTCGGCGAAGAAATTGTGGTAGATGGTGGTATCAGTTTAGTTTGCTTACCGTAGATAACAAGGTTGATGGGTCTATTATAATGTCCACTACAAGGGGAAAAGTCGAGAGCCGTAATGATATTTTTGTAGAAAGCACCGCTACGAAAATATGGCAAGAGATCGAAAGTCAGCATAACCCCTATCTCGCGGATTCTTGTCTCTGTCATGGATATGATCTGCTGGAATTGACGCAAAAACGCAGCTTTATCGAAGTACTCTACTTGCTATTTCGCGGTGAATTGCCTGACGTTGATGAGGCGAGATTACTGGAGCAACTAATGATTTCGCAGATCAATCCCGGCCCTCGCCATCCGGCTACGCGGGCAGCGATGAATGCTGGTGTTGGCGGCACTGATCGCGAACATATCCTGCCCATTGCTTTGTCCATTTATGGCGGCAGTCATTTGGGCGCAGGCGAAGTCGAACCAGCCATGAATTTTCTGCGTAAACAACGTAAACACGACCCCGTGCAACTGGCTCACGAACTAATAGCAAACAGCATGCAACCTGCAGAGGGTGATTGGCACATTGCGCCTGGCTTTGGCAGTCGTTTTGGCGGAGTGGATCCGCTGCCTAGCCAAATTGCAAACCACCTATCAGGACTACCTGGTAAACATGAAACCCTTTTATGGGGTTGTGCATTCGCCGACACCCTAAATGAACAATCACTCGGCTGGCTAGCTCCAGCCATCGCAGCCGCAGTTTTTACCGATCTTGGCTTCAGTCCTCGCGCTGGCGCGGGATTGTTTCAATTGCTGGGCGCTCCTGGCCTGCTAGCACATGGTGTGGAGCTAGCCAATAAATCCGTAACCGCAATGCCATTTGTAAAGGACGAAAATTATGTCATCAAGTATGAGTAGCTGCTCTTACAAACTTTGGGACAAACACCGTGGCACAATTCAAAGTAAAAAGGGGGGCTGGGTAGTCGGCAAAGGAATATTTAATCATGGCTACTCCATGATGGACGACTTGGTTGGCAAGGTTTCATACATGCAGGTGGTAACTCTCAACGCTACGGGACGCTTGCCGGAACGCGCTGTTGCTGATTGGTTTGATGCAATCCATATATGTTTAAGCTGGCCAGACCCGCGCATCTGGTGCAACCAGATTGGTGCGCTTGGTGGCGCGACTCGGGCATCAGTTGTGGCATCGACCACAGCAGGTGTGCTTGCGGCAGATGCAAAACCTTATGGAATCAAACCGTTGATCCAAGGTGTTCAATTTATTCAGGCAGCACTACTGGATTATAAACAAGGCTTGGGTGTCGATGAAATTATCCACAATGAGTGCGCCAAACACCGTGGCAAGCCCCATATTATGGGTTATGCACGCCCTCTGGCCAAAGGTGATGAGCGAGTTGTTGCGATGGAGCGTGTTCAGCAAACGCTTGGCTTACCTATCGGTGAGCATCTGCAATTGGCGGGGAAAATCGAACAATCTTTGTTAAACAGCTTCGATGAAGGCATGAATATAAATGGTTACATGTCCGCTTTTCTTTCCGACTTGGATTATACAGATGATGAGGTGTACCGAATTTTTGCTGTATTGGTAACCAGCGGTGTCACCGCCTGTTATGTTGATACACGCGACAGGACACCGGATACATTTCTACCTCTACGTTGCACTGATATTGAATACACGGGTAAACTCGCACGACCTGTGCCGTGAATATGTACATAGTCAAAAGCGTGGCCAATGATACCTACCAGATGATTATAAATATAAAACTCATTACAGAGGGTAATTCCGAAATTAGTCATGCTACAGCCAGCTTGTTTAAAGATCGTAGCTATAAGGTGACCATCAGCAGACGTAATGCTGACGGATAATCCCCAAAATTGTGAGTTGAGAGGCTATCAGCCCATTGGCATTAATTCAAGCGCTATTACCCGCACTGCGAAAATACCAAGGTTGTATAACAAACATTTTATCTGCTACCAGCAGCAATGGTCTATCCAATGCGTCTCTTTATGCCGCCACCAAGGAAACGATAGATGCTTTTTCGCGTAGCTTGGCACTAGAATTTTCTCCGCAAAATATTCGCGCAAATGTCATTTCACCAGGCGCTATTGAAACACAAATAGAGACCATAAAGGCACATGTAGAAAGCACCATAACCAATGCGAAGGTATGGACATCTGGAAGAGGCTGCACAGGTAATATGAAGTATAAGCTATGTTACTGGGGCAATTTGGGCTGTAGATGGCGGAGTGGATGCCTGTTAGTCACAGGATATCCGCACTGCCCCCTCACAAATAATTTTAACGGCGACAATTGTTTCCGCTAAACAAAACCACATACTCTGTTTAGCCTATTGCTGCTAGGGATACTCTGAACAATTCTGTTTTGTTGCTCCCGCGAAAGCATAAACCTCGTAAATTTATTTATGTACGACAGACGCTACGTTCTTGAGATAAAATATAGAAGAGTTTGCCATCAGAGCAACGTTGAAATTAATAGCCAACACAAGGGGGTAAAAATCGCGTGCAAGCATTGAACCATAGAATATTCTGTGCGTTTTTGTCCTTAGCTTGGGCCTGTAACGCTAGTGCACAATCTACCGAAGAAGAAGAAGATTTGGCACTGGCCTATGGTGACAAATCCACCATCAGCATCGCTACTGGTAGCCCACAACTTATCACCCGCGCACCATCTGCCGCAACCGTAATCACGGCGAGAGACATTATAGCAATGGGCGCAACTGATCTGGATCAAGTGCTGGAAAGCGTGCCGGGGGTACATGTGTTCATGAACAATATTGCTTTGAGCCCCATTCATGGCTTTCGTGGCATCGCCACCGGATTTAACCCACAAGTTTTAACGTTGGTGAATGGCATTCCGATTACCGAGTCATATTCAAGCGGCCTTGGAGTGAGGTGGGGTGGAATGCCTTTGGAAAATGTAGCGCGCATCGAAGTGATACGCGGACCGGGTTCCGCGCTGTATGGTGCCGATGCTTTTTCCGGGGTAATCAATGTGGTCACCAAGACCGCCGAAGACATCAGGGGTACGGAATATGGCTTGCGCGCCGGTAGTTTCAATAGCCGCGATGCATGGATACAGCACGGAGGCAAGTTGGGGGCGCTGGAAGCCATGTTTTATCTGGGCGTGGGGAATAGCGATGGTCAGAAAGGTATTATTCAGCGGGATGCTCAATCTACTTGGGATAGCGTTTTGGGGACAAATAGTTCACGCGCTCCCGGCCCTATCAATGCGGAACGCAAAGCACTGGATGCACGTACCGATTTATCTTATGAGGCATGGCGATTTAGGGCTGCATATCAGCAGCGGGAGTTAGGTCTGGGTACAGGACTTGCCGCTAGTCTGGATCCATCTGGGCGATGGCCTGCATCTAGGCTTTATCTAGATATGAGTTATGAGCAAGCCAACTGGGCACCAAATTGGGATGTGTCTGCGGTTATCAGCTATTACAACATCCAAAATAAACTGGCTGATCCTGCCACCACTTTGTACCCCTCAGGTGCCTTTGCTGGGGTTTTCCCCAATGGCATGATCGGCAGCCCAGCTGGGAGTGAAGACCACTCGCATGCCAGTTTTTCCGCGTTTTATACTGGCTTCAAGCAGCATCGGGTGCGACTAGGTGTAGGACACCGTATTGACAATTTATATGACGTTTCAGAAATCAAAAACTTTGACACAACATTTGCGCCTCTGCCTGGGGGAGTAACTGATGTGACAGGTAATCCTGCACTAGTCTATATGCTGCCACACAAACGTAACTTAAACTATGTGTTCGCTCAGGACGAATGGAACCTCCTCAAGGACTGGACGCTGACGACTGGTGTGCGGCATGACAGCTATTCGGACTTCGGCACCACCACCAATCCCCGCCTCGCGCTAGTATGGGATGCCACTTACAACCTAGTAATCAAAGCCATGCACGGCACCGCTTTTCGCGCGCCTTCCTTTGCAGAGCTTTACGCTATTAACAATCCGGTGACAATTGGAAATACCAGTCTCAAACCAGAGACAATTACCACTGACGAACTAGCGTTTTCTTGGAAGCCGAGCAGCAACTTACAAACCAACCTGAACTTCTTCAATTACCGCATGAGCAACATCATTCTACCCATCTCTGGCGCAACGTATCAAAATTCCGGCGACCAGACTGGTCGCGGGCTGGAGTTGGAAGCGACCCTAGATGCAACGAATAATCTACGCCTAACTGGCAATTTTTCCTTACAACATTCCACAGATGAAGCCACTGGACAAGATGCAGGCCTTTCCCCCCATAAACACCTATTCGTCCGAGCAGATTGGCATTTCAAGTCGAAGTGGCAACTCGGTGCCACGGCAAATCGCGTGATGGAAAGAATGCGAGAGCCAGGCGATACCCGTGCACAGATTCCCGATTACACCACGGTGAGTTTGACTTTAAGGCGCGAAAAACTTCTCGATAATTTTGATGTTCGAGCATCGATAACAAACCTATTTAATTCAGATGCAAGAGAGCCAACCCTAAAGTCAGCGGGCGTTACCACTCCTAACCATCCCATTACAATTTCTGATTTGCCGTTACCACAACGAGCTTTTTACATACAGATTCAGCATAAGTTGTAATGGTTGGAGCAATTGCTCTCATGTTTGCTAAATTTAATCCGAAAACTACCCAGTACTTTGTAGTCTTATAAGTGCACTACAAGACTTTTTTAGTTATCACTTTCACTTAGGTAGAACAAATGAAATCACGTAGCTACATAGGACTGGCCTGTACCGGTCATGATAATGCGCTGGCTATCGTAAATGCTCAAGGTGAGCTGGTTTTTGCAGAAGCGACAGAACGTTATCTGCAGAATAAACGAGCCTACTTAACTCCACCCGACGATGCCTTCCGCATTGGCAAACTGATTGAAGAGTTCTGCGATACTGAAGATGATATCGTCGTTGCAAAAACATGGAGCAGCGACGTTAAATCCATTTTTGATCGAGAGAACCAAGCTGCAGCTCAGGCACTACAAAAGACACCACAGAGCCCTAAGGCATGGCAGCAATTACTTGGGATATATCAAGCGACGATGGCGCTATTTTTACCCTCCATGGAAAATTCAGGTGTTAATCTATCGTTGTATTGCGCTGGCCATCCCACCCGTAATGCTATCCACAAACGGTACAGCCACCATTTAACTCATGCCGCTACCGGATGTTATACGAGTCCATTTAAAGAGGCTGTCTGTCTAATTGTCGATGGTTTTGGTGAAGGCACAGCGATTAGTGCTTATGCATACAAAGAAGGACGACTTAATTCGATGAGCCCAGACACTCAAGCTCTGGACGGAATGAATAGTTTGGGACTTTTCTTTGGCCCTATTGTGTGCGGCCTGTGCGGTTTCAATATGTGGGAAGGCGAAGAGTGGAAAGTCATGGGGCTCGCGCCTTACGGAAAGCTGGATAAGGATATATATGAAAAAATGTCTCGTGTCATGCGGGTATCCGGATTAAGTATCGAGTTCACCGACGATGCACCCAACGCTATTGCAGATCTTGAAAAACACCGTCGCATTCCTGGTTCAGATGCAATCAGCGTAGCCGATCTGGCGCAGACGGGGCAACAGTTTTTTTCCGACATATTGACGCAACTTTTGCTTAACTTGTATGAGACGGGCGTGTCTGACAATTTGGTATTAGGTGGCGGATGTGCACTGAATTCCTCCAGTGCAGGGCGCATACTTGATAGAACTCAATTCAAGAATATGCATATATTTTCCGCTCCCGCAGATGATGGCAACGCAATAGGCGCAGCCTATCTGGCCTATTATGAAGATCATCCTGAAAAACACCCGAAGGGGGCGAGCCAATCGCCATATTTAGGTTCGACGCTCTCTACTGAGACACTAGATCACTTGGCCGAGTTTGGTAATATCGATACGCTAGTTAAGTTGCCGTATGACGAGCTGTATCAAAGAACAGCCAAACTACTTGCCGAAGGAAAAATTGTCGCTTGGGTGCAAGGTCGAGCCGAGTTTGGCCCTAGAGCGCTGGGCAATCGCTCTATTCTGGCCGATCCTCGCAATCCGTCGATGAAGGATAAAATTAATAGCCGAGTAAAATTTAGAGAAGAGTTCAGACCCTTTGCACCCTCTATTCTTGAAGAATTCGGCGACGAATATTTTATTCATTACCAAGATACCCCCTACATGGAAAGGACACTGGTCTTTCGTGAAGAAGTGCGTACTCGAGTACCCGCAGTGGTTCATGAGGACAACACTGGCCGTTTACAGTCAGTCAAAAAAGACTGGAATCCACATTACTATGCATTAATTGAGGCCTTTTATAAGTTGACAGGTGTGCCTATTTTGCTGAATACAAGCCTGAATGTCATGGGAAAGCCTATCGTACATTCCGTGGAAGATGCTGTTGCGCTCTTTTACACTACGGGTATCGATGTTCTGGTTCTTGAGGATTACATCATTGAGAAGCATTCAATGAGTCTAACGTAACATCCAAAAGGCTAGTAGGCACCAATACGACCAAACTATTTCCAACATCCAGCAAGGTATTAACTAGCTTTAAGCTGTTTTTATATAATCATTATCAACTTTAGTTTCAAGAGCTATCCTCTACATTCACATTGGCAAATTTATACGCTGGCACGCAAACGCTGATTAAGATGTCATTCACTGACAACAAAAAAACATTTGGGCTAAGTACCATTTTGTGGAGGTTTTTCAGCAATTTCTTGTGCTAAAGGTGCTGCCACTAACACCTGCTTTCGATCTTGCGAAAGCCCTCTGTGTCGATGTACTAATTCCTTAAATCTACTATTTACTTTACCTTCAACATGATTGGTTGTGCGTGGCTCATGCAGCTAGTCAATGAAGGTAAAAGATGCATCACAAAAAACGAACCAAACACAGAGGTGTAATAAGAACGATTATCCGTTATGCGCCTATTAATTATATCCACAGAGATACACTACGTTGAACCGAGATTTTCCAATAGCCCTAAAATTCTAATGGAAGCCATTAGAGCATCTATCTGATTCTACTTATGTTTAGCTTGTTTTTGAGCTATATTTCTAACTTCACTTTTTAAGTGTGGAGGAAATCA
>Ga0316202_10001630_pt1 | contig 16847 bp, 21 predicted proteins | sample 3monrhotite_MG_FD_204934 | JGI IMG/M metagenome (GOLD analysis project Ga0316202, IMG submission 204934) | Microbial mat bacterial communities from mineral coupon in-situ incubated in ocean water Damariscotta River, Maine, United States -... | ecosystem: Environmental > Aquatic > Marine >... | reverse complement strand
ATAAAATTTCCCGCCAAAAAAAAATTTCACGGCAAATCCGTACCCAATAAACCAATGGCTGGTTGTGAGTCACCATACGAAAAAGGGTATCATTGTTTGAAAAAGGAAAAAGAAAAAAGACAACCATGCCAACATTCACTTATCTTGGTCAAACAGCGGTATTCCGTACATTTGTCAACCGTTATACAATGGAAGCAATTCCAACAGAAGCGGATGGGGAGATGATGCTCAATATGGGGTATTTTTGGAATGGGTTGGTTCTAGCGATTGATGCTCAAACTGTTTTTAACGTTGATGATCTTGACGATGACATGCATACAAATTGGTCAGCATTGTTGGCAGTGACTGATGAGAGGAACGTTACCCGTTTGGTATCTACGCACCTTGTGGGGACAGTGGATGAATTATCTGTTGCAGCGTCAGACTTAATGGACGAGGTCGCACAATCTGATAAAACAGCTGAACTCGATAATATAAGAGTTTCTTGGGATGTTGACAGAACTCATGCTCGTGGTGGAGCAGGAAAAAAAAGGTCAAGAGCACAGATGACACACATGCTGTCGACTTTATCTGAAGTGCACCCTGAGGAAAACAAAACGGTATGTACAACGGTTGAGAAGGAAAAACATACCGTCCATATGTCTATCGTTGTTTAGTTATTTGTTTTTGTGTAGGTCCTATCGAGATTGCTGCACCCGATTGCAAATTGTTTTGAATCCCCTTTATACGTTCTCTTGTGCGCCTACAATCAAACGAAAGAAGTCTGGAACCGCATCAAACCAACAACTATCAATGATTTCAACAGGAGGGTACTTGCTGAGACAATGGAGGAAGTGTGGGCAAGAGAATCATGTGTTGCTGCTGTAAATGTCTTGGAAGAAAACAAGAATGCAGAATACATAACCAACCAAGCATGGGATGTATTGAGAGGGATATTGAATTGCGATGCACACTATGCAATACTACATTACAACCAAGTGGTGGGTAAATGGTTCACATATTTTTCAACTCACTCGGACAATCCAAACCAACTTGGTGTGGAGGATGACAAACAAACCATATGGGTAATGAAATGTACAGATTCCAAAGCATTGCACATTGTGAAGAACAAGTTACGACTAGTGGATGCTCTTGGGTATTGTCCATATTGCACCGGTACTGAAATTACAAAACGACAGAGCAAGAATGAAGTATGCCTACACCGTACAAAGAAGGAGTTGAAACGAATCAACAAGGTCAAGAAGAGGAAGGTTGGAGTGTATGTGGATGAGCTTGGACATGCAGTGGATGAGAATATACATATATTGCACAATGAAGACAATTTGTGCGGACCAAGAGCAATTGTTATTGGAATGGAGTATCTAAAATACAGCGCCCACCAACCCAACAACTTTGACCGCATTCGGAATGATATCAAGTATCAAAACAGTGTTGTTGAGGGCTTGTTGGTCGAAGCAGGGTTAGATGCTCAAGATATAGATGCAGCTGGTGGGATGCGCCCAACGGATGATGAACTGGGCCTATTGTCAGCCGCATGTGGCAGCTATATACGTGTGTTTGCCAAATCCAACAAATACAGTTTAATATACAAGTCTCAGTCCCCAGACAGAGCAAGGGTTGAGCTTGAAGATGAACAAGGGTCTGGATTCAGTGTGGAGAACTATGACCGACAACAAGAAACCAAGTTTCACCGGCCAATGCAAAAAGCTCCTGACGATGCGTCTTTTATATACTTGTTGTATGATGGTGGCCATTACGATACAGTTCTTACCCCAAAGAGGTTGTTTCAGCCTGATTTTGTTGGGAAGTGGTGCCATTGGTGTTGCAAGAGTGTGGTGTATGGGGAAAACGGAACACATCAATGCCAAAGAAGCTGTCAAGTATGCAATGACGATCAATGCCCGACTGATGAAATGGAATGGAAAACATGTCCAGACTGTAACAAGAAGGTAAAAAATGCTGTATGCATGAGACTGCACAAAGAAAACAACCGGTGTACCCGGCTGACCAAATGCCCAAAATGTTTGAAGCGTATCAAGGTCAATGCAGGGCGCGAACGACGCGTGACCAAACCAAGTGAGATTGCAAAGAGAATTGCTAATCACGTGTGTGGTGAAAAGTGGTGTCCTGCATGCGAAGACTATTTACCACCCTCACACCGCGACGAAGGAAAGTGTTTCATTCAAAAGGAAGAATTGAAGGGAACTCCTCTTGACAAACAAAGAAACAATGACCCCAAGTATATCTTTTTTGATTTTGAAACACATACTTCTCAATTGGACACCAAGATGACAACAAGCACAAAATTTGTACACACTGTGGACTGGGCGGAAGCTCAGTATTGGAATGGGGAAAGAAAGACCTTTACAACGTTGGATGCTTTTTGCGAATGGGTGTTCAATTTCAAATTACATGACAAGTACACTGTACTAGCACACAATGGGAAGGGATATGACTTTATCTTTATACAGAAATGGTTTGCATCCTACGGAGTGGCAAAACGTTTCACCAATATTCGTTCCATCAAACAAGGGTCAAAAGTGATCACTCTGCAAGTGTCTCTTGGAAGGAAAACAATACGCTTTGTGGATTCAATCAATTTTTTTATTTCATCCTTGAGCAAATTGCCAGAGTCATTTAATTTGAAATTGGAACCCCATGTGGTGCAAGCAGTGTCAAGGTCTTCGATTGGCGTGGATATCCCTGGAGATGAAACAAGCAATGTGTGTGCAAAGGGTTTTTTCCCTTACCTCTTTAGTAACCCTGTACACGCTGGGTATGAAGGACAAGTACCTGACAAGAAGTGGTTTGGAATGGGGGAAATTGAGCAAGCATCGAAAGATGAGCGAAAAAAAATTACGCGTTTCAACAAGTGGTGGCAACATTTGAGAGACACTGGTTTTACATGGAACCTGGCCAACGAGTTGGAAGATTACTGCCGCGTGGATGTTGAAATATTACGCCTTGCATGCAGACGCTTCCGTGAGATCATGATGGAGTTGAGCGATGGTATTGACCCATTTCAAAAGGTGACCATTGCCTCCTATGTGATGCAAGTCTATATCAACCGCTTTATGCCTGAGAACTCTATTGCTTTGTATACAAGTGAAATGTCTTCCTTTTTCCGTCGCGGGTTGTTTGGTGGGAGAACCAATGGGATCAAGATGTTTTTCAATGGAGAAGGAAAGAGGAAAGCTGAGTATACAGATGTGGTGTCTTTGTACCCCTATTGTCAGCACGGAAAGAGATACCCTGTTGGGGCCCCAGAAGACATCAAGAACCCATCTCAAAACATAGAGGACTACATGAATGAAGAATGGCTCTTTATGGTTGAACTTGACATTACCCCTCCACAAGACTTGTATATCCCCGTCTTACCTGAAAAGAAGTTTGATATCAATGTGGTCAAGACAGTGAATGCAAATGGAGAATCTATAGTGAGAAAAACCAAGGGAAGTGTGAAACTCATGTTTGATTTATTACCCAAATCAAATTATGTGACCAATTCTGTGGAACTCAAGGTTGCTCTGAGAAAGGGGTATGTGATCACCAAGATACACCGCATTGTGTTGTGGAAAAATACAAGCACTACTTTGTTTCGAGAGTATGTGAACACATTCTACAAGATCAAGACAGAGAATGGAGGATGGCCAAAGCATTTGCAAGGAGTGGAAGAAAAAAAGGAAGCATGGATACAACAGATCAAGGATGAAGTGGGTGTGGATATTGATGAGAAGAAAATTGTCAAGAACCCTGGATACAAGTATGTTGCAAAACTATGTCTAAACTCTCTATGGGGTAAGTTTTGTCAAAAGGAAAATCAAAAAAAGTCACGCTGGCTCAAGTCTCTGGAAGACTACATCGACTTTAAAAAGAAAGTGCCCGTCTACGATGCGTCCGGTGAGAACCTATTGAACAAAATACAACCCATGGTCAAATTGGCAGAAGACATTGCTTTTGTGTCGTGGAGTTCTGCAAGGGATGAAGATACAGAATACTCAAAGTTTATCTCTCCTCCCATTGGTGTATTCACAACAGCACATGCACGAATGGTTTTGTATGAAGCATTGGAGAAATTGAATCACAGAGTGTTGTATTTTGACACAGACAGTGTGATATTTTATTGTGAAGAAGATGAGACAGTGGAAGGGTTGATGGGAGATATGTGTGGAGTTGTTCTTGGGAAATGGGAAAGTGAACTGTCTCCAGGCGAGCACATTGATGAGATGGGGTGCTTGGGACCAAAAACATATTTTTACAGAGTGGTGGATGAGGAGGGGGAGCTAGTCAAATATGACACAAGGGCAAAAGGATTCACAATGAAGAAGATGGCTGCTGTGGATTCTTATATGTTGCAAAAGAAGCTGGTGGCTGACAAGGTGAAGAAACAATGTGAGATTAACCCTCCTGAACTCAACAAACATATTGAGGACTTATTTCAAATTGAAGAAAAGACTGGGGCAAGCATTGCCAAGTATCCAACAACTTTATTTACAAGAGATGAATACCACACCATTACAACAACTCAAGTTCACAAGGGGCTTAAGGTGACTGCAAAGAAACGCCTATGGCCGCCACAACTTGCCACACCTTTTCTAGTGGATAGTATACCAATTGGTTATGTCGCAACAAACGAATAAAAATAAATATACTTTTGAATTTCATACATGTGATGCACAGTGTGATCATAGAGAAATAAAAATGCAAGGGGTACAATATCATACACCACAATCCCAAACATGCACCCCCACCCATCCCCAGCATACCCACCCCTACTCTCGCTTGAAGATGTCAAGGGAGAACATGGAAACACCGACACAGTTTTTATCCCGCCACCTCCAGAACTAATCAGACAGAATGGGTATTTACCCACGCTACACACGATTGAGGAAGAAGAAAAACATTGTACACAGCCAAAGAGAGGAAGAAAGCGACCCTACAGACAAGTCAACCCGTCAGGAACAGATAGGCGCATGGAGGGGGATATGGAAGATGATTACAAGGTGGCATACTGCTCCTTTGATAAGAGAACCTATAGAAATGAAACCAAAGAGACAGAAATGAATATTAGACGTAATGAGATGGATGAGGCAGCATTTGAACTATGTAGAAGGCCAGGAATCCTTGGGTTTTAAAAAAAAAAAAAAAATAAAAAAAAATAAAAAAAATATTCCCGCCAAAAATTTCACGGCAAAAAAAAAATCGAAAAACCAATAAATGTGTGGCCCAAAGTGGATTGACATGAAAAATCGATTTTTTCTTAAAAAATTTGTTGTTTTTTCCTTTCGCACACGTGCCAGTATTTGTAAAGGCGCCAAAATTCAAAGAAAAGTTTCTTTCCTTTACCTCAACAGTTTGAAACATGAATTTTAATCTACGTGACCGAAATACCTTGACCCCAGTTGTTCGCTATGGTGAACAACTATCATTGAAAGATTTCTGTACTTACCACCCTGACAAGAGTCTTTTCCATCAAGTCATTGTCCCTCCCCCAGTCAAAGGGATCAGCTATAAGAAGAACAACCAAATGAAGTTGTCTGACGATTTTTGGCTAAAACATCCTCCTCACCTATACCTTAAAATCAATTAAAAAATTTTTTTTTTTTTGCGCATTTTATAGAGTCCAATAAGTCTATGGCTTTCACAATACTTGGCTGAAACAAACAAATAAAATAAGAAAAGTGTGCTTTTTTACAAAACAAGTATAGTCTCTCATTAGAACTACACCAATGTCGCATCAGCCAACGAATAACCAGGTCACTGCTCTGCAACTCTTACAAGAGTCCAACAAGAATGCACAAGCTGTATTTCCAAACGGGTTCAAGTCAACTCCATCAAACAAGAGCAATCTTGTTCAAATGTGGGAAGGCAAAGACTCTACCATTCAAAGGATGTCTGATCAACTCATGGACTCAAATGAATCTCTCTCTGTTCGTCGATTGCTCAAAGCTGTGGATGAAGAGCGTGCTTTGGAAAGACGATTGAACGCCTCTCAGTACCATGACCAAGATATCAAACAAGGCTCTGTCCGTAAAAGAGCATTCCCCTTATCTCAACAACCAACTGCCCCCAACAGGAAGAAGCGCAAAAAGTCAAGAAAGCACAGGAAGAAGAAGTCTCCTCTTGTGATCCCTCCTACTCCGTTTCCGCCATCAGAAATCCCTGGTGGTAGCTTGTTTGCCGAGTTGGAAGAAGACTATCGTGAGATGCAACGCCAGCAATTGGAGAAGGATAATCAAGAGTTGGAACCACTATTGAGGATCAAACCTCGCGCCAAGGAAAGAGTCGCCCACATACACCCCCACCCTGAAGTCCCTGCCAACCAACAAGAGTACATGATTGATCAAGAACTGTATGCAGACATGGACAAGGAGAATATCATGTTCAACAAGGTTACCACCATTGATAGAAGTGCACTTAGCTCTGGCGGCTTGCATGTCAATATTATGGATGTTGAAGCGAGCGATGTGCGCTGGCATGGTAAAGAATTGACCGTGCAAGATATTGAGTCAAACCCTGAATATGAAGAAGTGCGTGCAAAGATGAAGCAAGACAGGGAACAAGGCATGATGTACTCTACAAATGGATGGTGGAAGCTGGTCTGTTATACACTGTTTTGGAAAGTACAAATGGTGATGCATTTCACCGAGGCCGAGCAGCTCACCAGTGAAGTCGTATGTAATGAAGTCCGCAAATACTTGGAAAAAGAGCGCCAACAAACAAAGTTTTATACCTTTGCCGAACTTGCACGATTGTTCCCGCCACCAACTGTTGAGTGACTCGATCACATTATAACATGTATAGCATAATGTATACAATTCAAAAATAAATAAAAATTCACTCCTCAAAAAACAAAAAAAATAGTATGGCTCTTGAACCTCTTGATTTTTCTTCCATTGCATGGGCAGACATGGTAGACAATGAGTTTGAATCAACATCCCCTGTCCCTCCATTGGACAACCCCTTGACCTCATCACCCATACTCATCCCAACAGGAGCAAAACGCCCGCCACCAACCCAGGAAACAATGCTGCCTCCCGCAAAAAAGGCAAAGAAAACGCGAAAGAAGCCTGCCGCCAAACCACGATCAAGAGCAAAACCCAAACCAAAAACAAAACCTGAAACAAAGACCGAAGTGAAAAAAGAACCTGAAACCAAGGTAATCAACATCAACACATCGACCACTGAAGATAGATCATTGCTAAAAGCATGCTTAGAATTGTTACAAACCATTACCAATAAAATCGTTACTTAATGTATTTTAATGTATGTAGTTAACAACATTAGTGAAAACCAGGAAACGTAGAAAACCGAAAACAAAGCGCGGCACAAGGGATCGTGTATTGGAAAACATTGGATTGCCCAAGGATGTGGCTCGTTTGATTACAATATATGCAGGACCAATACCCAACAAACCAAGACGTGTTCGAGCATGCGATTATTGCGGGCAAGATTGGGGGCATTCAAATGGGTGCTTATTCAAACCCAAGGGCTATATACGAAGTCCTAACCCGATGCTTGTATCTACTGAAAAGGCCAAGAACATCAAGATGAATTTCGATCGACAGAGCACTTTGAAAATGTATTGGTTTGGTGACGATTTCATGACCCCTGGGGACTTTAGCGAAAAAGTTGTTAAAACCACACCCGACGACACGTTTTATCGCCTAGCGCAGGTGCTATATGATACAATGCGCTATGTATCTGTTTCCGTGTACAATTACGTGTGGGGAAGAGTAAGGGCTAGTTATACAAGACACCCAGTACTCATCAACAAACGACCAAATACAGAACCATCCTGCCCAATATGTGGAAAACCCAATCCCGCCTATCTACAACATCTGTGTTACCGTTTATGTCCTTGGAGAGGCCGTTCTGCCTCAGTTACTCATGCGGAACTTATGACAGAAACCGAACGTCTACATAGATTACGCACATTTACGGAAAATGTCACGAGATGTCTACAAGAGTACGAAAAAGAATATTATCAATAAACACAATATCAAACAACAAAAAACATGGGGTTACTCGGCAAAGTAAAGAGAGGTTTCAATACAATTGGTAAAGGAATCCGAGCGGGTGGGAGAGCCATTGGTAAAGTGGTCACTTCCAATAAGTTTAAAACAGCACTCAAGGTTGGTGCAGGTCTAGCCGTAACAGCAGCAGCCATCTATGGCGGTGTCAAGGCTAAAGGTTTATATGACGAAGTACAAGAACAACGACGGGAACTTGCTGAGGGGGTGTCCAGACTGCGTGAAATGAAAAGACAGTTTGACGAAAAACCACTCGCTCAACATGTTGTTGATGGTTTAATATCAGGAGGAGGTGCGCTTGCGAACGAAGGTAAAAGACAGTTAAAAGTATATGCAGATAAAAAAGCAAAGAGCACAATAAAGAAGGTGAAAGAAACAAAACAAAGAATTGAAGGCGCCGTGAAAGGAGGGATCACCACATACAAGGAAACAAAACAAAAGGCTGGAGAAATGGTGAGTGGCGGTGTTGGTGCTCTCACGCAAGCACCATCAGTCACTGAAATGATTACAGACAACCTACCTGCCGATGTTGCAAACACTGCGATGTCTCAGAATATGTTTGATTTCCTGCAACCGAGTAGTGCCCACGAACCCGCACAATTGGGGGACTTTAGCAATGAAGAACTAGCTACCATGACAGGCCTCATTCGTTTTTAAGAAATAAAATTTTTAATACCATGTGCATTAGCAATACCGAGTTTTGCATTTAAATTAATGACTTCTGAATTGGGGTCACCCCCTGTAATCTTATCACGCATAGCAACAGCCGCACTTACAATGTCTTGTTTCGTGCGAATAATCCTTCGTGTGCCGTGCTTCGTACCCATGGAAAATACATCCCCCGCTCCTGCTCCAGGGTTAAAAGTTGTTGCATGTTGACCAAAGGCTTTACTGACATGGTTCGCTAGGGCCCCACCAAGAGAATGGCCTGTCAGAGTGATCTCACCATTTCCAACCTGTTGTCGTAATCGTTTATAGGCGTCTTCAGATGCTTTGAAACGTTTTGAGAGTTTTTGGGTACCCATTGCAATGTGTGCGTCTGCAACAAGGTCACCCGATAAGGAAGGGTCAGTGCCACGGAAAGAAAGAACAGTGTGGTTAGTATGATTATTCCTGTACACAACATAGTTATCAGTGCTTGCTGCATCGAGAAGAGAATAGTTTCCAATGGTTTCAAGCTTATTACCCTTAGCATGCTCATAGGCTTGGTTGGAAAGTCGAGCAAGCAGTTTATCTTCGTCGGTTAATGACTTGGAGATTCCAAGAACGGCTTGCCCTTCCTGTGTGTCCAAATCAATCGCTTCTTTGAACGGAGTAATTTTCCCAATGTTTCTTTTTGTTCCCGCCCTTTTTCCTATATCTTTTTTTTTACGTAGTGCTGCGCGCCTTTTACCGAGCCGGACAGAACCCATGTTTGTTATAATGAGATTATAAATGTCATGACGATTGCCTCGGTCAAGAAAGCTAAGAAATTCTTAGGATTTCACGCACGGAATCCGGTGGAAAAAACCAACCACTTCTCCAAAAAAGAATTCAACAACAACTTCTTCAACCAACCAACATGCCTGCCAAGAAGAAACAATCTGTCGAACAACTCCTGAGCGAGCTCAAGGCCAGTCAAGCCCAGGCGCTTGAAGAAAAGAATGGTGGACTCCCCACCAAGGAAGAGTTCGAAGAGTTCATGGCGCAAGAGTTCACCTATGGCAAGTACAAGGGTAAGACGTATGGCGAAATTTGCCCCAAGGACCCTCGTTATACAGGTTGGTTCTTTGGACCCAAAAATGAATACGTGAGCGAACAAGCGCGGTCAATGTATGCTAGAATTACTCAATAAACAAAACTTTTTTTTTAATTTTTATCGTTCTTCAATTTCGAGTACTGCTCCTAGTTCAACAGTAATATTATTCGTGTCAGTATGGTTTGCGACTTCCAGGAATATATAGTCATTATTATCAAGAATAATATCAGTAAAGTGAGTGATAAAGGCAACATCACGACCGCCAGATAAGGAGTTGACTTGTCTACGAACCACATCGTAATAGACATTCGAACTTGCTGAATCATCCCATACCACCATACGTATGGACACATCTCGATTTGCACTGCATTCCAAGATAGCATCCGTCAGGACTTTGAACTCCACCGGATTATCCCCAATATGTCTCAATTGCCCATTTGCAGGGGAGTCAAAGTGTTCCAAATGATCCGTGGTCCATGTACCGAGCATTGTTTCATACACATCAACTGTATTGATGGTTGTTGTGATTTCTGTTGTGAGCAATTGCCGAGCACCAATAAATGTGTTTGGGACACCCACATTCCCTTTCCATAAACATGCAACATCTGCGCTTGAAATGTTTGGAGTGTAGTTGGTATCAGTTGAATCGGTCACTCCGTTTCGCGTAACAATACAACCAGTGAGTTGTAATGTGGACGTGCTTGTAAATTGACTTGGTGCAAAATCAAACAAAGAAGCTGATGCGGGTAAATCAATATTCCAATCTGTGCGGAAACGTGAGGCCATAGAGAAACCGACCCCTGCTTCAAACAAAGACCCTGTGAACCCTGCATCAAGACTTCGTACAATAAACCCTTCCATGTAGTACCCTCCAACCCATACCCCTTTGAGTATCAGGTTTGGTGAACCTCCGAAACGGCCTGTACCTGATTCAAACCCTTGTCTATAATTATCTAATGTCCCAAGACTGGAACAATCGTTAAAGTTCATGGCAGCAAATTCGACCGCTTCAAACCCTGTTGTTGATTTTAAATCAAACACTTGGGAAGAGGTGCCAGTAATTTCAATACCAATATCATGCATGAGAACATTTCCGCTGCCACCCACAGGGGAGGTAAACAAAGTATAACTGTTGTCAGAACAAACAAGTTTTGAAGCATCAAATGTGTATCCGTGGATATTAATGCCTCCCGCAGGAACCTCAATATTCACACCGGATCCGGTCAAATCAACAACACCGTCAATAAGATATACTTTGGATGAAGATAAGGTGCCAAAGTCTGTGGGTTGCTGTACAAGGACAACAGTATTGGAAGCGGGTGCATAATACAATTTGTAATCTTCTTCTTGAGGAACAACTGGCCCAGTACGACCATTAAAAGAGGTGATATCCTCCAGCTCTGTTGGCTCTGAATTCAATAATTTAATATGTGGAAACATAGTTTAATATATTGAATGTATGGGACCACACACTTTCAAATGGAAACTGACCCTCTGCTCAAACCCAATCCAGACAGGTTTGTCTTGTTCCCTATCCGGCATAATGATCTATGGGATAAATACAAGCAACAGGTTGCATGCTTCTGGACAGCAGAAGAAATAAACTTTTCAACTGATGAACAAGATTGGAGCAAGTTGACTGTTGCAGAAAAGAAATTTATCAAGCTCATACTTGGGTTCTTTGCTGCAAGTGATGGTGTGGTGGTGGAAAATTTGGGACAAAACATGTTGGCAGAGATTCAGTCTCCTGAAGCAAGGTGTTTCTATGGTTTTCAAATCATGATGGAAAACATACACTCTGAAACATATAGTTTATTAATCGATACCTATATCAAGGACCCGTTGGAAAAAATACTCTTGTTTCGTGCTATAGAGAATTACGAGAGTGTCAAAGCTAAGGCTCAATGGGCTCTTGACTGGATGGATAACAAGTCAGCATCGTTTGCCCAACGACTTGTTGCATTTGCCATTGTGGAGGGAGTGTATTTTTCAGCTAGCTTCTGTGCCATCTATTGGTTTAAAAAGAGAAATTTATTACATGGGTTAACCTTTTCCAATGAACTCATATCTAGGGATGAAGGGTTGCATACAGATTTTGCATGTTTACTCTATTCTAAACTACAGAAGCAGTTGGATCAAAAAACTGTGCAGAAGATGCTTGTCGAAGCAGTGGACATTGAGCATGAGTTTGTGGATGAAGCCTTGCCTGCAGGCTTGCTAGGAATGAACGCGCCCATGATGAAACAGTATGTTTGCTTTGTCGCTGACCGGTTGCTTGTGTCTCTTGGGGTTGAAAAAGTCTACAACACAGTGAACCCATTTGAATGGATGGAAATGATATCTCTACAAGGGAAAACCAATTTTTTCGCCAAACGTGTGAGTGAGTACCAAAAGGCAGGAGTCATGAACAAAGAACCTGAAGAGTTCACCATAGATATCGATTTTTAAAAAAATAAATTCTCACTCCCCAAAAACCAAATGTCAGAGGACGCTCCTTTTAGTGCAGAGTTGGACATGCAGCTCACCCCAAGACGGTTGTTTGGTGTTATCATTGTGTACTCGATTTATTCTGCCGGATCCCATCTATTGACATGGCTAACAACATCTCCAGAAATGAGCGATGTAACAAAAAGAGCCATCCAAAGAGCAATAACTACTGGGTGTCTAATTACATACGCATCTCGATAATAAAAAACTTTATTTTTCCCGCCAAAAATAATCTGCCCATAATCGTGTGGCTTAACTTTCCCTTGGGCGTCGATGAGTTTAAAAATAGAATTTTCGTGACAATCGCATTGCTTAATTATGCCACTCTCACGCAAACAACGTAAACGTTTGAAAGCCAAACGCCAGCGTGCTGTTGAATATCAAAAGCAATGTGACCGACATGCATCACGTGAAATGAAATGGACCACCCGTCTAGCTTCTGTATTTCTCAGTGGTGCAGATAAGATGGACCCTGCACGAACCATCACTCACCATGCAGTTATCAATTTTGACTACATGACTCTACAGTATCTTGCTCAAATCGGGGCATTGCAAAAAGAAATCAATGTGTTTGACGTCTATGGCCGCACGCCAATCTTTTATGTGATTGGACCTCATGTCCATATGGGGATTTTTAATTTTTTGTTTGAACATGGTGCTTCTCTGGATATTGTGGATAACCGTGGACGTTCTGTGATGGATTATGCATTGTTGCATGGAAATTTCGATGTCATGTGGAGACTCAAAAACATTCGTGAAAAGGACCGAACGTACGCTGCCATTCTTTCAAAGATCCATGAGCGAAAGCAAGCTCCGAGTTCACCTTCTACACGAAGACGCCAAGATCCCAACCAAGGGGAGCCCAGGAGCTGCAGGGTATGATCTATACTCTCTTGAAAACATTGTCATTATGCCTGGACAACGTGAAGCGGTTGGAACAGGGGTCACCATGGAGATCCCAGATAACTTGTATGGAAAAATTGAAGGGCGTTCAAGTCTTGCACTCATTGATGGATTGGATGTGGGTGGTGGGGTTATTGATCGTGATTATCGTGGTGAAATTAAAGTCATTTTGTTCAACCATGGTCTCATCAATTACTACATTACAAAAGGCGATCGAATTGGTCAAATTATTTTTATGGAATGCTACTCACCAACCATTGTCAAAGTGGATGGCTTAGATAAAACAGAGAGAGGGTGGTGTGGATTTGGTTCCACTGGTAAATAATAAAAAATTATATTCATTATTTCAAAATAAGTTATGGACTATTGCTTGGACACAGATGGTAGAAAGTTGTTGGATGCAAAATATCTATCCATCGATGTATCGAATAAAGTACGCATACTTGAATACAAGTCACCACCACCAACCAAAGGGAAAAGGAGATTTAAAGCATGCCGGTATTGTGGCGAACGAAAATATCATGGGCACTCTGAGGAATGCAAAGTTTATCAATGGGTACCGTCCATACCCAATGGGGTATACCTGGATGATGAGGTGAAACGAGTAGCCCGACCATACAAAAAAGCATTATTACGGATCCCTCTTGGTTGGGAATACCCAACATATGTTAAGAGTGTGCTAAACCCCTATTACGAAACTGCATATGTTCTTATGGATAACGAATGTAGAGACAACATTAAAAACAAACACAATGTCGAATCACTCAGAGACTAAAGAAATATCTTCATATTACCCCGCCACAATACATGTGGACACTGCAGATAATGAGGGGAACATATCGAGTATTTCAACATCGACAAAAGACCATTGTATAGATAGACTCGATGAAATTGCCAAAAAATGTCAAATCATGTCAGCCAAACACACGGAAAGAGCGCTGAAAGCTAAATCCCTACATAATGTATTGACCCTCCCGTCCATTGTCGTTGCTGCGGTTGGAGCGGCAATTGCATATGTTCCTGTGGGTGCGAATGTTAACACTAGAGGGTCCGATTGGATGCCGATCTTTATTGCAGTGGTCAGTACAATGAATACGGTATTGGTTGGTTTTATTAATTATTTTAAATTTCAACAAGCAGCAACCAAACATACGGAAGCTGCAAAAAATTATATATTATTGGAGGGGGAGATTAGAGACTATTTGGTGAAAATGCCCACAAAGAATGTGACCTGGTTACATGATTTACAAATCTTTCGTAAAAAGAAGGAAGACATATTGATGTCTGCACCATTGGTGTCAAATTAAGGTCGCCAAAATTTGACCTGTCACTGTCATACAAAAGTATTTATTCTTCATTAGCCTATGGTACCACCATTCTGGTTCGTGCACATAGAGATATCTAAATGTCTTTCCAATAAACGGTTCCAAATAACATTTACGTTGTAACGCTTTATAATAATTTGCAAGGTGGAAAAAGTGGTCTGGGTTTGGGTTATATGCTTGTTTTTGTTTGAGTGTGCGTATGGGTGAAGTATCTGCATCTGCCGTAATGAGAACAGACGGTGTAAGCGATACATTCTTAAGCGAGGCCGCTGATTTTGCCATATGGACCTCTAGCAACATCGGAGCCTCCCCCGCCACGGATTGCTGGATTAAGTTCATTTGCTGCTGAAGGCATAGAGTTCTTGCCAAACCTGCTTCGACCTCGTGCATGAACTCTTCCTCCGGTTGGACCTGCGAGGATGGCAGGGTCAAATTCATTGTGAAAGGTTGCCATGGGGTTGCGTACTCGATGTTTGCCGCTCGCAATCGTAACATGAGGTTTCTCTTGGCGGGCCTTTTCGTGTGTCGAGTTTTGGTGTCGCAAGCGTCGAATACGGACATCTTCCTGGTCAATCGGAAAATGTGCAGGAGCACGTGCGCGTCTCACAGTCGCACCACGTACATTATCCACATGTGCTTCAGTCTTTTTTGCACGTCCGCTTGGTTTCTTTCTTGTCTTTCGTAGACCTGTTTCCTTTTGTTCCTTCATACGTTGGGCCCCAGTCTTAACTGTACCTTTAGATGGGGCAATCATTTTAGCTTTACCTTTACGAACTTTCCCTGTCAATTTGCGACCCCCCTTCATAATGGTTTTACCAATTTTTTTATATCCTTTACCCGTTTTGGGCGGCATTGTTTGTTGTTTGAATGTATGACTAATTATTTATTTATTAATTCACATTGTTGTGGGTCTAATTCGTTTACTAATGTGTTGGTTCACAAACTGGTTTTGCATTGTACGCCTTCGCCCATGGTCGCCATGTAGAGAGTGTTTGTTCTTTTGGCCACGAAGTTTAGAATATACCAAACCTGCTGACTCTTTTCGAATACCTCTACGGATCACCCCTCTGTGACCAGCACTTTCCACTCGGCGCCCCCCTGACGGTTTTGCGCGTTGTAAGACTTCATCAAAAACAGTATCGTGATCTGTTGACATGATAATAATTGCTTATTTATCAATTGAACTTGTGTTCACTCCTTCAAACAACTATTTAAGTCCCCACCCCATACAATGGCCCACCTTGCCCATTTTAGCCAACATGTCCGTTCCCCAGTTGCCAACGCAAAGGGACAAACAAAAGGAGCAACAGAGGTCGACTATAAGGACCCATGCGGAATTCAAGATATTGTTGAGCAACAAGAGAATGTACTTAATATCCGTAAACAAGTCATTGATGGTAAAGTTCTGTATGAAGAACCACCCGCAGAATATTTGCAAAAGTACAATACAATTATTCCTGGAGTACTCACTGATGAAAAACGAAATGAAATCATGAAATCCATGCAACAACAAATTCAAAGAGATTGGGCCCAAAAACAAAAGGACGAAAAAGCCGAGGTTGTGGAACAGCCTATTAACTTACCACAAATGATTAAAATTTGTGAGCGGCAAGCAACACTAGAAAATGAAATGAAACATACAGCGGAGCGCTTGCGCAGGCTTGAAGTTTCTAATGGAAGACGCAATCGACAAAAGAGACACCGCCGCCGCTGGAGAAAACAACAAAAGAAAACAGAAGGGGGTATTGAACAAATTCCTGTGCAACTAAGAGATTGGCGCTATAACGATGTTCGTAACCTAGTTGATTCTGATAAGACACAACCCCAAATTTCTCCTCAATAAAAATACTCATGAGTGAAACAAAACATAGCGACGGTGAGTTTATTGCTGAGGGACCGTTGGATGTTAAGATTGGTGAGGAACCCGAAGATAGTGTGTGGGAGTTTACATTTTTACCTCCCGACGGTATTGAATTTATTACCACTGTGGATAAAGAGAATGATGACCCATTGCATTTAAAACCAGTCACGCATGAAGGGGCCTTGATGGGTGGTCAACATACAGAATGGATGCTTGCTTGTATTGCAGAAGAGATAGAAGAAAAACACAAAGTGCCCAAAATTGAATTGGTGGGGAAAGGACTTGTCATTATCAGAGACATTAAAACAAAAGAACCCAAAGCCTATTTCTACTTGCACCCTGCAAAAACTGAAGGTGGTGAAGCATACTGGGTCCACATCCTACCAACAGTCGAGGAGGAAAACACTGAAACGTCTGAGAAGGAAACGCCTACGTGCACTCAAGAAGAATGCCAAGAGTCAAATGTATTTGAACCCGTCTTAGAACAATAATATATTGTA
>Ga0316202_10001628_pt1 | contig 16863 bp, 14 predicted proteins | sample 3monrhotite_MG_FD_204934 | JGI IMG/M metagenome (GOLD analysis project Ga0316202, IMG submission 204934) | Microbial mat bacterial communities from mineral coupon in-situ incubated in ocean water Damariscotta River, Maine, United States -... | ecosystem: Environmental > Aquatic > Marine >... | reverse complement strand
AGAGTTTAGGAGCCACTCTTACATTTCCACTTCAGCGATCCCAAACGAGCGGAGCGTGACCTGCACCGGCCACGGCGGCGCGGCCCCGAAGCCTCCCCGCGCGAGACGGGCCATCATCTCGAAGTAGGCGCGGTGGACCGGATCATCGAGCGTGCGGACCACGAACCGCGACCGCCGCTCCCCGGCCACCACCGCTCCCAGGGCGACGATGCCGTCTCGCATGACCGGGTCGTGGTCCTGATCTTCCAGCGACAGCGCCGCGTCGAGCGAGACAGCCGAGAGCGCCGCGCGCGAGACGGGCACGAACCGCTGCCGGCGGAGGGTCGCGCAGAACGGCGCGGGGACGTGCCAGCACAGCCGCGCGACGCCAGCGGGGAGCTGTGCATCGACGAGGACCGGCGCCCCGAAGGCCGACGTCAGCAGCGCCCGCAGGTGGCACACGCCAGGCGGGCCCTCGCCGAGCGGGCCGCGGCCCAGCTCGCTGAGGGTCTTGTCACACAGATCGCGCCAGTTCTCCATCACGCGCACCATCGTGCCACAGGCACACCCGGCGACCACGAGCCGGCAGGCACAGCAGAGGGAAGCCGCCGAGGAGAGCACGATCTGCTCGGCTCTTGAGCCCCGCAGCTCACGGCCACGCCCACAGATGCGGCCCCGAGCGCGCGCGTAGTGTTGGTGGGTGGGTGGAGAGGGTGATAACGTGGGGGGAGAAGATCTTCTTCTGACTAGGAGCGATGGGCCACTCAGCACCACCCCCTGAGCCTGGTGAGCCTCCCGGGGCCAAAGCAACCTCTGATCAACGGATCAATGCTTTGGCCAACCCGGTGGGCCCCGCGTCTCCTATTGGCCTGTGGGTCTCCATCGACGGTTCATGATCGAGCTCGCCCTATCGGTGTTTGTCCTGCTCGTGTCCTCGGCGCTCGCGTCGGGCACGGAGGTCGCCCTTTTTAGCGTGCCCTACGGACAGGTCCTCCACGCCGTCTCCGAGAAGAGACGCGGCGCCAGCGCGCTCAAGGGCATCAAGGACAGCATGGCGCGGCCCATCATGGCCATCGTCATCGTCAACAACGTCTCGAACATCGTCGGCACGATCATCGTCGGTGCCCTCGCCGCGCGCGTCTTCGACAGCACCTGGCTCGGCCTCTTCTCGGCGGCGCTGACCTTCATGGTCATCGTCTTCGCCGAGATCATCCCCAAGACCGTCGGCGAGCGCTTCGCACCCGCCATCGCCATGAACATGGCCGTGCCTGTGCTCTACGCCACACGGATCATGCTCCCCCTCATCTGGATCATCGAGCTGCTGACGCGCCCGTTCGCCGGAAAAGACAGCGGGCAGGTCACCTCTGAGGCCGAGATCCGCGCCCTCACCCAGCTCGGGCAGCAGACCGGCGCCATCGAAGCCGACGAGCACGACCTGATCCAGCGCGTCTTCAGCCTCAACGACGTCACCGCGCGCGACATCATGACCCCGCTGTCTCGGGTCGACGCCCTCGACGGGCGGCTGACCCTCGGTGAGATCAGTCACCAGCTGATGACGCTGACCCACACCCGCCTGCCCGTCCACCCCGGCAGCCTCAACAAGGTCACCGGTGTCGTCCACCTCCGGGACCTGCTCCAGGCGCTCTCCAACGACAAGGACTCCCTGCTGGTGCAGTCGCTGGCCAAGGAGCCCTCCTTCATCCCCGAGATGGCCGCAGGCGACGACCTGCTGCGGCACTTCCAGCGCCAGAAGCAGCACCTCGCGATCGTCGTCGACGCCTTCGGCACGGTGCTCGGCATCCTGACCCTCGAGGACGTCCTGGAGGAGCTCGTCGGCGACATCGTCGACGAGACCGACGTGGAGCCCAACACCATCCAGCGGATCGGCAAGGGCGAGCTGCTGGTGGACGCCTCGGCGGACATGGTGACCATCAGCCGCGTGCTCAAGGCCAGCAAGCCCGCACAGGGCCGCATCGGCGAGCAGCTCATCGCCCACCTCGGCCACATCCCCGAGGTCGGCGACGTCGTCCAGCTCAACGACCTGACGGTCACCATCGACGAGGCCACGCCCCGCACCGTCAAGAAGCTGCGGGTCGTCAAGGCGTGAGCGCCGACGCGCTCACCCCGGCCGAGAGCGCCCTCATCGACCACAGCAGCCACGCGCTCGCCGCGATCGGCCGCAGCATCGCCTGCCGACCGGCCCGCCACGGCATCCACTGCCTGCACGACGTGGCCTACGGCCCGCACCCGGCCCACCGCCTCGACGCCTGGATCCCGCCCGGCCCTGGCCCGCACCCGGTGGCCGTCTACGCGCACGGCGGCGCCTTCCGGGTGCTCTCCCGGCACACCCACTGGATGATGGCGCTGTCGCTGGCTCGCCTGGGCTTCGTCGTCTACAACATCGACTACCGCCTCGCGCCGGCCCACCCCTACCCCGCCGCGGTCGAGGACGTGCTCCGCGCCTGGCGCTGGGTACACGCCCACGCCGCGTCCCACGGCGGAGACCTCTCCCGCACCGTGATGGCAGGCGAGTCCGCAGGAGCCAACCTGAGCGCGGCGGTGACCCTGGCGACCTGCTGGCAGCGGCCCGAGCCCTTCGCCGCCGAGACCTTCGCCGCCACCCCGCCGCCCCGCCGGGTGCTGGCCGCCTACGGCTTCTTCCAGGCCAGCGAGACCCGGCGCTACTGGCAGGACACCCGCCACCCCTGGCCGTTCCGCCGCCGCATCAAGAGCGCCGGCGCGGACTACCTCGGCGCAGCCAGCACGCAGCACCGCCCCGGTTGGGGCGATCTCGCCGATCCGGTCACGTACCTGGAGCGGCAGCCGCCGCCCGCGCGCCCCCTGCCGCCGTTCTTCCTGCCGGTGGGGGGACGGGATCCGCTCCAGGCGGACAGCGCCCGGATGCAGCAGGCGCTGTCAGACCTGGGCGCCGAGGCGGTGGTGTCGGTCTACCCCGGCCAGCCCCACGGCTTCACCGCGCTGTGGTGGACCGCGGCGAGCCGTGCGTTCTGGCACGACGCCGCCGCGTTCCTCGCGCCGCTGCGCTGAGCTTCAGCCCGACTCGGCGAAGCGGAGGAAGCGGTCGACGATGAGGTGGCTGGCGTCCCGCGGGCCAGGAGAGGCCTCGGGGTGGAACTGGATGCCCATGACGCGCTTGTCGGCGTGGTGGAAGCCCGCGACCGTCTTGTCGTTGAGGTTGGTGTGGGTCACCGACGCGCCGGTGGTGGCGAGGGACTCGGGCTCGACGCAGAAGCCGTGGTTCTGGCTGGTGATCTCGACCCGGCCGGTCTCGAGGTCGCGGACGGGGTGGTTGGCGCCGCGGTGACCGAAGCGGAGCTTGAAGGTCTCGGCGCCGAGGGCCAGCGCGAGGAGCTGGTGGCCCAGGCAGATACCCGCGAGCGGCTTCTCGCCGACGAGGCCGCGGATCTGGCCGATGACATCGGGCAGGGCCGCCGGGTCGCCGGGGCCGTTGCTGAAGAGGACGAGGTCTGTGTCGTCAGCCGCCCAGGTCTCGGCCGTGGCGGTGATCGGGGCGACGCGGACCCGGCAGTTGGCCTCCTTGAGCAGGCGCACGATGTTCCGCTTCGCGCCGCCGTCGACGACGGTGACCCGCAGGCGCGCGTCGCTGGGGTCGTGGGCGATCGAGACGTCCTCAGAGGTGACCTCGGCGGCGAGGGCGCGGCCGACCATGCCCGGCCACGCGTCCATCGCGGCCTGCATCTGCTCGACGGTGGAGCCGTCGGTGCAGACGACGCCCTTCATCGCGCCGGCCTCGCGGATGTGGCGGACGAGGGCGCGGGTGTCGATGCCCTGGAGCGCCGGGACGCCCGCAGCGCGGAGGTAGTGGTCGAGTCCCTCCTCCGCGCGGTGGCTGGAGTGGCGCCGAGAGAACTCGCGCGCGACAAAGCCAGAGACCCAGACCTTGCGGCTCTCGGGGTCGTCAGTGTTGACGCCCGTGTTGCCGATGTGAGGGTAGGTCATCACCACGATCTGCTCGTGGTAGGAGGGATCGGTGAGGACCTCCTGGAAGCCGGTCATCGCGGTGTTGAAGACCACCTCGCCGACACGGAGCCCGCGGGCGCCGAACGCCTCGCCCTCAAAGCGTCGCCCGTCCTCAAGCAGCAGCAGACCACCCATGCTATCGCCTCTCTGTCGCGGTTCGGGCGGGGACTATCCCGTCCCACACCCCCAGGCGAGCCCGAAGGGACAGCGCTCTACGGCGCCTGGGTGACACCCCAACGACAGCCGCCGCTGGGGCACAGGCTCCAGCGGCGACGGGTTGTTTGCAGCGGCTCAGGCCTCTTCGGCGGACATCCGAACGGCTGAGTGACGCAGCCAGGTCTCGGTCGTGGCCTGCTCTGAGACCGACAGCTGGGCGATGCGCTTGCGGATCCGCTGGACCCGCTGGGTGACCGCCGCGCGGCTGACGCCGCTGCTGCGGGCAAACTCAGCCTGGCTTCCCGATCGGACCAGGTCCAGGAGGTAGCGCGCGTCCTGCTCCGAGAGCGGGGGCTGCGGGATGCTCATGACCACCTGATCCGGCCGCGGAGCAGACGACGTCCACTCGCGGACGACCTCGCCGACCGTGCCCTTCAGCGCCTCGCGCTCGCGGATGAGCTTCTGGGCCGAGCGCCACACGCTGCGGTCGGTCACCGTGCGCACGAACGCGAGCAGCTCGCCGATGGTGTGGCCGCGGAACTGGGCCAGCGTGCCGCTCATGAGCTGGTAGAGGACCTCGCTGACGATGTCTTCCTGGGCCGCGCCGCTCAACAGGTCGCTGTACCGGATCCGCGACAGCCGGATGACGCGGCTGTGCGTGAACTTCGCGATCTGGATGTAGAGGGCCTTGGACTCGGGCGACTGACGATCGGACAGCAGCTGCCGGAGCGGGCCGAGGATCCCTTTCTCTTCTGCCGTCTTCATGGCTCAGTACCCGTTGTTGATCGAGGGTCCCTGCCAGGCGAAGAAGACCCATTCCCGCGACGCGTCGCTGGAGTCTTCCTCAGACGCTTCCTCAGTGGGCGGCGGCGGCGGCGTCGAAGACTCCGCGTCCGGCCCGCCGATGAGCGTGGCCAGCCAGAGCTGAATGATGACAAGCAGGTTCACGAGAGCACCTCCGCGCGCAGCAGCGACAAGTCCGGATCCGATTCAACGAGCGCGTCCAGCTGGGCGACGAGCGCCGCCGGGAGCGCCCCGCGCACCTGGCGGAGCAGCGCGACGGCCTCTTCCTCGTCGCCCAGCCGAAGCAGCGTGGCGAGCACATTGGAGAGGTTCATCGCGTTGTGCTCCCGCTCAAACGCGCGAGAGAAGTAGTCGAGGGCGACACCGTAGTGGCCCTGGAGGAAGGCGAGCACGCCGCGGTGCCGCTCGACACTCGCGAGGTTCGCCGAGAGGCGCGGCCCGCCGAGGTCGAGCGCCGCCATCTCCTGCGCGGCAGCGTACCGCGCGGCCTCGGCGTAGTCCTTGACCTTGGGACTCGCGGCGAGCACGTGCAGTGCTGAGTAGTACAGCGGCCGATCGAGCACGCCCGCAGTGTGCTGCTGCTCGATGAGCGCGCGGACCACCTGTGCCGACACATCCGGGTTCTTCCGGAGCTGCTCGATCTCCTGGAGCGCCTGGCGCTGACCGGGAGCGAGGGGTCGGATGCTGGCGAGGTAGCTGTCCTCATCAACCCGACCGAGGATTCGCTCAAAGAGCTCCTCGTAATTCACACCAAACCTCCAGCCTTCACATATCGAAGTGTGGGTGAGATTCCCGCTGTTAACGCCAGAGACATTTTATTTCGATTCCGTCTCTGCTCGGCCACACCGACCTCCTTGACACAGGATGCCTGACCGCTCCCCTGACCGCCGAAAAAAGCATGTCAGCAGCGACCACCGGTCACGCAGACAACACACTGACGAGGCGATCAAAGACAATCCGCAGGCGGCGGCTGGTGTACAGCTCCCGGTGACACACCAGCCACACCGGCAGCGGGAAGGCGACCTCAGGCATCACGCGGACGACAGCCGGCTCCTGGTCCCCGACCTCTGTCATCATCATCCCGATCCCCGCCCCCGCGCAGCACAGCCGCCACTGCACGAGGTGGTTGCCCGAGACGACCGGAAATTGCTCCACCCGGACCGGAATCCCCGCGGCGACGAGTCCCTTGACCAACCCCTCGCTGCGATCGAAGCCGACAAACTCCGCCCGCGCCAGCCCCTCGGGCGTGTTGAGCGGACCGATGCGCTCCGCGTACGCGCGCGACGCATAGAAGCCCGCCGTCCGGCTGCGGAGCCGCCGGCCGATGAGGTCAGGGTGCTCCGGGCGCACGTTCCGCACGGCGATGTCAGCCTCGCGCCGGTGGAGGTCGCGGACCTCGTTGGAGGCCACGAGCTCGATCTGGATGCCGGGATGCTCAGTCCGGATCGCGATGATCACGGGCGGGAGGAGGAAGGCCGAGATGGCCTCGCTGGCGGTGATGGTGACCAGCCCCGCGACCGAGGAGGACTGGCCGGCTGCAGCCAGCGAGACGCGAGACGCCGCCTCGCCCATCCGGCGGGTGTGCTCCAGCAGCTCCATGCCGCTGTCGGTGAGGCGGAGCCGGCTGCCGCTCCGCTCGAACAGGGTGACCCCCAACTCCGCCTCGAGCGCCGTGACCTGGCGACCGACGGTCGGCTGCGTCGAGCCCATCGCGCGCGCAGCGGCAGAGAAGGAGCCTTCTTCGGCAGTCACGAGGAACGCGCGGGCGCGGTTCCAGTCAAACCCAACACTTCGCCAGTCCATACAAAAATGTATCACCATGCTGCAGTTTTCGACAGCAACTCCTCGATAAACGAATGGATAAACCACCTGTGTCCCCAGGAGGAAACAATGAACGCAGCATGGACAGCCCGCTACGGCGACACCACGGTCCTCGATGTCCGCACGCTCCCTGAGCCCACCCCCGGCCCCGACGAGCTCCTCGTCCAGGTCCACGCGAGCCCGGTCACCGCTGGTGACCTGCGGCTGCGGGCCGCGGACTTCCCTGGCATCTCCGTGGTGCTCGGGCGGCTGATGCTCGGCGTGCTCTCTCCGCGCCAGAAGGTCCAGGGCACCATGTTCGCCGGACAGGTCGTCGCCACCGGCGCACAGGTCACCCGCTTCTCGGCCGGTGACGCGGTCTTTGGCTCTGCCGACGCCGGCGCCTGGGCCGAGCGCATCGTCGTCAAGGCCGACAGCCCGATCGCCCTCCGCCCAGACAACGTCAGCGCCGATGCCGCCGCCGCGGCTCCGTACGGCGCCGGGACCGCGCTGCACATGCTGCGAGACATCGCGAAGCTCCAGCCCGGAGAGCACATCCTCATCCTCGGCGCGTCCGGCGGCGTCGGACGCCCCGCCATCCAGGTCGCGAAGCACCTCGGCGCGAGGGTCACCGCGGTCGGAAGCAGCGAGCGGCTCGAGCAGATGCGACAGCTCGGCGCGGACACAGTGCTCGACTACAAGACCCAGGACTTCACCCGCTCCGGCGAGCAGTATGACGTCGTCTTCGACATCGCCGACCGCTCTAGCTTCCGCCACAGCCGCAAGAGCCTCACCCCCACCGGCCGCTACCTGAGCCTCTTCATCAGCCTGCGGGTCTTCTTCTGGATGGCCGCCACCCGGCTCCTCGGCGGGAAGCGCGCGCTGTTCGGTGTGGCGATGGGAGACCGCCAGCTCACCGAGGACGTGCGCGGGCTGCTCGAAGGGGGCACAATCCAGCCCACCATCGCCGCACGATACCCGCTCGACCGCATCGCCGAGGCACACGCCCACGCCGAGGGACGCACGAGCGGCGTCGTCCTCGTCCAGCCGACCCCGAGCCGGCAGGAGCGCTCAGCGGTCTGACGGCGCCTGCCAGTCTCCGTGGAAGGCAACCGGCATGAGCGGCAGGTGGACCTGCGCCACAGGACCACGGGCCAGCGCGTCGGCCTCAAAGATCACCAGCGTCGAGCGATCTCGCAGCCCATCCGAGAGCATCGCGACGATATGGTCAGGCTCCCCCGGCACGAGGATCGGCTCGCCGACGAAGACGTTCTCCGGAGCGGTCCACAGGGCCGGCTGCTGCCGTTTCGCGCCCAGGTCGACCCGGATGATGCTGTCGAACGGATCGCTGTAGCGGGTGTCGGCGCGGCAGGCGCCGACCATCACTGCCGTCGGCTGCCCCTCGTGGTGTGGGTGGATGCGCGGAAAGTCGATCCCGTGCGGCGCGAGCACCTCCCAGGTGGCCTCGTCATGGTCGGGCGGGACGGTGATCCGGTACAGGCGCTGCGCGCCCCGTGCGTCCGGCAGAGAGGGGTCGAAGGGTTGGTTTGGGCCGGCATAGCCAAACTCTTCGCCGAAATCGAACCGGTGGAAGACGCAGGCATCGACAATCACTGTGCCATCGTCTTCCTCAAACGCGTTCGCGAAGTGGACCACGAGAGAAGGCTCGGGCAGGCGCACACGCCGGGCCTCCCCCTGCTCGTCGCGGGGCACGAGGATCAGCTCTCCGGGCTTGCTGAAGTCCGGCTTGACGGCACCCAGCAGCGTCCCAGCCCCCACAAGCATCTTGGCAGCCTCAAGCGGCCGCAGCGCGAGAGGGTTCCCGCCGAGGATGTACCACCGGTCCGAGAACGTGAAGTCATGGGCGAAGGCCATGCCTGGGAGCGTTCCCTGGCGAGCTTGGATGAGCGACTCGTCCTTGTCGATCTCACGGAACGTGACCGCAGTGGTGCGACCGGCAGCGATGCCACACAGGATGAGGCGCCCGCGGGTGTGATCGTGGTGCATGTGGGCGAGCGTGGCCTCTCCATCGACGAGGCCACCGAAGGTGTGCGGCCCGATGGTCTCCAGGGTCTCTGGATCGAGGGCGTGTGGCTCGCCGGCCTCCCAGCCGACCAGCAGCCGCCCGGCCCAGGGATAGACGGTGGTGTTGGCGACGTTCCGGGGGATGGTCCGGCGGAGGTTCTTCCAGAAGTGATCGGACGGGTTGGTCGCGAGGCCACGGTGCACGAAGCGCTGCTTGTCGGCCTCGTCGGCGTACGCTGCGGTCCGCACGAAGCGCGCGTCCAGCCGCAGCCCGCCCTCGGCGGTGAGCTGGTATCGGCGCACATAGCCGTGCCCGTCGAACGGGTGGACGACCCGCTCGCCGATGATGTTCCAGCCTGGCCCGTTGGACCACAGCCGCCCACCGCGGAGGGTCTCGGGGATGGTGCCCTGGATGTCTTCAGGGGGCACCTCGATCGAGATGTCTCCCGGACACGCGGCGAGCGCGGTGTTCCAAGAGCGTGCGCGGGGCGGGAGTCGCTTCAGATCGAGCGCCATCAGAGGTCTCCGGGTGTGCCAGCGAGTGCCTGGGCGAGCCGTGTCATGGAGTCACCGAGGGTGGTGTGTTCTTCGTCGGACAGACCCGCCGCGAGGTCAGCCTCGATGCGAGACAGGACCACCGCGCCCTCCGCGAGCGGTGCTCTGGGAGCGACAGAGACCAGCTTTGCGCGGGGGTCTTTCAGATCAGGCCGCCGGACCAGGAGGCCCGAGCGCTCCATGCGGGCGACCGCAGCGGACACGGTGGGCGCGCTGACGCTGAGCCGCCGGGCCAGCTCGGACTGGCGGATGCCGTCCGGGCACTGGAGCACCTCGCCGATGAGGCGAAACTCGGCGCTGGTGATGCCGAGGGAGGCAAGCTCTCGCGAGAGGCGCTCGTTGAACGCGATGGAGAGGGCCCACAAAGAGAGCGAGAGTGGCGCGTTGTCAGGCATCATTAGTTAGCCTAACGAACAACAACCCCACGCACCATCACTTCCCCACACCCGACATCTCTTACTGACGAGCCTGCTCGTCCACAGCCCGCTGCATGGCCGTGTGGCAGGTCTCCTCCAGCCAGCCAAGGTCCACGTTCTTGTGCGCCTCGCAGATAAACCACGGCTCGCGGGAGTCCGGCTCCAGCATCACGCCCAGCCCAATGAGGTGCCACGCGAAGCGCTCATAGAGCGGGTGGTTGGTCGCCTTCCAGTCGCGGTAGTTCGTCGGCACCGTCTCCAGGAAGTGGATGCCGAACATCGCCGGCGGACCCGCGAAGGTGTGCGAGATCCCAAACGCCGTGAACACACGCCCGAGCACGTCCCGGATCTCTGCGCCGACACGATCGACCGTCGCGAGCGCGTCAGTGTTCGTCAGGATGTCCAGGGTCGCGCTCGCTGCCGAGAGCGCGACGAGGTTGCCGGTGTACGTGCCCCCGTGGACCACGCCGCCGCTGTGAGAGCCGATGACACTCATCACCTCGCTGCGGCCACCGAAGCCAGCGACCGGGTAGCCGTTGCCCATCGCCTTCGCGTAGGTCGTCAGGTCGGCGTGCACGCCGTACAGCTCCTGGGCACCGCCGGGAGCGACGCGGAAGCCGGTCTTGACCTCGTCGACGATGAGCATGGTGCCGTTGGCCGTGCATGTCTCCCGGAGCAGCCGCATCCACTCCGGCGTCGCGGCGATGCTGCCGCAGTTGCCCATGATCGGCTCCAGCACCACCGCCGCGATCTGCTCGGGGTAGCGCGCGAAGACCGCCGCCAGGTGCTCCGCTGAGTTGAGCGGGATGAAGTCCACCAGGCTGGACGTCCGGGCCGGGATGCCCGCACCAAACGGGATGATCTCGGGCTCGGTGCCGCTGTCCGGCCGCCAGCCCTCGACGTCGGCCTTCCACATCATCTCGTCGTACAGGCCGTGGAAGCCTCCCTCGACGATGATGATCCGGTCCCGGCCGGTGTAGCCGCGCGCGGTGCGCACCGCGCCCATCACCGCCTCGGTGCCCGAGTTGGCGAAGCGCATCATGTCCACGTTGGGGCACAGCGCCTTGACCTGCTTGACCACCTCGGTGTCCAGCGGCGTCGCGAAGCCCGAGAGCGTCCCGCCCTCGGTGATCTGCTTGATGACCGCCGCGTCGACCCGCGCGTCCCGGTAGCCGAGGATGATCGGGCCGTAGCCCAGCCGGAAGTCGACGAAGGTGTTGCCGTCGGCGTCGGTCAGCTCACAGCCCTGGGCATTTTCGACGAAGACGGTGCGCTCGTCGCCCCAGAAGCGGTAGTTCTCAGCGACGCCCTGGGGCATGTGCTGGTGGGCCTCGGCCATCAGGCGGGACTGCTGCTCGCGATTCATGTGTCCTCCACGCCGCTGGACGATAACCCCCCGCACCCCAGCCGAAGAGGGCGTCACCGGCAGTTCACCTGTGCGCCACCGCCCGCTCCCGCCGCGCGGCGATCCGAAGCTGAGAGGCAAGCTCCTCGCGGTCGACGTAGCACCCGCGCAGCCAGCGCCCACCGCTGGCCGGATCAAACCCGGTCCGCCCGTGCAGGATCCGACGGTTGTCCATGCACAACAGCTCACCGGCCTCCAGCCGCACGCGGACCTGAGACGACGGCTGCGCTCCCATCGAGAAGGCCATCCGCAGCCCCCGGTACACCCGCTCGGTGTCCGCAAAGCTCGCCGCGACCGGCCCTCGCAGCCAGGGGCTCCAGCGGACCTCCTCCAGCCCTCCGCTCGGCCCCTGCCGGAACATCGGCGCCTCGAAGCGATAGTCGCTGTCCGCGGCCTTGTTCGCGAACAGCAGCGGCACCGTCGACAGCGCCGCGTAGGCATCGGGAGCCTCGGCCTCGATCTTGGCGGCGATCGAGAAGCCATCGGCGAGCAGGCTGTCGCCGCCGTCGGTCTCGTTCTCCAGGCAGTGCAAGAACTGGAGCCCCGGCATGCGCTCTCGGGTCGCGAGGTCCACATGCACCGGCAGCGCCATCGCGGTGTACGCGTTGGACGTCGCGTCTGGCCGGGTCCGCACGTCGAAGATGCGGCCGAAGTTGCTCTCTCGGATCGGGCCGACCCGAGACGGCAAGACCGCAGTGTCACCAGGGCTGGTCCCGATGCCTCCGACGATGGCGACGCCGTAGCTGTAGAGCGCCGTGGCCCACCGCGCGAAGGCGTCCGGGTCTGCGAGGACGTCCGCGGCCTGGAAGCGCGGCAGCGCGCTGCCGAGGGCGGCATCCCACAGCACCCGGTCTGGGAGTTGGGGACGATCGGCCTCGGCGCCGAGGCTGTGCACCCGCAGCCAGCCGGGGTGGTAGCGGCTCTCGCCGCCGGTCGACCAGCGCACAGCCAGCGCGCCAGCGGCGTCCACCGCGGCCGAGACCACCGCGGTGTCGGCCGGGATCTCGTGGAGCATGAGGCGCTGCTCTCGGGTCACCGGGTGGCAGGTGTCTTCGTCCGCGGCGTTCTCGCGCAGCCACAGCGGATGGTGGTGGCTGCGCAGGCCATCGTCCCACTCGACGAGCACGCCACCGTCGCAAACCACGACGGACCGGAGCCGGCGCCGGACGGGGTAGACATCAAAATCAGGTGTCCTGGGCAGGTTCGACATGCCTCTCTTGTTGCACGTCAGCGCCCAAGCTGCTCAAACTCCAGGCCCTTGAACACGTCGACGAAGCCTGCCGCGCGGAACGCCGCGCCGGCCTCGGCCTCTCGGGCGGGCTGGCCGTCGATCTTCTTGATGAGCACGGCCTTTCTCCGGCTCGGCGGCGGCTTCAGGCCCTCGATGCCCGCACGCAGCACCTCGTCCTCGACGTCGAAGCAGCGCACGCCGGTGCCGCCCTTGTCGATGTAGAGGGCCGGCACCCCGCCGACCAGCACAACGGAGGCCCCCGCGACGCGGCGGAGCACCCCGTCGACGCGCAGCGCCGGCCACGGCAGGAGGCTCCCGTAGGGGTTGGCCGGGTCGAGCGCGGCGATCCGCACGGTCTCGGGCTCGGCATCGCGGGCTGCGCGGAGCCGCTCGACGGCGCCGGGCAGCGCGAACTGGGCGCCCCCCAGGCCGTCGACGAACCAGCCCCGCCGCACCCGTCCGGCGTCCTCCATCTCCTTGAGCACGCCGTAGAAGCCCGCGAAGCCGCCCGCCCAGCCCTCGGCGTGGGCCGCCTCTCGGGAGAGCACGCCGTAGCGCTCCAGCATCAGCCACGCGCGCGCCGCGAGCTTCTCGGTGGGCGTGGGCGGGTGCATGAGCAATTCAGCGGCCAGCGACCACCGCCCGCCCAGCGAGCGCCCCTTGCGGCGGCCGAGGTTGAGCAGCGGCTGGAAGGTGTCGTTCGTGATCCGGCCATCCCAGGCAAGATCCCACAAGGCGGCCTCGACCTCTGCGAGCGGCGGCCGGCCGCAGGCAGACTGGATCATGACGGTGAACGCTGCGCCGCGCTGCGTGAGGTGGTCGAGGATCTGGGCGTGCATCGGAGAGGCGGGCTCGTACGGCGCCGGGGGGTCGACGAGGAAGGCGACCCGCTCTCGGCGGTAGAGCGCGACCTTGCCATCCCGCTTGCCCAGCGGCCCCCGCCCCAGCCACACGATCAGGCCCATCGCGCCAAGCTCGTCGAGCATCCGGGGGTGGAAGCCACGCACGCGGGCCGGCAGGATGTCGCCGATGAGCGTGCTCCACGGCAGCGCCACGCCCTCAAGCTGCTCGATGGCTGCCTCCAGCCGAGACGCGGGCGCAGCGATCCGGTGCCACGCGCTGAGGAAACGCGCGAGCACGTGGCCGTCCACCGGTGCCACCTGCGCCCGCAGCTTCGCCAGGGTCCGCCGCCGGATGCGGCGGAGCGACTCGGGGGCGCACCACTCCGGGCGGTCTCCGTCCGGGCGAAGCTCGCCGAGCAGCAGCCGGTCGCGGGCCTCCAGGCCCCGGAGCACCGCGTCGACCTGGGCGGGCATCAGGCGATACCGCGCCGCGAGCTGCTCAGTGAGGAACGGCCCCCGCGTCGCCGCGTAGCGCAAAAATAGCCGCTCCAGCGGGCGGTCTGCCGGCTGGAGCAGGGCCGCGGGCGTGCCCTGCGGCGGCGCGGCGCCCAGCGCGTCCCGGTAGGTCGCGATGTCCTCGGCGATGACGTAGCGAGGCTCGTTTCCGATCCGCATCTCCACGACGCGCTTCGACGCCGACAGCGACGCGAGCCACGCCGCCGGGTCCTCGACGGTGCGCTGGGCGATCTCGTCGGCCCGCAGGTCACCGAGGCGCCGGAGCAGGTCGTAGAGCTGGTCCGGGTTGCGGGCGCGGCGGTTGAGGGTCAGCGACTGCTTCTCGGCCTCGAACTCCTCGATGACGTCCAGGTCCAGCAGCGTGCGAAGCTCGGCCTGGCCGAGCAGCTCGCTGAGCAGGCGCCGGTCCAGCGACAGCGCCTGCGCCTTGCGCTCCGCGGCTGGCCGGTCGCCCTCCGAGAGAAACGCCGTGACGTAGGTGAACGCCAGCGAGCGCGCGAACGGAGAGGCGTAGGGGGTCTCGACCTCAGTGATCCGCACCTCGCGGCGGCGGATGGACCGCAGCAGCGCCTTGAGGCCCGGCAGGTCAAAGACATCCTGGAGCAGCTCCCGGTACGTCTCCAGCACAATCGGGAACGCCGGGTACTGCTCGACGGCCGACAGCAGGCTCTGTGCGCGCAGGCGCTGCGCCCACAGCGGGCTGCGCTTGCGGGTCGTCCGCCGCGGCAGCAGCAGCGCGCGGGCAGCGTTCTCGCGAAAGTGGGTCGCGAACAGCGGCGTGCTCGACAGCTGCCCGAGCAGCAGCTCCTCGAGCTCCTCCGGGTCCGGCAGCAGCGCCGAGATGTCCGGCGCCTCCTCGGCGGTCTCGTCCATCCGGACCACCACGCCGTCGTCGGTCCACAGCGTCTGGACGACGTGGCCAGCCTTCTCGCTGAGCAGGCTCTCGATGGCCGTCGCCCAGGGGGCGTGGATGCGCGTGCCGAACGGAGACAAGATGCAGATGCGCCAGTCGCCCAGCTCGTCGCGGAAGCGCTCGATGACGATCTCGGTGTCGGTCGGGAGGACCTCGGTGGCCTCCTTCTGCTCGCCGATGTAGTCGAGCAGGTTCTCGATGGCGTTGTCGTCGAGGCTGCCCTCGGCGCGGAGCTGCGCAGCGGCGGCCTCTCGCTCCAGCGGCGCCAGCTCGCGGACGAAGGCCCCCATCTCGCGGCCGAGGTCCACCGGCCGGCCCGGCCCCGCCCCCCGCCAGAACGGCAGCCGCCCCGGCTCGCCCGGCGCGGCCTCGACCACCACCCGATCCCGCTTAATCTCCAGGATGCGCCAGGTCGTGGCGCCGAGCACGAAGGTCTGCCCTGGGCGGCTCTGGAGCACCATGCCCTCGTGCAGCTCCCCCACCCGCGGCCCCTCGTGGCCGTGTTGGACCATGTAGGTCCCCCGGTCGGGGATGGTGCCGACGTTCATCAGCGACAGGGTCGCGGCGTCTCTGCGCGTCTTCAGCGTGTCGGTCGCCCGGTCCCAGACGATGCGCGGCTTGAGGTCGGGGAAGTCCTCGGCAGGGTAGCGGCCGGTGAGCATCTCCAGCGTCGCGACGAGCGCGTCGCGGCTCAGATCGGCGAAGGGCCGCGCCCGCCGAATCAGCGCGTGCGCGCCGTCGACGGTGCGCTCGTCGTGGATGCACATCGCGACGAGCTGCTGGGCGAGCACGTCGAGGCAGTTCTTCGGGATCGCGGTCGGCTCGACGTAGCCGCGCTTCATCTGGCGCGCGACCGCCGCGGCAGCCAGGAGGTCGGCCTTCGAGCGGGGAAAGATCCGGCCGATGCTCGTCTCGCCGACGGCGTGGCCGGCCCGGCCGATGCGCTGCATGCCGCTGGCCACGCTCGGCGGCGCCGAGATCTGGACGACGAGGTCGACGAGGCCCATGTCCACACCAAGCTCCAGCGAGCTGGTCGCGACGATGGCGCGCAGGGTGCCGTCCTTGAGGCCCTCCTCGATCTCCTGGCGCTGGAGCCGAGAGACGCTGCCGTGGTGGGCGCGAACCGGGGCATCCGCGCCGAGCCGCTCGTTGAGGCGCTGCGCGAGCCGCTCGCAGCGGCTGCGGCTGTTGACGAACACGATGGTCGAGCGATGCTGCTGGATGAGCGACACGACCTCGTCGTGGATGGCGCCCCACATCCCGCCCTCGTCGCTGCGCGGCTGTCGGGGCGGAGCGGCATCGGCGATGCGCGGGTCTCCGAGCAGCTCGCCGGGTCCGGGCTGCTGGAAGTCTGCCGCGTCGCGGCGCCGGAAGGAGTGGTCGTCCTGCGCGAGCAGCGAGCCACCGGTCGGCGGGGGCCGGTGCAGCGGCGGCCGAGACATGTCCGGCACCGGCACCACGACCCGCAGGTCCATCGCCGCGGGCGCTGAGGCGTCCACGATCTCGACCGGCCGATCGCCGCCGAGGAACTTCGCGATCTCGGACAGCGGACGCTGGGTGGCGGACAGCCCGACGCGCTGAGGGTCTTTGTCGGCCAGCGCGGCGAGCCGCTCCAGGGTCAGCGCGAGGTGCACGCCGCGCTTGCTGCCGGCAATGGCGTGAATCTCGTCGAGGATGATGGTGTCGACGGTCCGGAAGTTCTCGCGGGCCTTGGAGCCAAGCAGCAGCGACAGGGACTCCGGCGTGGTGACCAGGATGTCGTCGGGCTGGCGGGCCTGCCGGCGGCGCTCCTTCTGCGAGGTGTCGCCGGTGCGCACGGCGACGGTGGGCACGCGCACTGTGGCGCCGAGGCCCTCGGCCGCGCGCTGGATACCTGCGAGCGGCAGGTAGAGGTTTCGCTCGACGTCGTAGGCCAGCGCCTTGATCGGTGAGATGTAGATTACCCGCGTGCCCCGCGGTGTGTCGGCGGGAAGCTGGGAGAGGCGATCGATGGCAGACAGGAAGGCCGCGAGCGTCTTCCCCGAGCCGGTCGGCGCGAGCATGAGGGTGTTCTTGCCCTCAGCGATGCAGGGCCAGCCGCGGCGCTGCACGCCGGTGGGCGCAGAGAACGCCCGCCCGAACCAGTCCGCCGTCGCGGCCGAGAACAGCGCCGTCAAGTCCTGCATCTGCCCCCCGTAACGCCTGCGATGGCCGACGCACCGGCCCTGCTGACAGCGCGC
>Ga0316202_10001627_pt1 | contig 16870 bp, 27 predicted proteins | sample 3monrhotite_MG_FD_204934 | JGI IMG/M metagenome (GOLD analysis project Ga0316202, IMG submission 204934) | Microbial mat bacterial communities from mineral coupon in-situ incubated in ocean water Damariscotta River, Maine, United States -... | ecosystem: Environmental > Aquatic > Marine >... | reverse complement strand
TGCTACTAACCTTGAATTTCGTACAACAAATTATTTACAAGAATAGTTGCTACTAACAACAAATAATCTACCAGATTAGTTTTAGTTAATTAGTTGCTACTAACCTTGAATTTCGATGATAATTAAACCGTTAACCATCCTATCTTATCACCTTCAAAACATAAGATAGGATTTTATATTTCTATCCATTTTCTAACCTTTCTTCTATTTTGCTTACTTTTTCTAAAAGTAATTCTAATATTGTTCTGTTCTCTTTTTTTTCTAAATAATTCAAAGCGTTTTTATAGCAATCATTAAGTGTTTGTTCTCTATAAGAATTAGTTAAACAAGCTGTTACTACTCTATTACCACCTAATTCTAAAATAGTAGAACCTCTAAGTCGAGCTTTTATTATTGTTTCAATTTTTTGTTTGTTTGAAACCTGTTCTAAAAAACGCTTTGAAACATGTAATACTGTAAAATCTTTCATTAAATTTTTACTTCAATCTCAATTTCACAATCAACTTTAAATGTATCAAGGATTGTTCTTCTTAAAGCTTCTCTATGTAACAAAATTATCTGTTGTAATTGATCTTGATTTACACTATTTACAACAGTGTTTTTCTTTATCATACCTTGTTTGAAACCATTTAAAAAACCCCTATTTATCATTTGCTTTTTTTCATTTTCCATTAGTTTTATCCTCTAAATATGGTTGGGTAATTGTAAGCATTCCTTTCCCTAAGCTATGTCTACCACCCTCGGTATCTACAACAATTACTTCTGCACAGGAATCATTTTTCTCAAAAGATAGCTCTAATAAATGTTTATGTTCACACCCTTCTTTCAAATAAAATCTTAGATTTAACTTACCATGAGATGTTACTATCATAATTAACCTTTCTTAGTTTTTGTAAATTGTTCTTTAATATTAACTATTTGATCTTTATCGTAACGAGTTCTTACTTTGTTAGCTTTTACAAAGCTAGTCCAATTCTTATAACTTTTTCCTTTTTCTATAATATGGCAAATAATTTGATTATAATTCATTTTACCATTTTTACTTTCTTTTTGTAGTTTCTTAAACTCCTCTATTTCTTGCTCTATAGTTTGATTAATTTCACCACCATTAAGATTAAACTTTAAAATTTGCTGTAATAAGTTTTGATTTCTATAAAAGTTTCGATTGAAAGTTTTTTTTGCTAACTCTAGGGGGTTTAAACGTTCTTTTACTAAATTATATAAATCTAAGTCACAATTTAATAATAATACTGTTTTATAGCTATTAACTTGGATTTTTTCCTTCCTAAAAACCCTACCAGCGTTTTGTTGAATTGTTTCTAATCTTTCTTCTATGATTCTGGTTAAAATTTCTTCTTTGTTTTCACAAAAAGGAAATGCAAACTGAGGTTTATAATTTTCACAATTTATTATAACTAGATTGTGGTGATAAAAATTTACACTAGCACCTAAAGCGCCTAAAGAATTAGTTATTAAAATTTTAGACTTTTCGTTAAATTTATAGTTATTTTTATGAAAGGTTGCTTTGTTTTCTACAGCTAATATAGAGTTATATTTTTTACCATACTTTGACTGTAATTTTTTAGCGCTATTTATATTAGCTTCAAACCATAACGTTTTTATGTCTTCTGAATTGTGTAAATTTTCAAATAAAAAATCATATAGTTCAGTATTAGAAGTTTCAACTTTTAATATTTGAATACCATCTAATTTATCATGATCTCGACTAACTATGTGTTTCTCAATTTTTGGAAAAATAGTGGATATTATTTCTTGTGATTGTTTTTTATCATTCACACATAAGCCAAAAATTTTACTCGAATAGTTTTGTAAAAATTGAAGTGGTGATAAGTCAATGCAGTTAAAATACTCACCACATGATCTAGAAGGATATCGTAAATTTGACTTATCCTCTAATTCTGTTGTACTCTCAGGTGATACTTCAATATTATCCTCTGTAGGAAAAGTTCTAACAATTTTTGGAGCAAAAGAGCAGTTTAATAAATCTAACAAATCATTTTTATTTTCAAACGCTTCATCATTATTAAAATCATGTTTAAAAAAATCTGTTTTCTTTCTTAGATATGACAGGTCGTTTTTAACTTCTGTTATCTCCATATTATCTATTAAAATAGATGAACCTGTTTTAAAATCTATAGTAGCTTCTTCATAATTTTTGTAAGTACAGTTTTCTATGATTAATCTACTATTTCCAAATTGATCTACTCTAAATTTTAAATTCTTACTTAGAAAACAATTCTTACAAAAATTTTTATTTCTACTATAACTAGGACAAGTTTCTAATTTTTTATATTGTAACTCCTTTTGACCTTTTGGTTTGTACTGGTTGCTCATCTGAGATAAAGCAAAGGTTAAATGAAGCGAATCAATAAAAATATTGAACTCATCTATTATTACAATAGGTTTATTATTAAGTATCCAAGTAAATAAATAATAAAAACGATTGTCTAAACCACGCCTTTTTAAATATGTTTTATGGGTAAAAACTACTTTCATTGCGCTAATATCTTTAGAAGTTTCTTGTACTACCAAAGAATCTTGCGATAATTCGCGTGTTGATTCCATTTTAGTAACATTTTCCTTTTCTCCAAATGTAATAACAAATTGGTTATAAGCATTTGCTAAATCTTCTTTGTTATTAGCAACATAAATACAAGAAAATCCTTCTAGATAGCTTTGGTTTATATAATTTAAAGCTGCTGTAGTTTTACCACTTCCAGTAGGTGCTATAACTAAATTAAAAAAATTAGTAGAATCAAAAACATCTTTTACAGTTTGAGAAGCTTCATTTATAACTATGTCTGTTTTTATTTCAACATCACCTTCTTCTATGTTATTTTCAATTTCTAATTCTATAGAATCTAATTTTAAAAATTCAGGGGTTTTTATCCCTTCGCAAGATGAATGTAAACACTTTGTAAAAACGTGGCCTGTTTCAGTTACAAAATAGCAAAAACCTTTCTTACCTGTTGTGTGCTGTTCATGATTAGGGCAAATAGTTTCAAAAGCATAACCTTCTACTTCTATTTCACCCCATGATAAACGATGATTTTTTATAAAAAACTGACTTCTTTCTTTAAATATTTCTTCAAAGAAACTAACTAATTTCTGCTGCTGTTTTATTTTTTTTTTTACATTAAAAGAAGTTGGGTTTAGTTTTTTAGCAGTTTTATCTATCAATTTTTCTTGACTATGGCCTATAAAACGTGTTGGTAAAGATTGTAACCAAGCTATAAAAAAATGTGGTTCTAATCTATCTTGCATAGGTTTTAAAATCACTTGCTCTTTATTTGTATCATGATTTTTACCAAATGGTAGTCTAACAAATTGTGATTTTTTTGTATAAGTACTTTGACAAGCTTCGCCAATTTTTAAACTAATCAAAATTCTTATCTCTTGTAATTCATCATCAGATAACCCGCGAGTGAATATAAAGTGACCATGGAGTGATTTGTTACCACTCCAATTAACGATAGTACAAGGTACTGTTTTTTTATACCATGCTAATTGCTCTTTTAATGGCATTTCGTCAAATTCTATGGTAATAGATGTAACTTCTGTAATACTTCCTTCATCCTTTCTATTAGAAGCAATTGAAACAGGATTTAAGCAAACATAAGAATTATTTAAAATGATATCGTTTTTATTATCTTTATTATATTGAATACGCTTGAAAGGATAACCATTTGTTTCTGCTATGGGCTTGGAATCCTTATCAAAAACACCATTAAAAAACCAATAATGGTTATTTTCGGTTAATAATATATCAAGTGCTTTTTTGGCGTTTTTAAGCTTTGTTTTTTCACTTACCTTTAGTTTAGTTTCAATAACACTAGGGAAATCAGGAGTTAGTTTTCTAGCTTCTTTTAAAAGCTTTTCTGATTGCCCTATGTAATAATCATAATCTATATTATCTGGAAAAATAAAATCATCGTCTTTATTTAAAAACAAAGTAGCTTTATCTGCTAATTTACTTTCTTTATTTGATTTTATAAATATTTTCTTTAGATATTTACCATCAATACTATGGTAATATCTGACTGTATTTTGTGTCTGTTCCTCACCAATAAAGATTTGACTATCCCTTCTAGCCCTAAAAACCTTTTTAAATAGAAAAATATCCTTTTCGTTTTTTATAGTCTCTTCGAGTGGTATGTTTTCAAATAGAAATTTCTCAGCAGCTTTTATAGATATTGCAGGGCGTTTATTACCTGCTACTTTAAGTTTTTGACTAGTTTCTAAATACAAAAAAGCAAATTCACCTTTACCTTTAAATTTACCACCGCGAGATTTAGCAAGATAATTATTTACGTTGTTTACTAAAAAATTAGAATAAAATTCACGCTCTAAATTCAAATCTGTTTCTTTTTGCCAATTATCACATATTGTATTATATTCTGTCATTCTAGCTTTAGGAACTTTAGTTGTTAGACCATCGGTATTAATATAAAACACTTTAAAACCATTGTAAGTTAGTTCATCATACAATTTTAAAAGCAGTGCTTGCCCTATGGTTGTTACTGTTTCAAGGCAGCCAACGTAGTACAAAAAAGACCAACTAAAACCAAGTTTACCAAACAAGGTACTATTCAAAACAAGTTTAAGAGCATTAGATACAACGGTTAAATTTGCCTTTTCATCATTTGTTATACCTGCTTCTTTAGAACGTTTTTTAATTTCAACGCGAGTATCAATCATTTCATTTATGATTTTGATAAATATTTCTTTGTTTAGATGCTTAGGAAATATTTCAAAGTTTCGTATCATAGCGGGGTAATGACCAGTCACGTCTTCATCTATTAATAAATGTTCATCATCTTCTTCAAAAACACCTTTTATAGCAAAATGAACACCACCACTACCAAGTTCTAATAAACCTTCATCAAAGATAGTGCGTTTTAGTTGACCTCTAACAGTTTTTGGTGAAAAAATAGTATTAGAAGCAAAATCGTACCAAGATTGTATTTTAGGATTATGGAACTTTAAATCTAAAGATTGAAGTTTTAAAAGCTCAAAAGTTTCAGGTTGGTTATTTTCTTTAGCTTCTTTTAATACATACCAATAATCTAAATTAGCTTCATTTGCATATTTAGCAGCTAAATACTTTTCACCAGCACTAGAGGTTTTACAATTATAAAAATCAATATCAGGGAATTGTTTTGAAAAATAAGAACGTGCTGATAATTCACTTGAAATTACTTTATGAATAGCTGTTGTTATTTCAACATCATTTACACAATAATCATATGTTTTTTGTTTTTGCTCATCATTTAGAGGTTTAGTAACATCATAGGGTAATTCTTGCAATTTATGGTGGTCAAGCCTTGCACCTAGTTCTTTTAAAGAAATAAATCTATGAACGTATTCAGATTTTACTGTTGTTTTTTGTTCATCTTTTTGAGTACCTGCTGTAGTAAAATAAAAACTAGTGTCAATTACTTTAAAATTACGGTTATAAAATAGGCGCAAAGATTTTTCCAATTTAGAATAGATTTTTTTCAAATCACCTTTTATTATTTGGTCTGATAATATTTTTAAAGTAGTAGCATTTACGTTTTCTTGTGTCATTATGTAGCTAAAATGGTATAAATCGTAACCTTTAATATTATGACCAACAAATTTATAGTTACTGCGATTATCCCATAGCCATTTTTTGCAATCATCTAAAGTGGTATCATCAAAGCTAAAATACTGATTAGTAGAAGGACAATAAAACAATACTAACCAGTAATTAGAATAACACTCTATATCAAAAATAAGAGTTATTCTATTTTCCATTTTTATTTTCTTTTTCTATAGCTTTATCTATTAATTTAGAACGTTCTTTTAAATTAACTTCATTTTCACAATCCGCTGTTAAGCATTTACCATTTTCTGTTTTTTTGTGACAAAATTTACATTTACCTACAACTACTTTAATTTTACTATCTTCTATTATTGCTAAATCACCTTCTTTAGTTTCAAATACTCCTACTGCTACTCCAATTTTATTTGGGTTTTCTATAAGACCACCATTAGGAAAAACACTTTTTAAACCTTCCTTATCGTTTGCTAAAATCTTTACTATTTCGTTTTTTCCTTCATCCGTTTTTAAAAGATTTTCAACCATATCAGGAGTTATTGATGATGTTACATTAACTATATTAGGTAGTGGTTTTGGTTTTGGTAACTCTATTAACATATCTTTTCGATTAGCTTCTAAACATCTACGTTGTATTTGATATGCAACACAACGATTAACAAACGAGCGCAAACAGCAGTAGTCAAACATGTCAATTTTAAATGATATGTCTTTGTTTTCTTTTTTATTGTTTATTTTAAACCAAAATGAATATTCCTTAGCTGTTTCACCTTGCATATTACAAAACAAGTCAAAACTTTTAGTATCTGTAAATCTTTTTACAGGTAAAATACTAAGCGAACGACTATTTACAATCGTGTTTAGCACGTCCATATCTAAATAGAATGTTTCAAAACCTATTCTAGCTTTAGACATTTTATCGTAATTGTAAATAGAAACTTTAAACTTAGGTTCTTTAGTGTCTGAGAAACTAAAATACTTAACTTCAAAGCCATATTGAGAAGTATTTCTTTTAAAGGTAAAAGCAAGATTTTCTTTTTTATTTTTACTGTCCATTTTTTACTAGACTCCGTTAACATAGTAATAAAACAATAGTTATTATTAGTCCTATTTCAAATAAGACTAAAACAAGATGAAACAACAATAAGATAATAGCTATTTTAGTTTTAGATTTCATAATAAGTACTTCCTTTTATATATTTTAACCTTTTTTTTTACTAAATTTACTAAAAAAAAGGTTAAAAAAGGTTGGTTTATTGTCTAAAACTAAAATATACGATCAGTGATATACTTTTAGTTTAAAAAGGTATTTCATTTTGTGGTGGTTTCCAATCACTATTAGGTGGTAATGGTTGGTTATTGTTATTATTAAATTTATTAAAACCACCTCTACTTTTTGGTTGACTATTATTTTGCTGATTGTCTTGGTAATTATTATTTTGCTGATTATTGTTTTGGTAATTATTATTTTGCTGATTATTGTTTTGCTGATTATTATTTTGCTGATTATTTTGATTATTATTTTGATTATTATTGTCATCAAAATAACCTTCTCTATAATTAATAGGAAGTACAGAGTTTACCACCATGCTAATTTTAGAGCGATTTTCGCCACTTTTTTGATCTTGCCAAGTTGAAAGTTGTAACTTACCTGTAACAATTACACGTTCGCCTTTTTGATATTTTGATACCCACTTAGCGCTGTTACCAAAAACTACACCTTCTATAAAAAGAACATTATTTACTTCATTTCCATTTTTATCTGTATATTTTTCATTTGAAGCTAAATTTATATTACAATATTCAGCACCACCACCAGAATATTTTAGTTCTGGTTGTTTACAAAGATTACCACTTACAACATATTGATTTATATTCATTTTGACCTTTCTTTTATTTCTTCTTTTTTACATGTATTACACTTCATTTTGTCGGTTCCGTGTCAAAAACAATTTTTTGGGCTAAAAAATTAATATCTTTAGCTATTGTTTTCATTATTTGATAACTAAAATGTGTAGCTGCTTGTCTAGAATCAGCTAAAACAAAATTTATACCTCTTGCTTGCCAAGCAGCTATTGAATTTATTACTATCTCTGTAGAAATTGAGCTTTGATAGTTACCTTCTAAAATCTCTTGATATGAAGCTTCTACAACAACAAATCTATAGCGGTAAGCTTTCATTCTCATTAATTCAGCTTCAAAACGTTTTCTATGCTTACCCCAACACGAAACTAAATCATTAATTTCCTTCCTTTCAATTGTTAGTAATCGTGTTAAATCAGGTTTTATTACTGTGTAGTCACCTGTTGCCATCGTTATAGATTTTGTTTCTACTTCATATGGTCTAAAATCAAAAGGATTTTGTTCTCTTGAATCTATACCTATTGTAAAAGGATATTTTTTAGCTATTTTTTTTCTCCCTTTTTTGTAGAATATAGACTATTAAGTTCTATATCAAAATCCTTTTTTAAATACCCGTCTACTTGAGTTTTAAAACTTTCAATATCAACTTTTTCGCCTTTTAAATAAATAGTTGTTCTAGGTGTTTTGTAATTTATTGCCATGAAACGACAATATTTCATTACTACACCATTGTTTTTTTTTCCTTCAACTAGTTGACATCTAAAAGTAAAATCTCTGTATTTATCTATATCAGATAAAGCTACTTTAGATTTTTTAAATAAAAGGTTTTCTAAGTTTTGTTTATTTTTCTTACCTTCTATTTTTTGATATTCTCTATTTAAAATCTTTATACCCTTTCTTTAATTTAATTATTTATTTGCCAACTAGTTAAGTATACAATTTTAGTTGTACATTGTCAAACTAAAAAAAATCTTTTTTGTTTAATTTTTGTAATATTTATTGTGCTAAAAACGTTTTCCTTTTTTATATGGCTAGAAATATTTTTAGCTAGCAGTAAAGCAAGTTTTTCATTCATTTTTTTTTATTACCCTTCTTTTATTTCATAGCAAAAATTAGTGAATTGGTTAGTAAATTCTCTTAAAATAAATAACTCTTTTTCATGATGATCCAAACTATCCCAAAAATCTTTAGCACAAACAATGCGGTTTTTAAAAGGTGTAATTTCTATATTAAAACAATATTGATATTCTATGATTACTTTGTTGTTGTCTATTTTTTTAGAATAAAATCTATCTTTAAACTCGCTATTATCATTAACTAAAATAGAAGGAAATTTATTACTTTTCATTATCAACTACCTCATAGGTAAAATTAGGAAATTTACTTATAAATTCACGATAAACTAAGTCCTCTTTTTGATATCTGTATAAGGCGTTCCACTCTAAAGTGTCAAATTCAAATATCATCTTACTTATATCACCACCAGTAGTTAGAGAAAATGAAACGCTTACTTTAGTTTTAGGAATAGGTTTACAAATATAGCAAGTATTATTATTAAAACTAGACTCAACTTCTGAAATTTCCGTGTCACAAATTGTACAACATAGTCTTGAGCAATTTTCACAATAAGTTTCAGATTTAGCTATTGTTTCTTCACATTTTGGATTTTTACAAAAAATAGTTTTTACATCATATTTAATAGGACAATTTTCTTCAAAACAAGTTATAGCTTCTTTTATGGTAACGTTGCCGCATTTTTTACAATTCATTTTTTTACCCTTTCAATACTATGTACAATAACACAATGTTCTTTTTTTAAATATATTATCATGTCATCTAAATTTGTTTTTTTCTTAACCTTTATGTGTGGAAAATAATGTTTTAAGTATCTAAATAATGCTTTAATTTTTGATTTAGCAATAACAATTAGTTCTACTTTTTCTGGTTTTGGGCAAAAATCAACAGGGCAGAAAACTACTGTTTCAATATTAAGCGAGTATGTTTTTTTAGACTTCATATTCATGGTTTCCTTTTTGTTTATTAGCTTCCCTTAAAACTTTACAGCTAATGTTCCATAAAATGCCATTGTATAGGCATACAGTAAGATTATAAACAGCTAGTGTTAAAAACATTAAAATCATAGGTAGAGCAACGTAAAAATCACCAATAGATTCAGACTGTTTACATACAATATTAAAAATAAACCAAATGACACATGCAAAATAATACATTACAGGTTGAACAATAACATACTCTGAATTTTTAATAATGTTTTCTTTAGCTTTTTCAGATGAAATCATAGTATTTTTTCTCCTTTATTATAAACAAAAATAAGCAATTAAAATAAAACATAAGGCAATAAATAACATAGTTTTTTTTCTCCGAAAAGCTTAAGACGTTTTTGTTAAATTTGATACACTTTCCCACGCTTTGTCAACTATCATTTCTTCTATTTCATCTTCTGTTTTTTCATCTTTAAAGATAATACCAGATAAATTCTTTAATGGAACAATTGCCAACTTGTAATTTACAGAATCTTCATTTTTTTTAATATAAACAATAATACTGTTTTCATCTTTTTTTACAAAAAAACCATCATACACTTCGCCTGTACTAGCTCGAATTGTAAGTTTTTTTAAGTACATTTCTTTTTCTAAATCCATTTAAATTTCTCCAAAAAGGTTAGTGTCTATTATTTTGCTTCACTGTTTTGAGACTAAAACAATAATTACTTCTGACTTTTTAATGTAATTTCTTTAAGATAATAAACTTTTGAAACATAGTATTTTAGAATTTTTCCATGGCAGAAAAAATCACCATACATTAATCCTGATTTTTCAACATTAGACGATAATATATAAACATTTTCATTATTTTTTAATAAAACGTTTCCAGTTAATAATGCTAAGGATGCAAGTATTAATTTCTGATCTAAAGAATCAATTACAGTAAAATTCTTACAAGCACCTACAACATATTTATAATCTGTTACAAGTGTTTTATCATTTTCCATTTGTCACCTTTAAAAACTAAAAAATTCAAGCATATTTGAATCAATTTATATTACCTTTAAAATGGGCAATCATCGTCTTTATCATTAGCATTATCAGTATCAGAATTAACATCTTTACTGCTATTATTATCATTATGGGAAATGTTAACATTAGCTTCATCTACCTTACCTTCCTTTAGGTAATTTTTATCTTCTTCACTTGGTTTAAAAGGTGTTACCAAGTTAGCTTTATCTGTTAAATCATCCATAAATTTAACGAAGTTGTCCTGCTGTTTATTATTCTGCATGCTTTTAATAGATAAACTATGTTGTTGGCATTTTATAAATAATAAATTTCTAATCAATGACCAAAGTGTTCTGTCTTCGTTATCACAAATAGAGTCTAAAACAAAATTAAAAGTATCACTAAATTCAAAAAAATTAACATCCTTTATAAAACTTTTTTCTAGTAGTTTTGGTTTCCCTAAAACTACATATTTAGGATTAAGTTTTATCGCTTTTTCTTTAGCCTTTTTTTTAGTTTTTTCTTGAATTAAAACAGATGTATATTTAAGTGATTTTCCATTTAACATAACAACAATAAACGTTTTCATTAAAAATTTCCTATTACAATCAATGTTATTATTATGTAAATAATAGATATAGCTACCATAATATCTACAAAATCAACATCTTTATTAATCATATTTTAACCTTTACATAAGGTATAATTTTAATATACAATTTTTATTGTTTACTTCATCTTTAGTTTTATTTTATTAGTTGTTATGCTAGTTAGCCTAATATAACTTTAAGAAAAGGTAACAATACTCTATAAGCTAATTAGTAATCTATCCTGCCAAGTAGTTATTTATTAACTTATAGAGAGTATACAATTTTAGTTGTATATTGTCAACATAAAAATTAAAAATAACTAGGAACAATGGTTAAATTTAGACTGTGTGTCTCTAGATAATCTTTAAGCAATTTTAAATCATCACCTTTCATAATTATTTTATTATGTTGTTTTACAATATATTCAACGCTTGCTCCTGATACTATTATTTTAGCTGCTATGTGTGAATAATCATCTGCATATTCTTTGAGTGGTTTTTCATGAAACAAATAATAACCACTGGTTAATTGAGATAAATCTACACTAAATTTACACATTATTTTTCATCCTTTAAAATATAAGTTTTGCTAAAATGAACTTCACCTGTTTTTTCACACCTTGACATTAAAGTATTAAATGAAATTGTAATTTTAAACTGGTCATGCGAATAAAAATTTTTACACCACCTAGAATAGTTTTTATATCTAAAATTTTCCTTATGTTTAGCGCTTAATTCACTACCATATTTAGAAAAATAAAGTTTCATATAATCATCTGATTTATTACAATTTACTCTAAATGGTATTCTTATAACCATATTATAAGAAAGGCCAATATAGATAAAACCAGAATTGTTTTTTATAACTCTGTAAACATCACCAGATTTAACTTTACACGGTTTTATAGTGTCGCTTTTCATGAACTTTATATCATGAAAATAATCACACAATTGGTTCTTTTCATCCCTTGTTATATGTTTTTTCCCACCTATAATTTCATTAATCACCTTTGTAATCTTTCTTTCTCCATAGTATCTTAATATTTTCATATTTCCAACTTTTCTAGAGCTTCGATAGCTTCCATTACTTTATCTTTATAGAAATTAAAATTTGATTTAAAATCTCTAGCAAAATAGATATTATTATCACCTGTACTATTTACTGATCTATATATAAATTGACAACCTGTTATGTTTTCGTACTCATCTATTAGCAACTGTTCATTTTTTTCTAAATCATTGTAATAATTATCGTCTACTTCATCTATTTTTTCTACCTTTGGTGTAAAATATAACTTACCTTTTCCTAAGCTTATTGTATCTCTATGTTTTATACAATAAATAGGGTTGAAAGATTTTCTTTTAGAGTATATGAAACGTATAATTTCTTCTCTGTTATAAATTGAACTAAAGCTCCCTGTATTATCTTTATATGTATGAAATGTTTTTACTTCATACATTTCATCTGTATCATCTATATCCAATAGTTTAATTGTAATTCTTGTTTTTACATCAAATGTTACATCACTAACTTGAATGTAATTAGTTAGATTAAGATTAGCTAAAACGTTGTTTTCAGCGTCTTTTAAAGACTTTATTTTATTATGTGTTCTGAAAGTTGGACTACGCATTTTTTTGCCCCTTATTAAGTATACAATCTAAATTTTTACAACATTCAAAACCACCTTCAAATTCTTCATTACAATAGTCACAGCGTATTTCATTTACATAATAATCAATGTCAACAGAGCAGTAAAAGCTAAATTCTTTCCCACAATCTTCACAATCTTGACTTCTTTCTTCACTGTCCTCATACATTTCATCTGTATCTAAATTTTGGTCTTCTCCACAATATGGGCATTTTCCTTTAGCCATTATAAAACCTTTCTTATTTTTTTATGAAATTAACGTTGAAAACCAAGCTTTTCTACATTCTAATATTTCTAATACATTTTCTACTTTTGGTTGACGTGTTTTTCTACGCTTATAGGCATTTAAAATATCAACTAGATAATCTTTATTTGCATCATGAATTTTATTAATCATCTTTTTATTAAATTTAATATCAGTATATTGTTTATTAGAAAAAATATCATAGAAATATTCACTAAAAGCATCAATATTTTCACAAGCAATATTATATTGATATTCAGTAGTTAAATATTTAGATTCATCCTTATTTATTATAGCTTTGCCTTTTTTGTTAAAAATTAGCTTAGAAATAATAGTTTTATCAATAAAAACCTTAGTTTTTGATGTAGAACCAACAAAATAAATATTTTCATTGGTAGTTTTTTCAACATTGTAACATTGCTCATTTACACTATTTTTCAACGTGTCTTTATCTTGTAATTTTCTACAATTTAAATCAATTAAATATTCTAAAGTAAAATGAGTTTTAAAAAGTAAAACAAAATTACATATTCCCTTTAAAGGGTGGTCAAATAATCTAAGTTTTTTTAATGTTTTGGTGCTATAAAATACTATAGTTTCAGAAGTTTTTAGGTAATTAGTTATTGAATATTTATCACCTTCTACGTGAGACATAATAAAACATTCTCTTTCCATTTTTGTAACATAACCTAAACAATCTGAATAGGTTAAATCTTCTGTAACATCGTAAGCCCTATTTTGATTTCTTGTGCTATCAAAAAGCATCTTAGCTTCTTTGTGTAATTCAGTAGTAAATTTCATTTTCATATTCCTTTAGTATTAAGCAAGTAATTTATTCATCTGTAGGGAGTATACAATAAAAGTTGTATACTGTCAAGTAAAATAAAATTATTTTTTTAAACCCTTTATAATAAAGGATATAAGCATGATTAAGCAAAACACTTCCATTATTAAAAAAACAAATCCATTTGGAATTGATGTAAAATGTCTATAAAAAACACGCAACAAAATAATAAACGAGGTTAGTATAAATGTTATGTAAAATAGATTTTTTATGTTCATTCTAGGGGCTTTTATTAAAAAGTAGGGTAAAACATAGTAAAATTAAAATAAATGTGGCTAATGGTCATTATCAAACTTTATTTGTTTTTCTTCAATGTAAAAATCAATTACATCTTTTAGTTTCTTGTATTGAAATACACCTGAAAGTTCTGAAAGTTTGATAATTTTTTCTAAATCAACCTTTTCTACTCTCATATGGGTAAATTTATCGTTCATTGAAAACCTTTTATTATAACCTTTCTATTATTTTTTATGTCAATTATTGCTATATCGTTTTTAGTTTTTTCAATCGACTCTTTTAAATTAGGATGATCTGTGTATTGTTCACAATCAAAACATGTGAATTTATCATAGTTAGCAGTACATGTTGAAGCTAATTTTCCACATTTACAGCACTCTAGAAACATAATTACTCCTTTTTATTTGTATTAGCAATTATTTGTAATAATTTATTATGATTAATGAAAAATAACTCGAATTCTTTTTTATTTAAATTAGGATTTTTAGTTTTCTCTACATAAGATATATACAAATTTATGTAATTAGCAAAACAAGAATTTTCGTATAAAATCTCTTTGTTTTTTTTAGATAATTCAATGTATAATTTTTTGTAATTAGTCTTCTTATTTTTCATCTTTATGTTTCCTATTTTGATTACTTTTTCTAAAAGTAAAAAAAAATACCTACATTTAGTAGGTATAAGTAGTGTACTTGCTTTAGTACTATGAAATTTATTTTAAATAATACCTGTTTGTTTGAACGGACATGCAGAGATTAACGAGACATAGAAAGGAAAACGAGAAACAGGTATTTTATTTTAAATAGTGTCTGTATATAACGTTTTACATGGTGTTGTTTATGGAATAACGAAAAAGAAAAATGGACTACAGACACTTTAGTAATTATGTCTGCTGATGGAGTCGAACCATCCAATATTATCAGAGTAATTTAATTAGATAAGTGGCGATAACTTTTCAAAAAACCACATTAAATTACAACGAGTGAAAATTGCCATTGCAGACTTTTTTTAAGAAATAAGGCACTAACCAATCTTAACACAATACATTCCAAATTTGATTATCATACACTTCACTTTAAAGATAAAATAAAAAAAACTGATTAGTACTATGAAGTATAAAATACAGCTTCAATCATTACGGCGAATGATAAGAGATTGAATTATCATTTTATCGCTAGATTGCTAGCCAATTTATACAAATTTCTTATGCTTTTATAATACTAATATTAATTAGAAAAATCAAGAAAAAAAGATAAAAAAGTACTAAAAACATGTTAAAAACATAATAATAAATGACTTACGCTAAACTAGGGAAAGTTAGAAAAAACAGGTGTTAGTGGTAACTAATTAGTTTTAACTAATGTGGTAGATTATTCAAGGTTAGTAGCAACTAATTAACATAAACTATTCTTGTAGATTATTTCTTGTTAGTGGTAACTAATATATCAAAACGGATAAGATTAAACGTTCTTATAAATAATGTATACATAAAGTAATTGGTGTATTACTAATCTGTTAAGCCCTAAAATACTACTTTAATAATATAAAAATGCTAATTTTAGATATATTAAAAGTCTAAAACCATTGAAAACAAACGTTCTTATAACTATACATTTATTAAACTAGATGTATTCGTTCATCTTAACTATTATTTATATAATACTACTAAAAATCATCTGTTTTTTGATGATAATTTTGAAATAAAAAAAAGTTTTTCTCTATATACTAGGGTTAGAAAAAAACAGTAGGTTACCAGCTAACCCATATGAACGTTAGTATTGAGAGCAAAAAAAAAAGTTTTAATTACTAAAAGTAGAATTAGACACTATTTGTAAGTACATGAACTATAAAACGTTATCATCGGTCAACTTTGCAGTGTTGTATAAAACGATTTTACTTAAAAAGCCGTAAGTTTAATTATACTTTTAATACTATTTGCCCTAAAAACCCTAAAAGTAATTTGTTTAATGTACTATTCTTTTAGTTTAATGTTTTATAGTTTTTTAAGATATTTGTATAAAAACATACTGTTCTACTTTATGTACAGTAATTATACAGTTTATAAGAAGTTAATATCAATATAGTGTAAATAATTACATAACAACGTTTTATAAAGGTAGTGAAATTGTACATAAATATTGCAAAAAACAGCTATTTTTTGTTAAACGAATACATATACAAGTATGATAAATTAGTATGATAACCGTACTAAAAAGTGATATATTTTTAATTGAAATTTGGGTATTATCAATTGATTGAATATAATATTTATAGTTTAAAATACTTTTTTTAGGAATAATTTATGACTGTTTTATCTCAAGGTTTAGAATATTTAGAACGATTAACTCTTATTTGGCCTGAGTTAGATTTTGTTAATCCTGTTGATAGCTATATTATTAGCTCATCTAATAGTAGATTTGTCTTGTTATCTATAGATGATGTAAACTATTTTCTAGATGAACAAACCAATTTAGCAGTAGGGAGTAATAAAAACGTTTATTATTATGATAATAGCTCATCAAATCTAATAGATTTGCATTTAAATGCAGACGATGATATTGAAAAGTGTTCTAATTGTAATGGAATAAGTGGTTTTAGTGGTGTTTCAATATGTAATAGCTGTATTAAAAATAATATTGTTTGGCAATTACTAGGCGAGAATAAGAAAAACAAACTCTATTGAAAGGGGAAAGTTATAAATACAATTAATTGTAATAAAATATATTAATTTAACATTAAAATAAATGTACTTTGTGTATATGTACCCCCTAGTAGGTTCTTCTAGAAAAAATTAATTCATTGGGGTAGGTAGGATGCCATTCGTT
>Ga0316202_10001626_pt1 | contig 16873 bp, 16 predicted proteins | sample 3monrhotite_MG_FD_204934 | JGI IMG/M metagenome (GOLD analysis project Ga0316202, IMG submission 204934) | Microbial mat bacterial communities from mineral coupon in-situ incubated in ocean water Damariscotta River, Maine, United States -... | ecosystem: Environmental > Aquatic > Marine >... | reverse complement strand
ACATATGGAACTAGATCTACAGGTGAGTTAGCTTAAATGTTATGGCAAAGATAACTAACTATATACCTGAACCTAAACAAGAATATGAAGTAGAAAACCAAAGACAAATACTTGAGTCTTTAAACACTATGAAACAACAACTTAACTTTTCTTTTCAACAAGACTTGAAAAACGAACAAGATACATTTAATTACTTTTTATCATGACAATACAATATAAGAGTGAATCATTTGATTTAACTACTACTAACTTAACTACAGTATTAACTATATCTACATCAGCTGTGGCGATTGTAAAAACTGTACAAGCTAGTCACATGGATGCATCAAACGTAGATGCTGATCTATATTTAAAAAAATCTGGAGGCAGTGATGTAGAAGTAGGTCATGCGCAGCTTAATAAAAGCATGTCAAATATGATAACTAACACCTTGAATTTAGAAGCAGGGGATGTTATAAAGATGCAAGCAGACACAGCAAATGAAGTAACAGGATTTGTTAGTTACGCACTTATAAACAGAGAGAATGAAAACGGATAACATATATAAAATAGATTGTACGACTATAACAACTTATAGAAATACAAAAACAAACGAAGTGTTTAAAGAGAAAGTAGAAGGACCCGATATTGTAGAAGATGTTACAGTTCAGGTTTCTCCTAAAGGATTAGACTTAATGCAGAAAGTGATGAATAAACAAAATGAAACTAAGAAATCAAACAGCTAAAGGCGGAACTGAATTACAGTTTAGTTATTTAGAAAAATACGTAGACAAAAAATTATTAGACCAAGTACAAATTTGTACAAGTGTTCCAGGTAAAGTACCAATTGATCCTAACAAACTAAATATACTTTGGCAAAAAAATTCTTGGGATCAAGCTAATTTATATCCATGGTTTAAAGATAAAAACAATCACAAACAATATGATTGGTATGTATTTAATTCACATTGGAACTTTGAAAAATTTAGAATGATGTTTGGCTTACCATTAGAAAAATGTGTGGTAATTAAAAATGGTATTGAAAAAATACAAAAAGCTAAACCATATGAAAAAGGTCAGCCTATTAGAATTATACATCAAAACACACCTTGGAGAGGACTAAGTGTATTACTAGGTGCTATGCAATTAGTTAAAAATCCTTTAATTACTTTAGATGTATATTCATCTACAGAGGTTTATGGAAAAGATTTTTATGAAAAAAACGACCATAATTATACACAACTTTATGAACAAGCAAAAAAATTACCTAATGTAAATTATTTAGGTTATAGACCTAATAGTTATATTACAGAAAACATACATAAATATAATATGTATGTGTATCCTAGTATCTTCGAAGAAACTTTTTGCATATCTTTATTAGAAGCTATGGCTGGAGGTTTATATTGTATTACAACAAACTTAGGAGCTATCTTTGAAACAGGTGCAGAGTTTCCAATGTATATTCCTTTTGATGATAACTATAAAAGATTAGCTAGTAAATTTGGTTATGGTATTCAAGCTGCTGCTAATACGTTACATGAAACACAAATACATAATCACATAGAATCACAATCTCACTACGCTAATATATATTACAACTGGAGTAAAATAGGATCAGCTTGGACAAGATTTTTACAGGGAGCTATAAATGCAAAAAAGTAATAAGGCCCCGGGCCAAAACAATGAACCCATTTGGTTTACTGAAAATGATACGAAAGTAACAGAAATAAATATAGGCTCTCATTCACCACATAAAATTATGGTGTGTACTCCGTGTCATAGTGATACTTCAATGCACTACACTCAATCTGTTTTAAAATTTCAACAAGATTGTATGCAAAGAAAAATACAAGTTAGCTTTACTTTGATGAAATCCTCTTTAGTTACTCAAGGTAGAAACTTGTGTGTAGCTGAAACTTTAAACCACGAAGATGGTTACACACATTTATTATTCATAGACTCCGATATAGACTTTCAATCATCTACTATATTTAAAATGTTAGATGCAGACAAAGATGTTATTGCCTGCCCTTATCCTATGAAGATGTTAGATTGGGATAAGATATGGAGAAGATTGCAAACTAAAGAAGATGCTATTACTTCAGCAAAAGATCTAGCTAGAGCTGGTTATACTTACCCATTAAAAGTAGAAGACTCTGCTAATATACACAGTGAAAAAGGATTGATTGAAGTAACTCATGCTCCTACAGGGTGTATGTTAATTAAAAGAGAAGTGTTAGAAAAAATGATAAAACACTACCCTGAATTAGAGATATTTCAACCTACCTTTATTAATGGTAAAGAAGAGAAAAAACATAATATGTGGAATCTATTTGATACTATTCATGATCCAAAAACTAAACGTTATTTTGGAGAGGACTTTGGTTTCTGTCAAAGATGGGGTGATATGGGTGGTAAAGTATATGTCTATGTAATGGATGCTATTACACATGTTGGAGAGTTCCAATATTGTGGTCGTTTCTTTGATGATTTATATCAAGGTACAAGGCCTGTAAAACCCATTGACGAAGACAAAAAAATCAAATAAACTATTATATTACAGGATTTCTACGCCTGCTTAACAGTATAAATATATTTAAATTATGGCGATTTCAAACATGCAACAACCTAGACAAATGTACGGCTTAGGAAGCTTTGTAAAAAAGATTGGTAAAGGAATTAAAGGAGCAGTTAAAAGTATAGCTAAGTCTCCTATTGGAAAAATAGCTTTATTAGGTGCTGCAACAATACCTTTTGGTGGACCAGGTGCTGCTTTAAAAGGTTTGGGTAGTTTTGTAGGAGGAAAACTTGGTGGCATGAACATGAGCACTAAAATAGGTTTAGGAAGTGCATTTGCTACTTACTTAGGTAGTAAAGGTTTTCAGCAGGAAGAAGTAGAATCAATTACAAGAGATAAAGATAAATTAAGTGTTTACCTAAAAGACTATTTTACTAAATTAAATCCTAATGCCAGTGATGAAGAAATAGAACAGTTTGTTACAACTAATACATCTGAGTATGCTATAGGTGGTAGAGTTGGTTTAGAAGCTGGAGCTAATAAAGATTTTCAAGAATATTTAAAAGCTAGAGAAGAATTTAATAAAAAACAAAATGCTGAACAACTTTATAAAGAATATTTAGAAAACAAACGTAGACAAAAAGTAGCTGTAGAAAAAACAATGGCAGCTAATGGAGGATTAATGCCTATGGGAATTATGAGAACTAATAAAGCTGGTACTATAGAACGAGATTATAGAGAGACTGGTGGATTTGTACCAGTTGGTATAAAAGAAAAAGCAGATGACGTACCTGCTATGTTAAGTAAAAACGAATTTGTAATGACAGCAGATGCTGTTAGAGGAATAGGTGATGGCAACATTGAAAAAGGTGCTCAAAGGTTGTATGATCAAATGAAACAAGCAGAAAAGAGAGTGGTATAATGGCAGAAGTAACAGAAACAAGGGTACTCCCACCGGAGTTTATAGAAGCAGCTGGTAAAACTTATTTAGGTGATCTTGCTACAGCAACAGGTAAATATAAAGGTGCTGATTTATCAAAAGTATTTGGACAACAATTTGTAGCTGGTCAAGATCCTTTACAAGCACAAGCACAAACTTTAGCTACTCAAGGTATTGGTGCATACAAACCTTTTTTAAATCAAGCTCAAGCTGCACAAACACAAGCAGGGGTTTTAGCAGGGCAAGCAGGTCAGTTTGTTGGTCCTCAAGCTTACCAACAATTTATGTCTCCTTATCAACAGGATGTTATTAGTGAGACGTTAAGAGAATTTGATGTACAGGCACAAAAAGGAATTCCAAGTATTGCAGCACAAGCTGTAGGTAGAGGTGTTCTTGGTGGAGGTCGTGAAGGTGTCATGAGATCCGAGTATCAAACAACAAGCGACAGGAACCGGGCAGCATTACAAGCACAATTATTACAACAAGGTTTTGGTCAAGCACAAACTGCTGCACAGCAAGCTTTTAATCAACAACAACAGTTGGCACAACAACAATTAGGTTTAGGATCGGCTGCAGTGGGATTAGGTGGTCAACAACAAGCTTTCTTAGGTCAAGATGTTGGAGCATTATCAACTCTTGGTGCACAGAACCAAGCTCAACAACAAGCTCAATTACAAGCTCAACAACAGTTGGCTCAACAACAATTACAACAGCCTTTAACAGCTGCTCAACAGTATGGTCAAGGTGTTACAAGTTTAATCGCTGGATATCCAGGTCAAAACACTCAAGTAACTGCGCCTAGTCCAAGTCCAATTGCAACAGCAATAGGAGCTGGTGGAACGTTAGCAGGGATATATAGAGCTTTTGGATTAGGAGATTAATATGAGAACTTTTAAAAGACCTATGTTTAGAAAAGGTGGTAATGTTGGCGATGGCATTATGACTGGTATTGTAGATAGATCTATGCATGCTGAAAATCCTTTTGTATCTGATGTAGATATAGGTACTCCTAAAACTCAAGAACAATACATAGAAGAAATTAAAGCTGGCGCTGGTGATTATGGAGGAATGGATCCTCTAACAAGTTTTTTATTAACTGCTGGACCAAACGTTGCAGGAGCTACAAGTTTTTCTGATGCAATTCAAAGATTACAACCAGGAACTCAACAACTACTTAAGGACCAAGCTGCTAAAGCTAAATATGATAGAGATATAAGAATGGCTGGAACTAAACTTGCATTAGGTGACCAACAAAAATTTGATGAAAGAAAATTCCAATTAGCCCTTACAGCTGATGATAGATCTTACAAAGATTTCTTAAAAGAAGATGAGAGAGATTATCTTGCAGATATAAAAGCTGATGACAGACTTTATAATAAAGATTTAATTAAAGATGAAAGAAAATTCAACTTAGATTTAATAAAAGACTCAAGAGCTTATGATAAATTACAACTAGAAGATAAAAGAGACTATGACGCTAAGATATTAGATGAAGCTAGACAATATGCTAATATGAAAGACGAAGAGAAAAGAGAATATGAAAAAGGATTAATTGAAGAAGGTAGACAATTTGAACTTGATAAAATTATAAGAGCAGAAAAGTTCCAAAAGGATCTTATGAAGGAAGAACGAGAATTAGAGAAACGATACACTGAAAAAGATTTTATAGAAGTTTATGAAGGTGATACTTTACAAGCTAAGAACAGAGCTAACTTTGAAAACAGCAAATTAAAAACTACATTTATAGAAAAATTTGGATCTAACTTTGATGGTTTCTTAAACGGACCTAATGATCCTCAAGAATCTACAATGATTAAAAAAGGAAATAATAAAAAAGTTGGTAAAGTTTACTACGATGTAAACACTGGTGAAGCTAAGATATACAATAAAAAAACTGATGGTACTTTTGGTTTCCAAATAATAGATATTGACACATATGTAAAACCAGACGCACCAGCACGTAGCACACAAGAAGAAAAAGATGCAGAGATAGATAAAAGATTTGAAGTTTTAAGTCCTGAACAAAGAATAATAGTAGAAGAAATACAAAAAAATAAGCCTAACGATTTTGGCACCGGAGCATAGGAGTCTAAATGGCAGAGTTTTTACCTCTCAATAACGCCGAACAAAATAATGAAACAGCGTGGTACACAGCTGCCGCCTCTGGTATTGCATCAGGTCTATTAAAAATACCTGAAGGTGTAGTTTCTCTTGCAGCAGAATTAATTGATCTTGGAGCTGATACAAATACAGCAGCAAGTGTAGAAGAATTTTTTGATAAACTAAATCCTTTTGAGGAAATAGCAGAAGAAAGAGCCATAGGTAAGCTTACAGAAACATTAATACAAGTTGGAGTACCAGGAGCTATTGGATTCAAAGCAGCAAACAAGGTAGCTAGAAATCTTACTAGTAAAGCATTAAGAGCAAGACGTGATGGAGCTTATTTAGAATTTGGAGCTAAGTCTATAGCTAGAACTCCTAAAGTAGCTAACATGTTTGGAGTCAAAGTAGGAGATACTATAAGACAAGCGGGAACAAATCCAAGTGCACTTAATCTTCAACGAGCTTTAAATAAAGCTAAAGATTTAAATCAAAAATCTAAAAAATTTAGATTTGCAGCAGGGGTAACTGGTGGTGCAGCAGGTGAAGCATTTGTTGCAGACGTAGAAAACATTGGAACCTTTGGAGATATGTTTGGTGGAGGACCAACTAAATTAGATAGAGAAGAAAGTTTTGGTAGAGAAGATGCTTCTAGAAAATTATTAAACCGATTAAAGTTTGGTTCTGAATCTATTTTAATTACACCATTTGTATATGGTGCAGGTAAGTCAGCTAAATTACTTGCTAGTAGAGGTAAAGACCTTGCTTATAGTAATTCTAAATTTGCAAGATGGTTAGATAAATATGTAAGAGCACCCTTTACTCCTCAAGGTGGTATGACAAAAGAATTATTTGGAGAAGAAGTAAGTAAACAAGCTTTGAAATCTAAAGATACAATAAGAGCAAAAGAAATTGTAGATAACATTACAAGAGAAGTAGACAATATATATCCTCAATCAGAAGTAATGTTTAACAAATCAGTGGCAACTGAGAAACAAGAATTTTTAAAAGGTCTTAATAATGTTTTATTTAAAGGCAATATTAGAGACAGAGTAGATGCTAAAGAGTTAGATAAACTTTTAGATCTTATGAAAAAAAGTAATGTTGGTGAAGAGTCTAGACAATTAATTGTTAATGGAATTAATAATGCTAGAGGTGAGTTTACTAATTTAATTAATATTTTAGATAACAATGTTTCAGGAGCAAAATTAAATAAAGGTGTAAAAGAACTTCAATCTTTATTAAGTAGTCGAGTTAATGGTTGGATAGGTGGTACTTACAGGATATTTGAAGATCAAGGTAAAGGTATATTTAAATTTTTTAAAAGATACACACCTACAGATGAAGCGATTAATAATGCTACTAATTTTTTTAGAAGAGAAATTGCAAAAGAAAAAGGTGATGCAGCTTTTGACATAGCTGGAACTGCTTACTTAAAAGAAGCTAGCACTATAGTAGATGATATTCTTAGAGAAGCTACTGTTAAAGGTAAACCTAAAGCTTTAAAATTTAATGAATATGTAAACAAAACGATGGAGGGAAAACCAGGCGCTGACTTTATAAAATCAGAAATAAAAGGAACTAACTTACCACCAAAAGAAATTAGAGAATTATTTGGTGAGGTTCAGGATCCAAGATATTCCATATTTAATGGTATAACTAATTTATCGAATGTAGCTAGAACCTCTGAATATTTAAAAAACGTAGCAGCTAAAAATGATCAAGTACAAGCAGCTGGTGGTAGAGGATTTTTTTGGGATAGTGAAGATGCTTTTAGATTAGGTGTAAATCAAAAAAATACAGGAATAACATCTGTTAAAGTAGATGATATAATAAGTAAATTACCTGAAGCAGCTAACATACCTAATCCTTTAGCAGGTAAAATTACTACACCTGAAATAGCTGAGGCTATAAAAAATGCAAACAATATAGCAGGTGGTCTTCAAGGTTTTGTAAGAGGTGAAGGTAAAGAAGGAGCAGAGGCTGCTGTTAGTTGGATGTATAGAAATTTATTATTATTTCCAAAAGGAGTTTCACAATTAGCTAAAACAGTATTCTCTATACCTACACACATAAGAAACGTAATTAGTGCGTTTGGTTTCGCTGGAGCTAATGGTAATTTATTTAACCCAGTAGAATTTTCTAAAGCATTTGCAGAAGGTATAGAAACTACAGGTCTTTTAAAAGCTGGTCCTCCAAGTGAAGCAGCGCAAGCAGCTTATAGAGAATTAGTAGAACTTGGTGTTGTAAACTCTCAGGTTCAAATAGGAGACTTAAAAGCTTTATTACAAGATATTAGATTTGGTCAACAAGCTGCAAACGTAGACACAGTATTAAATCCTATGATGGCTAAGTTAAAAAAAGTAGGATCATTTTTTCAAGGTAAGTATGTAGCTGAGGATGACACTTTTAAAATAGCTAGTTATGTAATGGAGAAAGCTAAATTAAAAAAACGTTATATTAAAAGAAATATAGACGTATCTGAATCTGTTCTTAACAGAGAGGCAGCTAACATTGTAAAAAATACTGTACCTAATTATGCATTTGTTGGTTCTGCAGTCAGAACTGCAAGACTATTACCTGTAGGTAACTTCATGTCATTTCCATCAGAGATGATTAGAACTACAACTAATATTGCTGAACTAGGTTTGAATGAAATGAGACACATACCTGCAGCAGGTGTAAGAGTTAAAGGAAGTAATTTAGGTTTAACCGTTACTGAAATATTAGCAGATGGAACTGAACAAGTTGTTAAGAACAATGCTCTTGAGAGTGGAGCATATGGTGATGGAATAAAAAGATTATTAGGTCTTGCTACATTTACAACAGCAGCTCCAGTTGCATTAACAGAAGGTGCAAAGGCTTTATATGATGTATCTTCAGAAGAGCTAGATGCATTAAGAAGATTTGTACCTGAGTGGTCTAAAAACTCTACACTAATTCCAATAAGAGATGATGATGGTGAGTTAAGATACATAGACTTTAGTCACAGTAATGCTTACGATGTAATAGCTAGACCTTTCAGAACTATTTTAAATAATATCCAAGACGGTCAAATGAATGATAAACAAATACTAGCTAGTTTTGTAAATGGAGTTAATGAAGCAGGTGGTGAAATTATGAATCCATTTATTTCAGAATCTATTTGGACAGAAGCTGCAGGAGATTTAACTGTTAGAGGAGGAGTAACTAAAGATGGTAGAAGATTATATACAGATCAAACTTCTGCTGGTGACAAAGCTGCAATTAGATTTTTACATTTAGGAAATGCATTAGCACCATCATACAAACAGTTTGTAAGACTAGCCCAAGCTGCAACAGAAACACCAACAGCACGTGGAGATGTTTTAGATGTCGGGCCTGAGATAGCAGGCTTCATGGGACTTAGACCTATAAAAGTTGACCCATTAAAATCAATGGGTTTTAAAATTTCTGGTTATCAAAGAGGTATAAGGGATGCGAGGAGAGAATTTACTGGTGGTTACTTTGGTTTATTAAAAGGTGGTCCAGTTGATCCTAATGATATTATTTTAAGATATATAAAATCAAACAAAGCTAAGTTTGATGTACAACAAAATATGTACAATGATTTAAATGCAGCTGAAGTATTAGGTGTAGGAAATAATGATTTACGTAGACAATTTGATGAAAGACAAATTAGTAGTGAAGACTATAATAATTTAAGGAGAGGTAGATTTGATCCTTATGTTCCATCAGGTGAAATTGCAGATAAGTTTAGAGACATTGCAAATAATCTTGGTGAAGATAATCCATTTAGAGAAGCATTACCTGAATTAAATGCAATAAGAAGAGAGTTAAGACAACTACAATTAGGTGAGCCTTTTGATATTGATCCATTAGAATTTTTAATACCACCTGCGCCACCAACACCACCATTGCCAACTTCTGTTACTTCTGCAATGCCTAACAATCAAACAATTACACAAGGACAAACTATTTTAGATCAAACACAAATGGCCGCTACTAATGGAGGATTGACACCATTAGAGAATGCATTATTATCTGATGAAGAGAAACAAATTAGATTAAGATCTAGAGGAGCAACAGTTTAATGATTGAACCAGAAACTCAAAGGGAGCACATTATTTCATTGCAAGGACATATGACAGGTATGAAAAAAGATTTAAAACATCTTCATCAAGATGTAGAAAAATTGGGCGGCAAGATAGACAAGATCTATTGGGTAGTTTTGGCTACGGTGGGGGCTGTGGCTTTTCAGTTGTTAGATAAGTACGTTTTTTAAATCCAAGCTTTTAAATCTTCGCCCATAATTTCAGTGGCGATATTTACTTTGCTACGTAAAGCTTTAACAATTTTTGTATCAACAGTATCTTCAGTTATAATATCAATGTAAGTCATTGGGTATTCCTGTCCAATACGATCTATTCTAGCTTCTGATTGTAATCTTTTCTCAAGGTCATAACCATTTGAAAAATAAACCATTGTACTAGCAGCGGTTAGTGTGATACCGTAGCCTCCGGTTTGAGTAGTACCTACAAAAAATCTACACTTGTCATCTTCTTGAAATCTCTTTATATTATTTTGTCTTTCTTCTTGTGGTGTTAAACCATAATAGTCTACAACAATATCATCTCGTTCATATTTTTTTCTAATAGCTTTTATAATTGTATCTACATCTTTTTGATAGTTAGACCATATAACTACTTTACCTTCTACTTCGGATAGAATTTCCATAAGTTCTGTTACTCTGTGATTAGGTATTTCTTGTATAGATCCATCATCAGCTGTGAAATGACCACACGTAATTTGATGAAGCCTCATTAACTGAACCATAACATTATTAGTAGTTAAGGCTTTACCTTCTAGTTCAGCCATTGCATATTTTTTCATAGCTTTATAAACTTTTTCTTGTTGAGGCGTCATTGTTATTTGACGTTTCATAAATGTTTTAGGTGGTAGATCTAAACAATCATCTTTTAACACACGCATAGAAAAAGGTTCAATCAATGATGATAACTCTCCAAGATTTCTATGTCCTACAACTACGTTAACACTACGAGATCCTAAGTTAATAGATTTCATTACAGAGTATCTAGCTCTAAAATCATAATAAGAATCTGTCTTTAAGAGCCAGGAACCAAGAAACTCACATTGACTAAATAAATCTAGTGGTGAATTGGTTACTGGTGAACCTGTTAATATTCTTCTGTATTTAGCGAGATGTTTTAATTTTAAAATATTTTTAGTTCTATTAGCAGTGGGTGTTTTTATACTTGTAGATTCATCAATTGCCATCATGGCATTATGTGAGTCTAAAAATCTACGTGCAAATTCTTTACCAAAATCGTAAGAGAAAGCTTCTACATTCATAATTAATATATGAAATTCTGTACCTGTTTGAAACAATGTGTTTAATTTTTTTATTTGTTCATGAGTCTTATCTGAAGATTTCCATAGAACTACTTTTTTATTAATATAATCAGGTAAATGAACAGGTATTTGATCTTCATACCAATTTTTATAAACACCTTTGGGTGCTATTAATAACAAACCATTTATTTTTCCTTGGTTATAAAGCATGGCTGCATTATCAATTAATACTTTAGATTTACCTGTACCCATTTCCATAAAGTAGGCAAAGTATTCTTCCTGCCAAGAACGTTCTAAGGCTTTACGTTGGTGAGCGTAGGGCTCAGTTTTAAACTTATAATTTAACATTTACTTATCTTTCTAAAAAGGTATATAATGCATTGAAAGAATAAAGTCAATGTTAATAAAAGATCATCATAAACCCACAGCGACCCAGAGTGACCCAAAGGTATATTTAGTTCAAGAAATACCTGCAGATAGGGAAACAGGTAAGCCTAAAATTGATATTACACCAGCATTAAAATACGGCAAAATTGAGATTATGTTTCCAAGATTAAAACAAATGCAATTTTCACCAGGACCAATGGTAATGGAAATAAAAAATTCATTAAAAAATTTTACAACCAGTGATTACTTATTACTTTATGGCGATCCTGCCATAATTGGTGTAGTATGTGCAGTAGCTTCTGACATTACTAATGGTAAATTTAAATTGTTAAAATATGACAGAAGACAATTTTCTTATTATCCAATTGAATTAAATATTTTTCAAAATTAGTATTGACATATAGAAATTATCCTATATATAAAATAGTGCAAATATAAATTTAAACTATTAAAATATTAAGGAGTAACATGACAATAAATCTTAGAGCTGATGCGCCTGCTCAGGTGACACAGACTGAACCCGAAAAACTTTCACAACAAATAAAAACTCTTCAAGACATTCAACAAGAGATAGATAATCACAAAAATAAAATAAAAGAATTAGAAGAAAGAGAAAAACATTTTTCTCAAGTTGTAATTCCTGACATGATGAATGCGATGAATCTTAAAACTATGAAATTAAAAGATGGTTCTGAAATAGAAGTATCTAATAAATTTTTTGCTTCTGCGTTAGCAGCTAAAAGACCAGAAGCATATAACTGGCTTCGAGAAAACGGCTTAGGCAACATTGTAAAAAATGAAATTACAGTGAGGTTTGGTCGTGACGAAGACAACAAGGCACAGCAATATGCTACCCTTGCAAAAGGTCAAGGTTATGATCCGGAACAAAAAGTTTCTGTTCATGCCGGGACTTTAAGAGTTGCTCTGGAGGATCTCCATTCACGTGGTGGTAAGATTCCTTCAGAGTATTTCAGTACGTTTGCTGGATATCAAACGAAAATAACTAACAAACCAAAACAATAGACTAACAAAGGAGAATATATGGAAAGTCAAGTAGCGAAGAAAACTAATGCAGGTGCATTAGCAACTATCAATCTCAGAGAAGACTCTGGTAAAGGAGCTGAGGAGATTAAATCAGATGACGTATCAACACCGATTCTGAAAATCTTACATCAACTATCACCAGAATGTAATGAGAGAGATGCCAAGCATGTAGAAGGAGCTAAACCTGGAATGATTTATGCGTCAGGGTTTGGTAAACTTATAAGTGGTGAAGAGGGATTAGATATTATAATCGCTCACGCACAAACTAGGTATCCTGAATGGCAGGAGAGAGGCGATAGTGCTTCAGCTCCAGTAGGAACTCACTTAGAGATTCCAGCCGATGCTGTTGAAGAAAAGAACGGAAGATACAGATTACCAAATGGTAATTATGTTGAGAAAACTGCATACTTTTATGTACTAGCAATGGTAGATGGAGAGTTAAAACCTGCAGTGGTCCCAATGAGATCTTCTAACTTATCTCCAGCGAGGGAACTGAATAACCTTATCAAGAATCTAAGATTCACAGATGATCAAGGTTCATTTAATCCTGCAAGTTATTCAGCTGTGTATAAATTAAACACAATGGGTAAGACTGCGGGTAGCAAAAGCTGGCATGTCTACAAACCATCAAGAGTAAGAAATCTTGATGTGGCTAATAAAGATGATGCATCGATTTATGAAATAGCAGCACAACTTCAGAAACAAGTTTCTAAAGGGACTGCTAAACCTAAATATGATGCTGGTCAAAAGCAACAAGACATAGTATAAACTATTGTTATAACAACGGCGCTGAAGGGAGACTGGAGGCGCCGTATAAATTATGAAAGAATTTAGAAAATATTTTGGTGGGTTAGAAAGAGACTTTGGTTTCTGTAATGTTAACAATGGTTACCATGATCCACAAACAAACAAATTAAAATTTGATCCAGGCGATTATGGCTGGTCTAAAAGAAATATATCTGATCAAGATTATCAAGATCATTTAGATGGTAAACGTGCAATAGGTATACAAGCTTGCGATGATAATGGTATGGCTAGCTTTGGTGCTATTGATATTGATCCTTCAGATTATTCTAGTTTTGATATTCATCATTACTTAAAAATAATTGAAGACAAAGAACTTCCTGTTGTTCCAATTAAATCAAAAAGTAATGGTCTTCACATTTATGTATTTACAGAAGAGAAAGTACCTGCAACTTTAATTAGAGAGTTTTTACAAAACTTATTATTTTTATTTGGACTATCTTCTAAGACAGAAATATTTCCTAAACAAACACAACTAGGAATGAATCAAGATAATGTTAGAACTTCTGGATCATTTATTAACTTACCTTATTTTAAGAAGACAGAACGTAAAGCATTATTACCAGATGGAAAAGAATTAGAGTTTGAAGATTTCATAAATGTAGTTAAAAATAATTTACAAACAAAAGAATCATTAAAAGAAGTATCAAATAAAAAAGTAAAAGAAATATTAACAGGTGGTCCAGAAGATTTATTAGATGGTCCTCCATGTTTACAGATGATATGCAAACAGGTTCAGGAATCAGGAACTAAATTAAAAGATGAAAGAGATAGATTTTTATTTAACTACATGGTGTTTGTTAAAAAGAAACACAAAGATGATTGGAAAAATAAACTATTAGAAGCAGCTAGAGATTTTATTAAGTATGATCAAACTTGGGGTGATGAAAAAGTAAAACAAAAAATAAAAAGTTGGGATAAAGATACAGCTGGACATACTTGTCATGACTTACCTATTTCTTCTTTTTGTGCAAAGGGAACTTGTCTACGTAGAAAGTTTGGTATTGGTAGTCACAAAGAAAGTAGTTGGCCTCAAATATCAGGTCTAATAAAAATAGATTATAAACCAGACCCTGAATATTTTTTCAATGTAGAATTATCTGATAGTAAAGTCGTGCAAATACACGCAAAGACTATTAAAAAAATAGCTGAGATGAAAGAGATGAGAGCGCTCATAGCAGACCAAACATCTATATTCCCTCCCATTATTAAGAATAATGAATATCAGCCTATCCTGGACGCTCTATGGGCTACTAAAGACGATATTAAACCACCTACTGGTACTAATCCTATCGAGATGTTGAAGAAATATTTAGAAGATTATGTAAATGGACCTGAAGCTAAGACATATGCTTCATTCAAAAGTGGAGCTGTATTAAAAGATGATGAGTTTTACTATTTTGATTACGATAAATTCTATGAAGAAATTAAAAGAAATGAATGGAACCAAGACAGACCTAGGACAGGTACTTTAGTTAAAACCCATTTTAAAGGAGAGTTTGGTATTCAAAAAAGATTTCCAAAAGGAGAAAGTGAAAAGTCGTTTCCACCTGTAAGATGTTTAAAAATACCTGCAGGTAATTTAATGAAAGAAGAAATACCAGATGAAAAAATAACAATAGAAGATAAGGAGAATATAGTATGACGACTAAAGCGCCCAGTGTATTTGTATGTATGCCTACCTATGATACCATGCAAGTATCAACATGTTTATCATTATTAAAACTAATGGATAAATTTACACAAGCAAAAATAAAATCTACTGTAAGTACATTTAAATGTCCCTACGTAGGTTATGGAAGAAATATTTTAACAGCATTGTTTATGGAATCAGGTTTTGATTATCAATTGTTTGTAGATGCTGATGTAGAATTTGATCCTAAAGATGTAGGAAGAATGATTGTAGCAGATAAAGATATGGCATGTGTTCCATACAGAAAAAAAACTCATGATAATACAGTTAAGTTTTCTGTAGCTTTCGAAAATTATAATGACATTAGTATAGACAAATTAGGAATGACAGAAATTATAGGTGGACCTGCAGGGTTAACTTTAATTAAAAGAAATGTGTATGAATCTTTAATGCAAAAACATCCAGACTTAAAAATAAATTCTGCTGATGGTATATCGAAAGAAGCTAAAAAATATATGTATAATTTTTGGGAAAACACTTTTGATTCTAAACAAGGTCATTGGTTTGGAGAGGATGTTTCTTTTTGTAATTTAGCTAGAAATGCTGGACATAAATTTTATGCAGTTGTAGATGGTGTAACAACTCATCATGGTAACTATGGATACAAAGGATCTTTAATAGATACATTTAAAAAAGCTGATGAAAAAGACAATTAAAATATACGGACCACCTGGTACAGGTAAAACATTTAGATTGATTCGTAGGGTCAATGCTTATGTTAGAACAGGTACACCTTATCATAAGATAGGTTATTTTGCTTTCACAAGAAAAGCTGCAGCTGAAGCTAGAAAAAGAATTAGCGTAGATGAAAAGCAAGCTCCATACTTTCAAACACTTCATGCATTTTGTTTTCATTTATTAAACAAGACTCAAGAAGATATTATTCAACCACATCACTATGAAGACTTAGGTAAGATGTTAAATGTAAGAGTTAGCTTTACTGATAAATATAATGAAGAAGAAACACATTTTTTAACTTGCAACAATCCATATTTTCAAATGATACAAAGAGCTATTAATAAAAACATAGACATAAGAGATGAATACGATTTAAATGAGCACAATAGAAAAGAAATATATTGGCCTACACTTAAGCATATTGATATTAATTTACAGGAATATAAAAAGAAAAATCATTTATTAGACTTTAATGATTTAATTACTCAAGCTATCGAGTCTAACAAAATACCTAGATTTAAAGCCATTTTTATTGATGAAGCACAAGATTTATCTCCATTACAGTGGAAACTATATGATAAATTAAAAGAACATTGTGATGATATGTATTTAGCCGGTGATGATGACCAAGCTATTTTTGCGTGGGCTGGTGCAGATGTAAATAGATTTATAAAAGAACCTGCTAATGAAAAAGTTTTAAGATATTCAAGAAGAGTATCTAAAGTTGTACAACAACAAGCTCAAATAGCAATAGACCGTATATCAGGCATCAGGAAACACAAAGAGTATTTACCTAGAGATGAAGAAGGTCATACACAATTTATAAGTAATTTAGGACAAGTTGATCTTACAACAGGTAAATGGTTAATTCTTACAAGGACTAAAAGTAATTTATTAGATATTGCAAAAGAGTTAAAATCTAAAAATATTTATTTTCAAACTAACAAAGGTAAAAGTTTTAATGTTGGAATGTACAATGCAGCGGTAGCTTATACTAAATGGACCATTGATGGCATTTTATCAGAGGAAGAAATTAATGATGTTAAAGATTTTATTCCCAATGGGAATTGGAATTCTGAAAAAAATTGGTATGATATCTTTGTTGGTGATCAGAAAGAAATACTTTACATTCGAAATATAATTTCTGGAGGTGAAATACTTTCTGAAAATGCAAGGGTGTGGTTATCTACAATTCACGCAGCGAAAGGTGGTGAGGAAGATAATGTAATACTATCTTTACACCAAGGAAGTAAAGTACAAAAAAGTATTCGCCTAAGTGTTGACAAACAAGATGAGGAGAATAGAGTGTGGTACGTGGGTATCACAAGAGCAAGAAATAACTTATATAAACTGAAAGCAAAAAAGATATTAAAGG
>Ga0316202_10001625_pt1 | contig 16874 bp, 13 predicted proteins | sample 3monrhotite_MG_FD_204934 | JGI IMG/M metagenome (GOLD analysis project Ga0316202, IMG submission 204934) | Microbial mat bacterial communities from mineral coupon in-situ incubated in ocean water Damariscotta River, Maine, United States -... | ecosystem: Environmental > Aquatic > Marine >... | reverse complement strand
GAATACGCAGAAAAGCGCCTGGAGCTGAAAGAAGAGTTCATGGCCCGGGGTTGGGCTTCTGTACTAGTGGATACAATCCTGCGCCGGGAATAATCTATGCGCTGGTTTCATCGGAAGTGGATTTTTCATCCCGAAATTGAAGCTTGGATAGTTTTGCATAGGCACCGCGGCGTGCCAGCAATTCCTCATGGGTGCCTTGTTCGATAATTGTGCCGCCTTCCATCACGCAAATGCGGTTTGCTTTGCGCACGGTGGCAAGACGGTGAGCAATGGCGATGGTGGTGCGACCCGTCGCCAATTTTTCCAAAGCTGCTTGCACAAGGCGTTCTGATTCTGCATCCAGAGCACTGGTTGCTTCATCCAGAAGCAAAATAGGCGCATCTTTCAAAATCGCACGGGCCAGGGAGATACGCTGGCGTTCGCCACCGGAAAGTTTAAAGCCTCGATCGCCAACTTCCGTCTCAAACCCTTCGGGCATGGCGCTGATAAAGTCAAAAGCGGCAGCCGCTTTTGCGGCGGCATGAATTTCCTCGTCTGTGGCATCAAGCTTGCCAAAGGCGATATTGGCCCGAACTGTATCGTTGAACAGAACCACATCCTGGCTGACAAGGGCGATTGATTTGCGAAGGCTTGCCAATTCCAGATCGCAAATGTCTTGCCCATCAATGCGAACAGCTCCGTTCTCAATTTCAAATAATCGAGGGATCAGATTGAACACAGTGGATTTGCCCGCGCCGGAGGGCCCCACCAGAGCCACCATCTCACCGCCATTGACCACAAGGTTCAGTTTGTTCAGGGCACGGGTATGATCTTCATAGGAAAAATCAACGTCAGACAACTCGACCGTCGCCGTATCTAGTGCCAGCGGTTTTGCATGAGGGGCATCGATGATTTCCGGTTCTTCATCCAGCAAGTCAAAGATGCGTTGGATCGCGGCAAGGGATTCTTGCAGGACAGCGTTGAAGTTTCCAACGGCACGAATGGATTGGGCCGCCATCAACAAGGCCCCGATGAAGCCTGCAAAATCTCCCAACGTGCCTTCGCCAGATGATATGCGGTAAAGAGCGATCAGGATCACGCCGCCAACGGCAATACCGCCCAGGATTTCCAGCATGGGGTCCAGCATGGCCTTTGCCATGACAGCTTTCAGGCGTAGTTTGCGGTTTCTGTCGAAGGCCTTGTCCGCGCGGGCCTGGTCATAATCTTCGAGGGCGTAGGTCTTGATGATGCGGGCACCGGCAAGGCTTTCGGTCAACATGCCGCTCATGTCACCCATCTGCTGCTGGGTGCGTTTTGAAACCAGCCGCATCTTTTGCCCGATGCGCATGATGGGCAAGGCGGCAATGGGATAAACAAGCAAAACCACCAGAGACAGCACCCAATCGAGGTAGAACATCACGCCAATGAGACCGACTAGCTGCACCGCGTCGCGAGCTGTGGTGGAAATGGAAGTGGAGAGCCCGTTGCGAATAGCGTTCACATCATTTGTAAAGCGTGAGACAAGTTTGCCCGCCGCGTCCCGATTCATGCGGGCCAGGTCCGATGCCAGAAGGTGGGCGAACATCGCTTTTTGCAAATCTGTGATCACGCGCAGAACGGTTGAATTCAGCAATACATTCTGGGCATAAAGCGAAAGCCCGCGCGCGGCGGCAACGGCCACCAGCAATGCTGGCATGACCCAGATATATTTCAGGGATACGGGCTGCGCTGTGTCGGTGCCCGTCTCCGCTGCCGCAGAAAGCGTATCTACGACAAATTTGATCATGACCGGATAGACGGCAGTGGTGGCTGCGACCAGCAACATGAAAAAGACCGAGAGCGACAAAATTCGCCAATGGGGGCTGACCCAATTGCGCACAAATCGTCCCGCCAGCGCACGCGTGGAGGCTTCACGCTCCAGCACAGGGGCGTCTTGTGTTTTTGTCGGGGATTTTGTCTCAGCCAAGGGGGGCTCCATCAAAGTTCAAGGGGGCAGGTTAAGGGTTCAAGCCCTGCACGCCAAGCCCTTCATATGCATATGGTTTCAGAGCTGAAGCAAAGGCAGGATACCAAAAAGGGCGCTGCCAGTCCGACAACGCCCTTCTAGTTTAGAATGGTGAACGCGCCTATTCCTCGCCGATCAGGAATTGCTCAAGGAAAAGCGCAATGGCTTGGTACTGATAATCCCGGTTGGATTTCTTCCGGAAACCGTGGCCTTCGTCATTGGCCAGCAGATACCAGGCTTCCCCCTCATTGGCACGCACAGCGGCCAGCATTTGGTCTGCTTCGCCGGCGGGCACCCGTGGATCGTTTAGACCCTGGATGATGAACAGGGGTTTGGAGATGGCGTCTGCACTGTTGAGCGGAGAGATGGCCTCAAGGTGTGCCCGCATGTCCGGGTCACGCTCATCGCCATATTCTGCCCGGCGCAAGTCCCGACGATAGCCTTGGGTGTTCTCCAGGAAGGTCACAAAGTTGGAGATACCCACTACGTCGATGCCTCCGGCCAGACGGTCATTGTAATGGACCATGGAGGCCAGAACCATGTAGCCGCCGTAGGAGCCGCCATAGACCATGACGCGGTCTGTATCCATATCGTCCTGCGTTTCCACCCAATCCAAAAGGGCCCCAATGTCCCGCACGCTGTCTTCGCGATTGTAACCGTTGTCCAAGCTCACATACGTCCGGCCATAGCCGTTGGAGCCCCGCACATTTGGAGCGATCACAGTGACGCCCATTTCCGCTGCCCAGAACTGAATGTTCGATGAAAAACGCGGGCGATACTGACTTTCGGGGCCCCCGTGGATCACCACGAGTACCGGATGCGGTCCTTCGCCTTCCGCACGGAAGACAAAGGCCGGAACTTCCAATCCGTCAAAACTGGTGAACTCTACAAGCTCCGGCTCAATGAATTCATCCGTATTCAGACCACCCACTTCGCTGTCGGTCCATTGGGTCAACTCGCCAGAGGTGACGTGGAACGACCAGGCATTATCGGGGGAGGTGGCGGCATCAAGGGTGAAGCCAACATTTCTACCTGATTCATCATAGGCAATATCGCCAATGACGCCGGCTGGCAGGTCCGGTGTCAGAACCGTTGCACCGATGTCTGTGTCAAGAATGCGCAATTCGGACAGACCACCGGCATTGACGGAAATTACGGCCCGGGCGCCACTGGATGCCACGTCGAAACTTTCGACACTCCAATCGATATCGCCAGTTAGCACCGTCTTTTCTCCGGTCTCGATCTCATAACGCACTAGATTGTAAAACTCGGATCCTTCATTCGAGCGATAGAAAACAAAATCGCCATCCGGCGAGAATTGACCGTTGCCATAGGCGATAACGTCATCACTCGCGTTGATGGGGGTAGTTTCGCCTGTTTCCAGATTCAAAATGGACAGTTTGCCTTCGGTGGTGGACACATATCTACGAATAATGGCCAGACTGCCGTCATTATTTACATCTGTCGGCCACCAGGCGCCCACGCCCTCATATACGTCTCTGCGAGAAGATGGATCGTCCGGATTGACAACCGCAATATTGTAATTGCCTGCATCGTCAGATGGATGCGTGAAGGCCATGATGCTGCCATCGCCAGAAAATGCAGCGTCGTCATTTCGAATATCTGAATCCGTCAATTGGGTTTGCAGACCCGTGTCCAGATCGTGGAGATAAAATTGCCATTGCTCATTGCCGCCCACGTCCTTTTGAATCACGAACTGATTGTGTTCCGGGCGGGATACGGCGTTGGCGATGGGTTCCGCGAAAAACGTCAACTGTTGACGCATGCCCAAAGCTCGATCAACCAGGTGGATTTGCGAGGTTTCTCCAAAACGGGTGCTGATGAGAATGCCGCGCTCCGGCGCCCAGTCCTTGAAAATGGCAGTACGGGTGTTTTGATACTGCGAAAGACGCGCGGTGACGCTTTCCGGAATGTCCGGGATGCCTTCGATGACCAGATTGCCCCGCTCAATGCGTTCTACTTCCTGAGCCGCAAGTGGGCCTGCAGCAAATACGCAAATGAGTCCTGCGGCGATGGCGGAAAATTTCATGATCTCTCTCCCTTGGCCTCTCATTGAAGCAGCCCCTTGATCGGGCGCTGAGGCAGGAGAGAGTTTGGCCGCGCGAGGGGTATCTCGCAAGCTCTTTCACGGATAAATAAATGATGGAGACCTGTCTGTGAAGACAACTTCCAAGACTTCAGACCGGCCAGTTAGCCCAGGCATTTGGCGGCAAACCGTGCCGTTGCTTCGACTGTCTTGCGCAGATCTGCCTCAGTTGCCGCGAGAGCTGGATTGACCTCCGCCAGATCAAGCCCCGCGACACGGCCTGTGGCGGCCAAATGATCGGCCAGAATGTCCAGATCACCCTCCATAAGGCCCTTGGCGACAGGAACGCCAGTTGCCGGGGCAACAGAAGGATCCGCCGCATCCACATCGAAGCTCACCAGAAGAGGATATTTGTTTTCCGGGTCAATCTGAGCCAACACCTGTTTGACCACTGCCGCCATGCCGAATTGGCGGACATCTTCGGCCGTGTAACAAGGGATGTTGCGGTCATCAATGATTGTTGCTTCTGCTTGATCAAGTTCGCGCACACCAATGAAGCCAAGCTGTCTTGAGCGCAAGCACCCGCGAACAAAGCCGATGCCGGGCACCTCCCGCTGACCAAACAGGCCCAAATGGGCGGCCAATGGCATGCCGTGCAGGTTTCCGGATTTGGAGGTGGAGGGTGTGTTGATGTCACCATGGGCATCGATATAGACAACGCGCAAATCTGGATAGACACGCAACATGCCTTCAATCGTAGAGAGAGCAATGGAATGATCCCCCCCCAAAGTCAAAGGGCGATGACCGCTGCGGGCAGTTTGCTCTACGACATCTGCAAGCTCAGCTAATGCTGGCATCAAGCCAATTTCGTGATCAGAAACGGAAGGTTTATTCCGTGTAAGGATGCTTGCATCCCCTAGCGCTTTTTCAACACCATGTTCCCAAAGACAATCAGGACCCCGTTCCACACCGCCCTTGCGTTGGCCACGTCCGATGCGAGCAAAAATCGTATCGAGAGGTTTGAGGCTCATCGATAGGGAGAGGTTCGCCGATGTATCTGTGATGTTCATGTCCATTGCCATCATCCTGCCTATCGGCCTGCCGCTTCGGCGGGCAAAAACTCGCCTTCGAGCTCGCGCACCACGTCGCGGAATTGGTCGATGGCCCAGTCGAGATCTTCTTCGGAAATCACCAGAGGCGGTGCAAAGCGCACAACCGTCTCATGAGTTTCCTTTGAAAGGACGCCTCGATCCATCAGGCGTTCACATACAAGACGGGCAGAACAATATTGAGGATCAATCTCAACACCAACCCAAAGACCTGCGCCGCGCACTTCTGTCATTAGAGGGCTGTTCATGGCGCGCAGATCGCGTTTCAGCTTATCCCCCAGCACGCGACTGCGTTCGGTGAGGTTCTCTTCCTCTAAGACTTTCAGCGCTTCCAGACCCACAGCGGCGGCGAGAGGATTGCCGCCAAAGGTTGACCCGTGGCTGCCGGGATTGAACATGTTCATCACTTCAGCAGAAGAAACAAATGCGGAGACGGGCATCATGCCGCCCCCAAGGGCTTTGCCCAATAACAGGGCGTCTGGTTTGATATTCTCATGGTTATGGGCAAACAGCGCGCCCGTACGGCCCAGACCCGATTGAATTTCATCCAGGATCAGAAGCACATTTTGTTCCGTACACAGAGCGCGAAGTTCCTTAAGGAATCCTTGTGGCGGCATGACGATGCCAGCTTCCCCCTGGATAGGCTCAATCAGCACGGCGGCGGTGTTGGGCGTGATGGCGTTGCGGATCGCTTCGATGTCGCCAAAATCAACTAGCTTGAAGCCACCGGCGAATGGACCAAAGTCCTGTTTGTATTCTTCGTCCGAGGAAAATCCGACGATTGTAGTGGTGCGGCCATGGAAATTGCCGTTGGCCACGATGATCTCGGCCTGATCCTTGGCAATGCCCTTGATGCGGTAGCCCCAGCGGCGAGCAGCCTTGATGCCGGTCTCAACGGCTTCCGCGCCCGTGTTCATGGGGAGGGCTTTATCGAGCCCGGTCATGGCGCAAAGTTTCTCCAGGAAGGGCCCCAGCGGCTCTGCGTGAAAGGCACGGGAGACGATGGCCAGTTTCTCGGCTTGTTCTTTCAGGGCGCGCACGAGGCGAGGGTGTCCATGGCCATGGCTTACGGCGGAATAGGCACTCATCATATCCAGAAAGCGATTGCCGTCTGTGTCCCAGAGCCAGGCGCCCTCACCCCGGTCAATAACGACGGGCAGGGGCAAGTAGTTTTCCGCACCAAATTGGTGTTCAAGTTCCATACGATTTTGGGTAGTTTCAGACATGAGAAGCAGATTTCCTATAATGACAGGGCGTCGGCTGAGTATGGGCAGATCGACCCAAAGGGGTGAGCGAAGTAGCGGGTTTTGGCGAAATATGACTCAGGTCACTCGCCCCGTGACCGAAGAATCTTCTGTTTGGGTCGAAGAACCTGCGGCTGGACCTATTTGAGGTCACCAAGAGGTATCCCGGCAAAGGGCTGTACATTGCGCATCACCACATGACTAGTGATTTGGCCCACGCCCAGCTTGGGATCGTCAATCAGGCTCTCGGTGATTGTCTGATAGTCCTCAATACCTGTAGCCACAAAGCGGACCAGATAGTCCCACTGACCGCTCAGCTCGAAACACTCGGTGACGGCGGTCAAAGACTTCAAATGGGTCTCAAAAGCCTTTTGCCCCTGTCGGCCGTGACGCTCAAGGGCAATGAGAGCAAAGACGGTCAGCGGCCGGCCCAGCAGTTCAGGCTTCAGCGTGGCTCGGTAGCCCTCAATATAGCCCTCCTTCTCCAACCTGCGGACCCGAGCATGGCAGGCGCTGGCCGAAAGGCTCACTTGTTCTGCGAGGCTTTGATTGGTCAGACGGCCCTCTTGTTGAAGGGCGCCAAGAATTTTCAGGTCCAGTGCGTCAATCACAGGGGAAGGCCTCTGTTCTCATTTTCCAAGTTTGGCAGACCATTTGGATCTAGCAATATGAAGTCTACAATCAGCTACTCATACTAGGGTCAATAGAGGCTGATTCGCATGGCCTTGATATCACGATCTGGCCGAATATGCGCATGATGTGCGGCAATTTTTTGGACGCCATAATGTTGATTGGAAATCGTGTCAGTTCTTATTTTCCCTAAAAGTATCGCAGCTGCGCACAGAGTGCTCGTGAACTAACACAACGCGAAAAAAATCCACAAAAAATGCGATTTCATGGCAAAATTGGCTTGTAAAGAAATCAGAAAACTTTAATAGGTCGCAACCAAGAAAGCCGGAAAAGAAGAGTGATTTCAACCGGTTCTCAAAAGGTGCTCATTGTGCGCCAAAGTGGTTAGTTCGTAAGCTGAGTAATTTATCCCACCTTGGGAAAACGTGATAAACGCAGGAGACTTTATCGATGGTCGGAAGCAATCCAATTGCAAATCTGTTTGGACGCTCGCCTTTCAAACCGTTGCAAGAGCACATGCGCACCGTCAACGAGTGTGCTATCGAAGTAGTCAAACTTTTCGAAGCTCTTGGTGAGGGTGATCAAGAAAAGGTCGTTGCCGTGCAACAGAGAATATTTGATCTGGAACACAAGGCCGATGACATCAAGAACCAGCTTCGCGCGCATCTGCCCAAAAGTCTTTTCATGCCGGTTGATCGCAGGGACCTTCTAGAGGTTCTCGACCTGCAAGATACGATCGCGGACATCTCTCAAGATATTGCGGGTCTTTTGGTGGAGCGCCAAATGGTCATCCCGGACGATATGCGCGAAGGGCTTTTATCTCTGGTTCGCCGTTGCGTCGATGCCTGCAACATGGCTTGCCAGATTATTGGGCGGTTGGACGAATTGGTGGAAACCGGTTTCCGGGGCCCGGAATCCGAAGCCGTTCTGGAGATGGTCGAGCAGCTCAACAAAATTGAATCTGACACGGATCAAATGGGTCTGGAGCTTGCCCGCAAATTGTTTGCCCACGAGGACAGCATGAAACCTGTCTCTGTCGTGTTTTGGTATGAGCTGATCAAGATGGTTGGCGAATTGGCTGACTATGCTGAGAAAGTCGGCAACCGGTTACGTCTGTTGGTCGCGCGCTAGGCGCAAATATTTGCTGCGCATACGGCGCAAAAGGGAACAAGAGCATGGAATTTATTCTCGAACATCAAATGTTGTTCATCGGTCTTGCCGTCATCTTTGGTCTTTACATGACATGGGGCATTGGCGCGAACGATGTTGCCAATGTCATGGGCACGTCCGTGGGGTCGGGGGCTATTACCGTCACCACGGCCATTGTCATCGCCGGTATATTTGAGTTCCTGGGGGCTGCGGTCGCTGGGGGGAATGTTACGCAAACCATCCGTAAGGGGATCATTGATCCCGCATCATTTGCCGGTACGCCTGAAATACTTATTCTGGGGATGCTTGGTTCCCTTCTTGCGGCGGCGCTATGGTTGATGATCGCGTCCATGCGCGGCTGGCCCGTATCAACAACCCATTCCATCGTTGGTGCGGTGGTTGGTTTTGCCATAGCAGCGATTGGGCTTGAAGCGGTCAATTGGGTCAAGATATCCCAGATCGCGGCAAGTTGGGTCATCTCTCCCGCCTTGGGAGGCATCATCTCATTTGCGCTTATGATGAGCATTCGCACCCTTATTCTGAACACACAAAATCCCTTTGCCTCGGCCAAACGCTGGGGCCCTATCTATGTCTTCCTGGTTGGGTTCGTGATTTCTCTGGTCACGATGTTCAAAGGGCTAAAACACCTGGATATCGAATTGACGGTCCCCATGAGTTTCACCGTCGCGGGCATTATGGGGCTCATCGTGGGATTCATAGGCTGGTTGCTTATCCGCCGGGTAAAGGTAGATGCGGAAGCGGACAAGGAATTTCACTACGCAAGCGTTGAGAAAGTCTTTGTTCCGATGATGCTGTTTACGGCCTGCGGCATGGCCTTTGCCCATGGCTCCAACGACGTGGCTAACGGGGTTGGTCCCGTGGCAGCAGTCGTAAGCTTGGTTCAATCAGGCGGTGAGGTTGCACAAAGCTCCGCTCTGCCTCTTTGGATTTTGGTGGGTGGTGGTATCGGTATTGTGGCCGGTCTTGCGACCTATGGCTACAAGGTCATGCGCACCATTGGGACCAAGATCACCGAGCTGACACCAACACGCGGCTTCTGCGCGACCATGGCCGCGGCGATAACGGTCGTGCTGGCCTCGCGGACCGGAATGCCTGTGTCCACGACCCACATTGCAGTGGGCGGTGTCATCGGTGTTGGCATGGCTCGGGGCATCGGAGCGTTGGATCTGCGAGTAATCGGCGGGATTATAATGTCGTGGGTTACCACTTTGCCAATCTCCGGCGCTTTATCCGCTGTGTTCTATTTCATCCTGCATGCATTATTCGCAAGCTGATGATCAACCACTAAGCCTCATTTGTAATATTGAGATAGGCAAGCGCGTTTTCCGGAATAAATTCCAGAGGCGTCGCTTGCCCCTTTTCAAGAACCATGGCTCCAAAGCGATGGGTATAGGCCGAATAAACCACATGATGCCCTTTGATGCCGCCCGCATTCATCCACACCGTATCGATATTTGAGAGAGGCGTGTGACCGACGACAAGGGGCGCTCTTTTGGGCAAGCCCAGGGCTTTGCGAAATCTCTTCACACTTCCTTTTGCGTAGCCGGCCGGCCTGTTCGATTGCCGCAAGCGGTTCCACACTATCTCGTATTGTATACCCGGATAGTTTTGAATATTGACCAGCGTATTGCGGTCAACCCGTGTGCGGACCGGGGCACCGTGACAGGCTGCAAATCCATTGCCCTGAACCACATAGGCCAATTGCTCAAACAGTTTTTCTATCTCGTCGACATATTCCTGGCCACGCCTTTTTTTAAGATGTTGGCGCAACAATAAGCCTTGAGGCACGCCGCCTTTGCCGATGTCTTCAGAGAAGCTTTCGTGATTTCCCCGTACATAAAAAACGTTCTCGGGGAAACGGCGCTTTAACATGGAAAACACATCGAGAATGAACAGGGACGATTCCATATTCTCCCCTTCATTGTCTTCTTCGCAATGAACCAGGTCCCCAAGGAAAACCAGGCAGGCCTTGTTCGCCTCCATGGCAGCAAGAAAACCACCTTCGGTAAGCAAGCGGAGGATATTGTCGATGCGTGTATGCGTGTCTCCCAATACAACGACCTTCATGTCATCGGGAAAGTTGATGATACCGCCGGGGGCACCGTCCATATTGGGTTCCCGATAGGCCTCGTTTGCGATGATGCTGTTGACATCGCGGATGATATCCAGGGCTTCATCATCCTTGAAATTGATCAAGGGTCTCCCGAGAACGTCGGGTAGGCGCATCAGGTTTTCATGGCGGGCAACCCAAACGGCGCGGGGAACTTTTAGCGTTGAAACACTTGTCGAATACTCTGGATCCAGCGGTTGGATTGTCAATTGACCTCGGCGATTGGAAATCCGGACATGGCGTTCTGCCACGGCATCATCAAAACTGAAAATGGATCGCTGGATTTTGCTCGTGTGCCCAATAACGATCGATTTTCCCTGACGAAGGCGAAGAAATTTTGGGACAGTCTCGTAAAATTCCTCTCCGCCATGGATGATCCATTCCCGGATTCCATCTTCCTCTATGCCAGTGAAGGGTCGATCTGGATGAATTTCCAATGTCCTCTGACCCAGGGTCAGTTGAAACGGTTGGCCGCTCCAGGCAATGCGGCACGGGGCGGAAATGGGGGCAGGTTCAAGAACCGGCGTTATCTGTTCTCCATCGCGGGTTCGCGTGATCAAATTGTTTACATGGTCCAGAAGGCTCGGCTTCGGAAGGCGTTGAGGCGGCGGGGCAATGCGGCATTCCATTATTCGCATGGGTGCGCCTTCGCGTTCCGTTCGAACGTAAACGTTCATGCCGGAGAGCCAGAGGTACCAAGCAATAGTGCGATAAAAATCGATTTGGGCAGCAACGCTTTTTAATGTGATGTTTTGGTCATGTGGGAACAGGCCTGATTTTGCGCGCGCAACGCGGTCTTGATAAATCTCCTCAGCGGGGGGCAGGATGAACTCAAAGGCGTATCGCCGTTGCCAATCCACATCGATGATCCAGCGTTTGGCGGGCGGGATTTCAATTTTCCCAGAATCAATCTCAAGCGTTTCGAAACTATCCAGCCAGGCTTGATCGATAACGGTGAGCGCCTCGCGATGTCCTTTGAACGGCAGACCCAGGTGGAGTTCCCGCGGTCGATAGGTCAGCGCCTGCAGGCGCCACCAATGAGGCATGGCAAGATCAACGTAGGCCTCATAGGGCCAGCCGTGCATTTTGCCCACCAGTGTGCTTTTGCCAGCACCGGGCGGGCCGGTAATCAGAAATTGCCGAAATTTGACGTCCTTCGGAAACCGCACCCCGTGAATGAGCTGCAGTTCCGTTATAGGCGCCAGGATCATGTCTTCAGCGGAAATCATATCCTTTGGACTAGCGCAATTCGGAATCTTGAACAATCCCGAGATCATGCCAGAGCTTTACGCCAAAGACCTTGGGCTGATTCACCGCCGCTGACGCGATGGGATTAGATTGTCCGTGTACGTTTCCGGTCCCGGCGCTGTTGGGCGGGTTGGAACGCCATGCGCTCGTGGCCTTCACAATAGGGGGATCCCGAATTGGACGGACGTCCACAGAACCGGAAATCCGGCTGGGTCGGGTCGCCAATGGGCCATTTGCACATGCTCTCGGTCACAGTCATGACTGTTGCATAGTCGCCGTTTTCCAGAACCACCGGCTCTTCCACCACAATGGGTTTGGTCATTACCGGTTTGACCTGAGGCTTGGGCATGGTGATGCGTTTTGGGCGATCAGAGCGGGAAGGCGAGCCCCGGCCAGAAAGGCCAAGACGGTGGACTTTGCCGATCACAGCATTGCGGGTGACCCCGCCCAACTGCCGCGCAATTTGGCTTGCACTAAGGCCTTCAGCCCATAATTTCTTTAAAACATCGACCCGATCATCCGTCCAGCTCATAGCCGCACCCCTCTTGGTTCTTCTTGTTATTCCCGGATTTCGTCCCCTGAAGCACCCGGCGGGGGGTTCTGACCTCCCTCAACGCCCGGGTATCTTGTGCCTCTGGGGACCTCAACCACTACATATTGTAGCAGACGATTAACCCGAATCAAGATGTTTGGTAAATATTTCTTAAGGACACTACATCTTGCGAGAGGAATGTGGGGTGATTCGCCGAATCGAGTCCTTTTGATTCCACATGAGTTGGCTGATTCTGCGGCTTATCCACAGCAAATTCTGTTGCGCGGCGGCGGCGAGACACATTAGGGTGCAGCGCATCATTAAATGAGGATGGTTATGTCAGCAGAACTCCCGGCCTGGGGCGAACGGCGTTTCGGGCGGTTCAATGCGCTTGGCGTTTGGACCCTATATAAGAAAGAAGTGCTGCGGTTCCTGAAGGTGGTCACTCAGACTGTCGTGGCGCCGGTGATTACCTCGATCCTGTTCTTGTTTATCTTCACCGTGGCCCTGGCGGGTTCGCGGCCAGATATCAATGGCATCCCCTTCGCAGCCTTCATGGCGCCGGGATTGATCATGATGCAGATTATTCAAAACTCGTTCGCCAATACGGCGTCATCTCTTTTGGTCTCCAAGATCCAGGGCAATATGGTGGACTTTCTGATGCCGCCGCTATCAGCAGCGGAACTGACTTTGGCATTTGCCGCGGGCGGGGCCACGCGTGGATTTGTTGTGGGCATCGTATCCTGGATCGGTATGGCAACCTATCTTACACTTTTTATCGATGGGGCCGGTTCCTATCTGACCAGCGTTGCCAATATCTGGGCCATCCTGTTTTTCGCTGCGGGCGCATCCTTGATGTTGTCCTTCATCGGAATTCTGGCTGGCATGTGGTCCGAAAAATTTGACCACATGGCAACGGTAACGAATTTCATCATCATGCCTGCCGCCTTTCTGTCTGGCACATTTTATTCCGTGACCATGTTGCCGCCGTTCTGGCGCGACGTCAGTAGCTATAATCCAGTTTTCTACCTGATTGATGGCTTCCGTTCAGGTTTCACAGGCAATGCTGATGGCAACATCTGGATCGGTGTTGGAATTGTGATTGGGCTGAACCTGGCACTTGGGATCTGGTGCCATGCCTTGTTCCGATCAGGTTACAGGCTAAAGGCCTAACAGTTTTGCGGCGACCCAGTGACAGGCATACCGCAAGTTTCGCCGCTGGCTTCAGCGTTAGCGGTGTTACTCGACCAATATTCTTCAGGACTTGAGATTATGGAACCAGTACTTCCCACCTATGCCCGGCAGCCGCTGTCATTTGATCGCGGCGAAGGCGCGTGGCTGATCACCAAGGATGGCGACCGCTATCTCGATTTTGCAGGCGGCATCGCTGTCACCGTAGCAGGGCACAGCAATCCGCATTTGGTCAACGCGCTGAAGGATCAAGCGGACAAGCTGTGGCACACCTCAAACCTTTATCACATTGAAGGTCAGGAACGTCTTGCTCGGCGACTGGTAGATGTGAGTTTCGCGGACACAGTTTTCTTCACAAACTCCGGCGCGGAAGCCATGGAAGGAGCCATGAAAATGGCTCGACGCTTTCATAACAGCACTGGCCAGCCCGAACGATATCGCATCATCACCTTCGAAGGGGCGTTTCACGGGCGCACTCTGGCGACCATCGCTGCTGCCGGTCAAAAGAAATTGCTCGACGGGTTTGGCCCTGCGGTTGGGGGGTTTGATCATGTGCCCTTTCCCGAAACGGATGGGGACCTGGAAGCGGTGCGCAATGCCATTGGGCCTGAGACGGCCGCCATTATGTGCGAGCCCATTCAAGGAGAGGGTGGTATCCGGGCACTGAGGCCAGAGATACTCCGTGAGCTGAGAAAAATTTGCGACGAAGCTGGCATATTACTCTTGTTGGACGAAGTTCAGTCAGGCATGGGGCGCACGGGCAATCTATTTGCCCATGAATGGGCAGGGATTACACCTGACATATTGGCTTCCGCCAAGGGCATCGGCGGAGGCTTCCCTCTGGGCGCCATGCTGGCAACCGAGAACGTTGCCCAACACATGACCGCTGGCAGTCATGGTTCCACCTACGGCGGCAATCCATTGGCCATGGCGGTGGGCAATGCGGTGTTGGATATTGTATTGGCCGACGGCTTTCTCGATCACGTGAATAAGATTGCCAATCGTGCACGTCAGGGCCTTGAAGGTCTGAAGGACAGCCACCCTTCAATCGTTGAGGAAGTGCGCGGTGTAGGCCTTATGTTGGGGGTTAAACTCCGACCTGCACCGGCGGATATGATGGATGCGCTCAGGACGCAAAAAATGTTGGCCGTCGGGGCAGGGGATAATGTATTGCGTCTTCTGCCGCCGCTGATCGTGGGCGAAGATGAAATTTCCGAGGCACTGGCACGGTTGGATAAAGCCTGCGTTGCGCTCGAGGCAAGAGAGACAGACAAATGACGAATCCAAAACACTTTCTCGACCTGGCGGACATGGATCCAGCGGATCTCAGAGCCATGATCGAAGTTGCGAAAAAATGGAAAGCTGCGCGCGTGGGCCTGGACAAAGGCGTGCCGGATGCGGAACCGCTTCTTGATGGCAAGATCCTTGCGCTTATTTTTGAGCAAGTATCAACACGGACCCGCGTTTCGTTTGATGTGGGCATGCGCCAGATGGGCGGCACGACCATGTATCTTACGGGATCAGAACTTCAGCTGGGTCGTGGCGAAGCTGTCTCGGACACGGGCAAAGTTCTTTCTCGTTTTGTCGATGCCATTACCATTCGAACCTTAAGCCATGCCTATCTTGAAGAGCTTGCGGCAAATTCATCTATCCCGGTGATCAACAGCCTGACCAAACGGTCCCACCCTTGTCAGCTCATGGCCGATGTCATGACTTATGAAGAACAAAAAGGTGATATCAAAGGGGCCACCGTGACTTGGTTGGGGGACGCGAACAATAACGTTGCCACGTCTTGGGTTCACATGGCCAAGCAGTTTGATTTCACTATGAGGCTTTCTTTTGCCGGGGGTTATGGACCGGATAATGAAGTGCTGGCCTGGGCCGCGAACAACAATGTGAAACTGGAAATCATCTCCAATCCTACGGAAGCGGTGGATGGCGCGGATACGGTTGTTACAGATACATGGGTTTCACTGGGTGATGAAGAAGACGTCTTCGTGCGTCATCGCCGCCTGGCGCCTTATCAGGTAACAGACAAACTTATGGCCGCTGCAAAGAAGGATGCGATCTTCATGCATTGCCTTCCGGCCCACAGGGGCGAGGAAATGACGGCGAGTGTCATTGATGGGGCTCAGTCCGTGGTCTGGGATGAAGCCGAAAATCGCCTTCACGCACAGAAGGCTGTTTTGGCCTGGTGCTTTGACAAGCTTCCGGCAGCATAGAAATCAGCGATAGGCCTATGTCAGAGACAATCAATCAGGAAGATGTGCAGGACGACATGGTCCTGCCATTTCAAGTGGAAACCACCGGGGTTCGAGGGCGCATCGTGCGCCTTGGCCCATTGGTGGATGACATTCTCAACCGGCATGACTATCCAGAACCGGTTAGTCGCCTGCTCGGAGAAGCATTGGCCCTGACCGCTCTCTTAGGAGAAGCGCTTAAATTCGAGGGTACACTGACGATCCAGGCGCAAGGAGACGGTGTGGTTAGTGTGATGGTGACAAGTTTTACCACGCCCGGTGGTTTGCGCGGCTTTGCGCAGATTGATCAAAGTGCCTATGGCGAAGCGCTGAAGGGTGATCTGAATCCATCCTCCGTTGATTTACTTGGCAAGGGACATTTGGCCCTGACCATAGATCCTGAAGGCGACATGAAACGCTATCAGGGTATTGTGGCGCTCCATGGCGAAAGCCTGGCCGAGGCGGCTCATGAGTACTTTCGTCAGTCCGAACAAATCGCAACACTGGTGAAACTATCGGTGGGCCGAGTAAAGACCGCAGATAATGACGGTCAATGGCGGGCCGGTGGTTTGATGATCCAGCATCTTGCCGTTGAAGGTGGTCATCAGGACGAGAAAGAACGCGAAGCGCGCCTAAAATCTGAAGATGGTATCGCTGTGCTCACGCCTGGCGGCGAGGATGTGGAAGAAGCCTGGGCCCGTGCATCCGCTTTGACCGAAACCACAGAAGACCACGAGATGCTTGATCCGTTGCTCTCCCCGGAACAGTTGCTCTATCGATTGTTTCATGAGGACGGTGTGCGGGTTTATGACCCTCTACCGCTTAAACGAGTATGCAAATGCAGTTCCGAAAAATCCCAAGACCTTCTGAAATCATTTGTGGATCAGGATATCACATCCATGGTCGTCAACGGTCGGGTGGAAGTGACGTGCGAGTTTTGCAGTTCAACCTATTTGTTTGATCCTGAGACCCTTGATCAAATCGAGGGCTAGCCGCAAATCTCGTCCATCAGTTTCCGGAAAAACTGAATACTAAGGTCTACCTGTTCAAGCGTGATGAATTCATTGGGCTGGTGAGCCACTTCGATTGCGCCGGGCCCGCATATCACGGACGGAACACCAGCATCATGAAAAATACCGGCCTCTGCCGCATAAGACACGCTCTCCGTTCTATTGGCACCGGTTAGACGCAAGGCCAGTGCTTCGGCCTCATTGTCTGGTTCTCCAACCAATCCTGGCACCTGCACGATATCCTGCGTTGTGATTGCACCATCTTCACCAGCTTCGCGTTTGAGCCGTGGCAGAACGATTTTTTCCACATGAGAGAGAAACTCGTTTCGGATTAGATCCGGGTCTTCCTGAGGCAGGGG
>Ga0316202_10001624_pt1 | contig 16878 bp, 15 predicted proteins | sample 3monrhotite_MG_FD_204934 | JGI IMG/M metagenome (GOLD analysis project Ga0316202, IMG submission 204934) | Microbial mat bacterial communities from mineral coupon in-situ incubated in ocean water Damariscotta River, Maine, United States -... | ecosystem: Environmental > Aquatic > Marine >... | reverse complement strand
ATCGCTTCGCGCTTAAATTCTGCGCTGTATTTTCTTCGCTTGGTCATGGACACTCCTCATGGGCATAGTATGCCTCTTTTTAGATGTGTCCGTAAAAACGGGGTAGAACCCAATAAAAAAGACGATAGCGTTGTTCACTACACCCGTATTGATAGAGCCGATGTTTACATCCCTCTGTAGCCAGTATGCTGTGCATGGTTGCAAAGAGCAGGCCGGAGATCCATATCCATACAGCACTCTGCCAATCTATCATACTCGAAACCTCACTTGTTGCTGCTATTCCAGTATTTGTCATGCATCTGCTTGCGTCAATGTATGCAGCTCCCGGGGGGGGTGAGTGTGCCTGAATTCCACACAGTTTCACCTGCCTGAATAGAAAACAGCTGTCCTTTTGAATTATCTTCGATTATTGTTCGAACATTATTCGTTTTTATGGTGGGGTGAATATGCAGCGCAGAGAGAAGCGGGAAATCAGAGAACAAGAGATCATCGAAAAAGCAATCGGTCTCCTCTCCAAGCGTGGGTTTCTGGATGTGCGCATGTCTGATATTGCGAAGGAAACCGGCTATTCTATGGGTACGATCTATTCTCATTTTGAGAGTAAAGAGGATCTTCTTGTAGCCTGTGCTCAAACACTGGTTCTGGAACATAAAACGTTGATTCAAGCGATTGAAGAGCAACCACTTCAGGCCATTGAAAAAATCATTACGATGGCCCAATGCAGCTGGCGGTTGTCGATGAAGTGTCCTGATCTGATTGAAATTGATAACCTGTCCATGATGCCGTCAGTCTGGCGCAGGGCAACGAAGCAGAGAGCTGAGACACTGAATCAGCTACATGAGCAACTGGCTGGTGTGTTTCTGAATATCGTACTTGAAGCTATCGAGCAAAGTCTGGATGGTTATGGTCATCTGGATCAAGGGGAGACCGAACGGCTGGCACATCACCTCACGCACGGTATGTGGGGCATGTGTGTAGGACTTTCCAGTACAGCCCAGTCCGGATACGCCAGTACACTCTGTCCTGAGAGCGGAGAAGAAAGTTATGCCCACTTTACCACCAACTACAGTAACTTTCTCAAAGGTTATGGCTGGCAGGAGTCGAATCCTGGGGCTGTATTTGAACGCTGTAAGACAACGGCTCAGGCATGTATAGGTCAGACGGTTTGGTTTTCAGCCTGTGAAAAAGGCAAACCATTATGAACCTCCCATACAGATCTACCATGCCGCTGCTGCTGATGCTGGCAGGATGTGCAGTAGGGCCGGATTTTAAAACACCGGCATCACCGGTAATTGATCGCTATTCCAATGAACTTTCCGAACAGGGTTCTTCGCCGGAACACTCCTCATCAGAACAGCCCTCATCGGAGCAACCTGAGCTGCATGAGTCGGACACGATACCTGCAGATTGGTGGACTCTGTTTGAATCCAAAAAGCTGGAGCAGATGGTGAGACAGGGGCTGGACAATAGTCCCGGTCTGGTTGCTGCGAGAGCCCGTTTGAAGGCTGCTCAGGAGAGTCTGAACGCAGATACATCCTCGTTATTTCTTCCGGCTGTGGATGTAAATCTGACTAGTCGCCGTCAGAAAATTTCCGGTGCCACATTCGGCAGGCCCGGCAATGGCAGTCTGTTTACCGTACATAATGCGTCTGTAGATGTGAGTTACAGTCTCGACCTGTTTGGTGGTGGCCGTCGCTATCTGGAATATGGGGAGGCCAGGGTAGAGTTTGAAGCGCTTCAGCTGCAAGCAGCCCGCATTACGCTTTCTACGAATATCGTGACGGCAGCCATTAATGAGGCATCACTGAGAGAGCAGTTGTTCGCACTCAAAGAGATTATTCAGGCTGAGTCAGAACAGTTGCAGCTCACTGAGAAAAAGTTTGAGATCGGAGTGATTGCGAAAATTGATCTGCTTAATCAGCAGACTTCGTTAGCGCAGACGCGAACACAATTACCTACCTTGCAAAAGGCACTGGCTCAGACCCGGCATCAACTGGCAGTTTTAACAGGCTCACTTCCGGGGCAGGTCAAACTGCCCCGGTTCACACTATCGGAGCTGATCCTGCCGCATGCGATTCCTCTGACCCTGCCTTCGAGATTGACGCGCCAACGTCCGGATGTGCGCGCTGCTGAGGCTCAGCTGCATCAGGCCAGCGCTCAGGTCGGTGTGGCTACAGCGAACCTGTATCCCAATATAAATCTGTCAGCCAGTTACGCATCTGAAGCAGTGAAACTTACTGATCTGCTCAGTGCCGGAACTGCGGTATGGGGGCTTGGAGCAGGGCTGGTACAGCCTCTATTCAGGGGCGGAGAGCTTCGGGCCAGAAAACGGGCTGCTGAGGCAACATTTGATCAGGTCGCGGCGCAATATAGAGAGCGTGTGCTGACAGCCTTCCAGGATGTCGCAGATGCCTTGCTGGCTCTGGATATGGATGGCAGACGCCTGGAGCTTGAGAAGCAGTCGGAAGCGATGGCATCAGAAACACTTAAGCTGGTTCGTCTGCAACATAAGCACGGTGCTGTAGATTACCTGGATCTGCTTAATGCTCAGCGTCAATACCAGCAGAGTCGCATTAATCGCATTCAGGCGCGGGCAATGCTTTATTCCGATACTGCCGCATTGATGTATGCACTAGGTGGTGGCTGGTGGAATCAGAAAAATCTTGAATCGTTAGCAGTGGAGAACGCGTTATGAAAAAGTCTATGAGCAAGCGCATGATTATTATGTTGTCTGTTGTGGGGGTTGTCTTTGCAGGCATCATCGGTTTTCAGCTATTTGTCGCCAGTATGATGAAGCAGTTTCTCAATGCTAACGCGCAACCGCCAGCTACGGTCACTGCGATACAGGTCAGTGAGCAGTTGTGGCAACCACAGCTAAGTTCGGTCGGTACACTGCGTGCGGTTCAGGGCGTGGATATCAGCACTGAAATATCGGGCATGGTAAAGAAAGTGCACTTTAAATCCGGTGATGAAGTCAAAGAGGGTGAGCTGCTGCTGGAGTTAAACAGTGCTGAGGAGATGGCTCAACTACAGTCATTGAAGGCCAGTCGCAAGCTGGCAGAGATCACACTCAAACGAGACCAGGAACAGTTCAAGGTGCATGCGATCAGCAAGGCGAAACTGGATGCGACAGAGGCTGAACTAACCAGTAAAAGAGCTCAGGAAGCACAGCAGCAGGCGATTGTTGATAAGAAACGGATTCGTGCTCCTTTTGCAGGGCGGCTTGGTGTCAGTACGGTGAATGCAGGTCAGTACCTTAATCCGGCGGATAAGATTGTTCCGCTACAGAATACGCGTGCTCTGTATGTCGATTTCAGCATGCCTCAAAAGCACGTCGGCTCCCTCAAACAGGGGCAGGTGCTTCATGTGCTGGCCACAAGGGATAGAAAGGCTGTGATTCAGGGACATATCACAACGATCAATAGCGTTGTTGATCAGAGTACAAGAAATGTGAAAGTTGAAGGGATGGTTGATAATGCAGGCGGTCTGCTGTTGCCGGGTATGTTCGTGAAGGTAAAGGTTGATACGGAGCAAGCCAGGCTGCTGCTGACCCTGCCGCAGACTGCGATCAGTTATAATGCCTATGGTAGCACACTGTTTGTTGCCATAGCAGGGGAGGAGGCTGCTGATGCGAAAGAAAAGCCTATGCCTGTGGCACAGCAAGTATTTGTCAAAACTGGTGGCAAGCGCGGCGATCAGGTGGCCATTCTTGGTGGTCTAAAGGCGGGTGACACGGTGGTCACCAGTGGTCAGTTGAAACTGAAAAATGGAACGCCACTCATCATCAATAACGATGTGCTTCCGGCCAATGATGCAGCACCCAAACCGCAGGAACAGTAATCGTGGTCATCATTTTACAGGATAGAAAAACCACACGTGCAACTGTGAGCCCGAAGGGTGACGTACCAGGAGCAGGCATGATGAATTTGCAGGAGCAAGCAGCGGTGCTCCCGCTGCGCGATAGCGAAATCACCAAAGCCACACGCGCTTCAGCGCGCTCGCAGAGTGACGCACATGGAGGTGCGGCATGAACTATACAGATATCTTTATACGTAAACCTGTGTTGGCTACGACGATCAGTCTGCTGTTGCTTGTGCTGGGATTTCAGGCCATCATGAATATGCCGATTCGCCAGTATCCTGAAACCCAGAATGCGGTAGTGACAGTGAGTACGGTCTATTACGGTGCCGATGCAGAAACCATTTCGGGTTTTATTACCCAGCCGCTGGAAACGGCAATTGCTCAGGCTGAAGGTATTGATTATCTCTCATCGGTCAGTGTCAGCGGGGCATCAACCATCAGTGCAACCCTGCGTCTTAACCACGATTCCAACCGGGCACTGACTGATATCAATGCCAAGGTGAATGCAGTCATTAATCAACTGCCTGATGCTGCACAGCAACCTGTGCTCACGGTACAGGTCGGTGAAACCATTGATTCAATGTATATGGGTTTTTTCAGTGATGTGCTGGCCAATAATAACGTGACTGATTACCTGCTGCGTGTGGTGAAACCACAGCTTGACGGTATTGAAGGTGTGCAGCGGGCCGAAATTATCGGCGCACGTCAGTTTGCCCTGCGTGCATGGCTGGATCCTGCCCGGATGGCGGCCTACGGTATTTCTGCATCGGAAGTTTACGCAGCACTGGCAGCAAATAACTATCTGGCAGCCCTTGGCAGCAGTAAAGGACAGATGGTAAGTGTGGATCTCAATGCTGCGACAAATCTGCACTCTGTTGAAGAGTTCAAGAGGCTGGCAATCAAAGAACAGGAGGGGGCAATCGTACGGCTGGAGGACATTGCAAATGTCGTGCTGGGGGCCGAAGATTATAATCTGGCGACCGCTTTTGATGGTGATAAATCTGTATTTGTCGGTATCAAGGTAGCACCTGATGCCAATGTACTGGAAGTGGTTCAGAGGGTGCGGGATGCATTCCCGGCTATTCAGGCCCAGATGCCTAACGGGCTAAGCGGCAAGATTGTTTATGACGGAACCAAATTCATTGAAAGCTCTATTGATGAGGTGGTGAAAACACTGTTTGAAGCGCTGCTGATTGTAGCATTGGTGGTGTTTGTATTTCTTGGCAACTGGCGTGCAGTGATAGTGCCACTGGTGGCGATTCCATTGTCTTTGATCGGTGCATTTTTTATGATGCAGGCACTGGGGTATACCATCAACCTGCTTACCCTGTTATCACTGGTGTTGGCGATTGGTCTGGTGGTCGATGATGCGATTATTGTCGTGGAGAATGTTGATCGACATATGCATGAAGAGGGCAAAAAACCGCTAGAAGCAGCACTGCTTGCTGCTCGTGAATTGGGCGGCCCGATTATTGCCATGACCGTGGTTCTGATTGCTGCTTATGTGCCGATTGGTTTTCAGGGCGGTTTGACCGGGGCACTGTTTACCGAGTTTGCATTTACGCTTGCAGGTGCTGTGACCATTTCTGCTGTTGTGGCATTAACCCTCTCTCCGATGATGACTTCGAAACTATTTAAACCCAATCAACAGGAGTCCAGCTTGGTTGGGTTTATCAATCGTCAGTTTTCACGTCTGCATGATGGATATAAGCGGCGCTTGACCGGTACGTTGGAGACCTGGCCTGTGATGGTTGTAATGGGGGGGGTACTGCTGGTGGGGGTGGTTTATCTGTTTGCCACCTCCAAGGCGGAACTCGCCCCGGAAGAGGATCAGGGCATTGTCATGGCACACATGGTCGGTGCTCCCAATGCGACAGCGCAGCAGATGCAAGTCTATGCTGACCAGGCATACATACTGGCGCGTGAACTGCCTGAGTATGATCAGATGTTCCAGCTGACCGGTATACCAACAACGAATCAGGGGATGGGTGGTGTACTGTTCAAACCATGGGAGGAGCGTGATCGCAGTGCAGCCGAAATGCAGCAGGAGTTGCAGGCCAAATGGAATACGATTGCCGGTGCCAGAGTGGCGGCATTCCAGTTTCCGGCACTACCCGGTTCCGGTGGCCTGCCTCTGCAGTTCGTGATTAAAACCACGGAATCCTTTGAAAACCTGAATGAGATCGTGGGTAAGGTGCTGGCTACAGCACAGGCCAGTGGTATGTTCTTTTTTATCGATACAGACCTGAAAATTGATAAACCCCAGAGCACTTTGGTGGTGGATCGGGATATGGCAACAAGCCTGGGGCTGACTCAGCAGGATATCGGTGCAGCACTGGGTGCGGCACTGGGTGGCGGTTATGTGAACTATTTCTCTATCGGTGGTCGCTCTTACCGGGTGATGCCGCAGGTGGCACAGGAACACAGGCTGAATCCTGAGCAGGTACTGGATTATTATATTCGCACACCATCAGGGGAGATGATCAGTGCATCGACGATTGCATCAATCTCGTATGAGGTGGTACCGGAGTCGATTAACCGATTTCAGCAGTTGAATTCAGCCACAATTTCGGGTGTCTATGCACCGGGCATATCGCAACAGGAGGTGCTTGATTTTATGCAGCAGGCACTGGATGAGGCGGCACCCACCGGTTACAGCCCCGACTATGCAGGCCCTTCGCGCCAATATATGCAGGAATCCGGCGGCTTTGTTTTCACCATGCTGTTTGCCATCGTGATTGTGTTCCTCGCTCTCTCGATTCAGTTCAACAGTTTTCGTGACCCGCTGGTGATTCTGGTCTCCGTACCACTGGCTCTGCTGGGTGCGCTGCTGTTTATCAATGTAGGGTTCGCCTCGATCAATATCTATACGCAGGTGGGGCTGGTGACGCTGATGGGGTTGATCAGTAAGCACGGTATTCTGATGGTGCAGTTTGCCAATGAGTTGCAACTGGCCGGAAAATCGAAGCTGGATGCGATTATTGAGGCATCGAGTGTACGCCTGCGCCCGATTCTGATGACTACAGCGGCTATGGTGCTGGGCGTATTGCCACTGGTGCTGGCAAGTGGGGCCGGTGCTGCCGGTCGTTATTCGATGGGGCTGGTGATTTTCACAGGACTCTCTATCGGTACGCTGTTTACCCTGTTTGTGGTGCCTGCTGTTTATCTGTTACTGGCGAAAGATCGATCAGCGGAGTTATTGGACAAGGAGCAAGAGATGGAACTCACCGAAAAGGTGGCCTGAGCAGCTGTTGATAATTTGCCAGACAGTGAGACTGTTAGCTGACTGTGATTGTTCGTCATTCGTATGATGATGGTTGTTCAATGGCACTTGAGATGACTCTGAAAGAGCAAGCATAGTGGTGGATCTTGAGATCTTTTGTCATTATCTAAATGTTCAAGAGGCAGTGCTCCAGGCCCGGGCATCGGCAAGAGAGTAAAACACCTGGCATTGATAGTGACACTGTTTCATGTATTCACAGAAAGCATTTGCTGTCGCTGTAGATTCCGGTGCATTGCGACTGATTATAGCAATTTTTAAACCAGACTTTGTATTGGACCTTAGCCGAACAATATCACTGAACAGCCGTGTGTCTTTTGACTCAAATGGAGCATTGGTAGCATCTGTGTAGTCTTCAATAATGTACTGAAGTGACTCGAACAGGGGGTGTTCCTGTAGTTCAATGGTTGCTTCAAGAACTTCATACATCGAGAGATTGCCGATATATTTCCTGTGAAGGCCGCAGTTATCATCTTGCCAGGTCTCCTTAATCCTCACCAATGATCTCCTTCGCTATAAGTTGTTTGCTGCAAACAGCTTATGCAATGATGCTGCTGGACAAAAAACTTATCAAGCGAATCCAAAGCCTGTTTCTGACTGGAGATAATCATTAAGTGCGTCTGTTGGGTATTAAGCAAATGCCTTGTTGGTATTACGAGATACTTTTGTTTTAGTGTGTCGATGTCATGGCTATGCAGATATGTCAGGATTGCACCATGGAACAGAATGGGCTGAAATCCGATGAACTGAAATCGCAGATTCGCACAAAGGCGCTGGAACATGGCTTTGAATTGTGCCGTGTGACGCGCCCACAGGTGGGGGCAGTACATACCGATGCACTGCAAAGTTGGGTGGATGCGGATATGCAGGGGGAGATGGCGTGGATGGGTGAAGAGAACCGCCTGAAACGCCGTAAAGAGCCTGAGTCCATGCTCGATGATGTGCGCTCCGTCATCACTGTTGCCATGTCTTATACTGCACCGGAGTATTCGCTTACAGAGGCCGACAACCAGACTGACCGTGGCGTGATTACGGCTTATGCCCACGGTGATGATTACCATGATGTGATGAAAAAACGTTTGAAGTCTCTGGCACGGGATCTGGATCTCTTACTCGGTCGTCATGATCAGCGCGTGTTTAATGATACCGCTCCGGTACTGGAGCATGCATTGGCCGCATCTGCTGGGCTGGGATGGCAGGGTAAACATACACTGACGATACATCGAAAACTCGGCTCCTGGTTTCTGCTTGCAGAGATATTTACGACGGCAGATCTTGAAGTGGATCAATCCGCTATCAACCATTGTGGCACATGTTCGGCATGTATGGATGTCTGTCCTACCCATGCGATTGTTGCGCCCTATGTGGTGGATGCGCGCCTCTGTATCTCCTATCTGACCATTGAGTTTGATGGATTTATTCCACTTGAGCTAAGAGAACAAATGGGTAACCGCATCTATGGCTGTGATGATTGCCAGCAGGTATGCCCGTGGAATGGGCATGCGGGAAAGCCAGTGAAATTTGAACATGAAAGCCCCAATCGGGTCGATCTCCTTAAACCTCGGGGGGAGAATGTTCTGCCCGATCTTGCTAGTCTGCTCCGCCTTGATACAGGCGGCTTTCGTGAGACTTTCCGTAAGTCACCGATTAAACGTACGAAACGGGCGGGATTGTTGCGCAATGTATGCATTGCGATGGGCAATTCCGCAAATCGTGGTTTTATCGGCGATTTGATTGCGGTACTGGATGATGAAGAACCGTTGATTCGAGGGCATGCAATCTGGGCTTTGGCAAAACTGGCCGGACAGGGTGAGAGGGGAGATCTGCTGGATCGTCTGCTGGAAATGCAGGTTAGAGAACAGGATGACAGGGTTCGTGATGAACTGACTGCATCAATAAATGAGTTGAGGATGATATAATGAGTACACCAAAAGCTTTTATTTTTGATCTTGATGGCACACTGGTAGATGCACTGCCGGATATTCAGGCCAATGCCAACCGTGCACTGGAATCTCTCGGTTACGAGTTGCGTTTGACTCTTGCCGACACGCAGCCGCATGTCGGCGGTGGCGCACACAAGCTTGCCTCCAATGTTCTGGGCCTGCCTATGGATCATGATGAAACCATGGCGCTCTACCATGCTTTTGCCGATATTTATGAGCAGCACCCGGCAGAGTTCGGCAAGCCGTTTCCCGGCGTGATGCATGTGCTTGATACGCTCAAAGCCAAGGGGATTCCGATGTCCGTTGTGACAGCGAAACCTGCCAAAGCGCGCGTGAAGGTATTGGATCAGATGGGGCTTACACCTTATCTCACACTGGCACTTTCACCCGAAGATGGTTTTGCCAAGAAGCCCGCACCGGATATGTTGCTTGAGTGCTGTAGAGCGATGGGCGTAAAACCGTCTGAAACCGTGATGGTGGGTGATACCCGTTTTGATGTTGAAGCCGGATTTAATGCCGAGTGTCAAACCGTTGCATTTGCTGAACACGGTTATCAGGACGTACCTGCCGAATATGCTGATCGTGTAGTCTCGCTGCCTGACTTTACCAATCTGCTGAATCTGCTCGATGACTGATAAAGTACTCTCCGGTATCTATGGCATACTGCCGGCTGATCTGGAAACCGAAGAGATGTTAAGCAAGGCGGAGGCAGCACTGAAAGGGGGTGTCTCTACCTTGCAGTTCCGTGACAAGAAACAGGGCTACAAACGCGCTATCAAACGGGCCATAGCGTTACGTGAGCTTACAGCCAGCTATGATGCAAAACTGATCATCAATGATTCGGTTAAGCTTGCAGTGGATGCAAACGCTGATGGTGTGCACCTGGGACGCGATGATGCGCCCAATCTGATTCAGCTTAGAAATGAGGTGGGTGAGACATTAATTGTCGGTATCACCTGCCGCTCCGACGCGGCTTTTGCGATGTCGGCTTTAAGGGACGGGGCGGATTATGTTTCGTTTGGAGCAGTCTGGGCAACGGCAAGCAAACCTGAAGTGCCTGAAATGGGTTTGCCACGCTTGGCGAAGGCCAGACAGCTGTTTCCCGATGCCAACCTGTGCGCCATTGGTGGTATCACTGCGAACAATGTTGCACAGGTGAAAGCTGCAGGCGCTGATTGCGCCGCGGTGATTTCCGGTCTCTTTGCTGCAGAGGATATTGAGGCGCAAGCCTCTTTATTGACGGCGATCTGGGCGCAGGCGTGAGCAGGGACTCTCGCCCGATTTGTCTGACAATAGGTGGATCGGACTCCTGTGGTGGTGCCGGCATTCAGGCTGACCTGCGGGTTTTTGCAGCTTCCTGTGTTCAGGGCTGTTCGGCTACTACGGCATTGACGGCCCAGAACCCGGTGACTATTTCCAGAATAGAACCGGTTTCTCTGGCCCAGCTTGATGCAGAGATACATGCTCTGTTTGATTATTATGACATAGCGGTTGTGAAAACAGGTATGCTGGTTGATGCCGAGCATGTGGCATTGATTTCGGCACTGCTGCAGCAGCGCCATCAGGGGATGCTGGTTGTTGATCCGGTGTTCATCTCCAGCAGTGGTAAACAACTTCTGAATGAAGGTGGAATTGATGCCCTGATACACGGCCTGCTGCCGCTGGCCACGCTGCTGACTCCCAATCTTGATGAAGCCGCTGTTTTGTTGAACCGGACAGTGGATGATCCTGTTACTGCTGCAAAGCAATTGGCATCCATGTTTTCCTGCGCTGTTTTGCTAAAGGGCGGGCATGGGACAGGGGAGATGCTGCTTGATGTTCTATATGACGCCGAAGGTGTCATTTATGAGTTTTCACATGCCAGACAGTCATGGAATGAAGCGCAGTCTCACGGTACCGGATGCAGGCTGGCTTCAGCTGTTTCAGCACAGCTTGCCTTGCAAGAGCCATTGCCTCAGGCGATTGAAAAGGCCGTGAAGAAGATGCAGTCAGGTCTGGCTTAGGCTGAACTGGTTTTTAGCGACCTTTCCTGTTTTTATGGTTGGTGAGTTGGTAGTACAGCTTCTCTGAGCAGTCAGGGTAAATGCCATGACTGAATGCAGCATCAGTATGGCTACAGAGATATGATTCGACCTTTTTTCAGTAACCCTTATCATCCCGGATCACCTTGCAGGATGAGCAGATTGGTAGAAGTCCACTGAGTTGTTTGAGTTCTGCCATGCTTTTTGTTCAGTGAGTGCAGATGATAGGCATGCTGTTTTTCATATTGGTATATGATGGAAAGGGAAACCACAAAGGCCCAGACCCATCGCAAGGGTGATCAGTATCTTTAGGTTTTCATAATCTGACAGATTATTGGCGATGGTTTCCTGAATGCTGTTTTCAACGTGATCAGCCAGTTCAGAAGCTGTTCAAGATAACATCATATTTTTGATCTATGGCGTTTCCGGATGATTCAAGCTTGTTGTATCGTACAGGGTCATGTTTTTAACTTCGGATAGTTAGTCGATAACCTCAGTTATATGGCGGCGTAGTTGTTCATCTTCCAGAGCAGAAGAGTTCCGCTGGAGTATCGCCCTCCGCTGAGGATTTCTTTAAAACCGGAGATGCACTGTGGCGGCATCAACAAGTGGATGGAATTTACTGCTCAGTTTGTACCCGGATGAAAGCTGTAGCTGGCCAGCGTGATGGTAGAATAGTGTGATGCTGACTATCAGTCGCTGTTCCTGTTGCTGGTTCACGTTATCTGGTTGTATGGTATGCGAATTTGACTATGGATGTAGCCTGTGTGTTTTGAGCTATGGGTACATATCTTTCTCTGTATGGAATACCTGACGGTGTCTTTTACCCTGCGGGATGATTCTCATAACATGTTGATTTTAAAGGTATAAATAGAAAAAGCTTTATTTTTTTTGATGTGACGCTATAATGCGCAACGAATTTTGCAGGCCTTATGCCTTGCTGGAGCCCTAGATGATCAAGCTGTATTCCGATCCCCATTGTCCGAACTCACACCGTACCCGTATTGTTCTGGCAGAGAAAGAGTTGCCTGTAGATACTCAGGAACTGGAGGCAGATAATCTCCCTGCTGATTTTCTCAAGATCAACCCATACGGTAAATTGCCGACTGTGATTGATCGCGATATCGTCTTTTTTGAGTCAGCAGTTGTGAATGAGTACCTGGATGAGCGTTATCCTCATCCACCGTTGAAACCGGGCTCTCCGGCTGAACGTGCACAGATGCGACTGGCTGTGCTGCAGTTGGAGCGTGAGCTCTATCCTCTGTTTGAGGACTGCCAGAATGGCCGCAAGAAAAAAGAAGCTGTGAAAAAGATGACAGTTTATCTTGAGTCTCTGAATACCTATATGGCTCGTCAGGAATATTTCATCGGTGAACAGTATACTCTTGCAGATGTAACTCTGGTGCCAATTCTGTGGCGTCTTCCATCTGTTGGTGTGGATACTTCAGCCCTTGGTAACCTTGAAGGCTATATGGACCGCCTGTTTGAACGTCCTGCCTTTGAGCGTGCACTCTCTGAACATGAGCAGATGCTGCGCGATTATTGATTCTGTTTTATTGACACATGTCACCGGGCAGGAGCCTGGTGACATGTGTCATATTAGAGCATCATCAGCTGACTAGCTTTGTCGTTTTGCATATCCTGGATATGCTATGAATTCGGATAGTTGGAGTGTGCAAAACGTGTTTGAAGTACTTGATAAGGATCACTCAGATTTGGCATCTGCACATACCTTTGTACGGGAAGTCTTTGCTCGTGCTTATGGCGCCGATGTTAAAAAATTTATGCCGCAGTTTGTTCGTGCAACTAACAGGGACGGGCAGGTTCGGGCTGTTATGGGCTATCGTGATGCTGCAGACGGGCCTCTCTATCTTGAGCACTACATGGATGAAAGGATCGAGGTTGCCATTTCTCGCTATCTTGGAGAAAAGGTCGAACGTTCCGAAATCGTTGAGGTAGGTAACCTTGCAGAAGCTGAAGCCGGCGATGCCCGTATGGTCATTATTGGTGCTACCGCTTATTTTCATGCTGCCGGTTATCGCTGGGTCGTGTTTACGGGCATCACCCGCTTGCGTAATGCCTTTGTCCGTCTTGGCATGTCTCCCAAACAGTTGATTGAAGCGGACAAACGAAGATTGCCTGCTGAAGAGGTGGCGCAATGGGGGAGCTATTATGACGGTGACCCGGTGGTCTGTTTCGGTTCGATTCAGGAAGGCCATGATAACCTGCAGGATTTGTGGACAGGACTACGCGACACCTGGGCTGCTGCTGAAATAGCGGGAGACCAGATATTGCAGGCGCGCGGATAATTATGCGTACTTTGCTATCTGCCATAGAGGGTTATGCAGAGACACAGGCCGATTCCATTGCTCTAGAGGGCATAGATATATCACTTACATACGTTGAGCTGGCCAGATCTGTTTCCTCGGTTGCAGAATTTCTTGGTCGCCACGATATTAATGCAGTTGCACTGCTGGCTGATAACGGCCCATTGTGGTGTGTGGCCGATCTCGCCTGCGTAGAGGCCGGGATTCCACTGGTTCCACTCCCTCACTTTTTTTCGCCTTCACAAATATCACACGTGATTGAGTCTGCAGGGCTGGACGGGATACTCACCGAGCACCCGGAACAGGCATTGATACTTATCGAGCAATTGAAGCTCGGTTGTAACCCACCTGTGGATGTAGTTGTTGCCGGAAAGAGATTGAGTCTGATCCAATTGACTGTTTCCCGGGTAGCTTTACCCGATAGATGCAGCAAAGTGACATTCACCTCCGGATCGACCGGAGAGCCGAAAGGCGTTTGCCTCTCTCAATCGGTGATGGAGCAGGTCGCTGGCTCTCTGGCAGCGGTGACAGGTGCAAATGCAGCCGACAGGCACTTGTCCCTGCTTCCATATGCAACCTTGTTGGAAAATATTGGCGGTTTGTATGCCCCTTTATTGAGTGGTGCGACTGTAGTGGCTCCACCGCTTTCCAGCGTCGGTTTAAGCGGAGCCAGTGGTCTTGACCTGAACCAATTTATCAGCATTTTGATTCAATCAAGGGCATCCACCTGCATTATGATTCCGCAGATGTTGCATGCTTTGGTCGCAGCCATTGAATCGGGAGCGCCCAGACCTGAGGGATTACGATTTATTGCAGTAGGTGGTGCATCGGTTTCTCCGCTTTTGCTCACGCGTGCTGAAAAGCTGGGGCTGCCGGTTTTTGAAGGCTATGGCTTATCTGAAGCGGCAAGCGTGGTGGCTGTTAATGCACCTGCTGGCAGCAAACCCGGCAGTGTCGGTCAGCTGTTGCCTCATATCTCACTCTGTTTTGCTGCTGATGGCGAGATCCTTGTGAAGGGTGGCCTGTTTTCCGGATATTTGGGGGATCTTCCTTTTGAGGGCGAGTACTGGCCAACCGGTGATATCGGACATATGGATGATGACGGGTTTCTCTATCTCTCCGGGCGAAAGAAACATATTTTTATTACTGCATTCGGGCGCAATGTCTCACCGGAATGGGTGGAGCGGGAGCTCTCCATTGAGCCAGCCATTGCTCAGTGTTGCGTGTTCGGAGAAGCACGGCCATTTAATGTAGCTGTAATTGTGGCGCGTGAAAATGCATCGTCAGAGCAGATTGGCATGGCTGTTGAACAGGCCAATGCTCGTCTGCCGGATTATGCAAAGGTATCAAAATGGATACTTGCCAATGAGCCTTTTAGTGTTGAAAACGCCCTTTGGACAGGTACTGCCCGTCCAAGGCGGGAGCAGATTTTTGCTGCTTATGAAGATTATTTGACTACCCTTTATCAGGAGTGATGGATGAGTTTTTATGATGAATTGCTTGCCGCTACCGAGACGGAGCGTAATGAGCTGTTAACTATCCCTTTTATTCAGATGGGAGCTGCAGGAAGGCTGGGACTGGAAAGTTATACGGCTTTTTTATCGCAGGCCTATCACCATGTAAAACATACGACCCCTTTGTTGATGGCAACCGGTGGCCGATTGCCTGAAAAGCTGGAGTGGCTGCGTGAATCTGTTGGCGAATACATCGAGGAGGAGATGGGGCACCAGGAGTGGATACTCAACGATATTGCTGCCTGTGGTGCGGATAAGGAAGCGGTTCGTGCTGCAGCCCCGATGCCGGCAACAGAACTCATGGTCTCCTATGCCTACGATACAGTCTATCGTAAAAATCCGGTTGGATTCTTTGGCATGGTGCTTGTACTTGAAGGCACCAGTGTGGCGCTGGCTACTCATGCGGCTGAGAATATCGAGAAGAGTCTGGGCCTGCCAAAAACGGCATTCTCATACCTGAATTCCCATGGCTCATTAGATGTCGGTCATGTTGACTTTTATGCCAAGCTGATGAACAGACTGGATACGGATGAAGACAAGCAGGCAGTCATTCACTGCGCCCGCATGGTTTATAAGCTTTACGGTGATATTTTCCGCAGCCTGCCATTGATTGAACTGGGGCCGAACTGATGGATATCAAAAACAGTCGTGTCGTACTTACCGGTGCGGCCGGCGGCATGGGGCAGATTCTGGCCAGAGAACTGCACAAGCGTGGTGCTTATCTGGCTCTGGTGGATGCCAATGCTGATGCACTTACCTCATTAAGCGGCGAACTTGACGGTTCACATGCGATCCCCGGGAACCTCTCAACGGCTGCAGGGTGCCAGAGTGCAGCCGATCAGTGCAGTGAACGACTCGGTGGGGTTGATATGCTGATCAACCTTGCAGGCATCAACAGTTTTGCAGCATACGAAGATGAAACGGCAGAAAAGGTTGAGTTAATGATGCAGGTTAACCTGCTGGCACCGATGTGGTTAAGCCGTGCACTACTGCCTAAAATGCAGGAGCAGAATAGTGGTCATCTCGTGAATGTAGGATCGATATTCGGTTCTATCGGCTTTGCCTATTTTACCACCTATTCAGCCACGAAATTCGGCCTGCGCGGTTTTTCAGAAGCACTGCGCAGGGAGCTTGCCGATACAGCTATCAAGGTTTCCTATATCGCGCCAAGGGCTGTGAAAACACCGATGAACAGCAATGTGGTCATGCGCATGGGTGAAGCAACGAAGATGAATATGGATGAGCCGGAAGCCGTTGTTGGAAAAATCATTGCAGCTATCGAAGCGGACAAAAAAGATACCTATTTCGGGTTTCCGGAATCACTGTTTGTACGTGTGAACGGTCTGTTACCTCGTCTGGTGGATGGTGCACTTGCTGCCCAGAATCGCATAGCCAGAACTTTTGCGAAAGGAGAATAGAATGAAGGGATTAAACGTTGCGGCATGGATGCTTGCCGGATTGATGACGCTGCTTCCAATGCGTGCTGTAGCCGATGAAGTGACAGATGCTGTGCATGAATTACAGACTGCATGGGGTAGTGCCAATTACAGAACGAGTGACGCGGATAAAGAGAAGGTGTTTAAGGCTCTGGTAGATCAATCAGCTGCACTACGTGCGAAATATGCAGACCGTGCAGAGCCGAAGATCTGGGAAGCAATTATCCGTGCAGGTTATGCAGGAGCGATGGGTGGCATGTCCTCTTTGTTCAATGCCATGCCGCAGATGGAGCTGGGACGCGATCTGTTGCTGGAAGCTGAGAAGATTGATGCCACTGCCATGAATGGATCCGTTTATACGACCCTGGGCAGCTTCTATTACATGGTGCCTGGCGGTTTTATCGGTTTCGGCGATGATGATAAAGCTGAGGCCTATCTGAAAAAGGCTATTGAGATTGCGCCGGATGATATGGATGCCAATTACTTCTCCGGTGAC
>Ga0316202_10001623_pt1 | contig 16881 bp, 11 predicted proteins | sample 3monrhotite_MG_FD_204934 | JGI IMG/M metagenome (GOLD analysis project Ga0316202, IMG submission 204934) | Microbial mat bacterial communities from mineral coupon in-situ incubated in ocean water Damariscotta River, Maine, United States -... | ecosystem: Environmental > Aquatic > Marine >... | reverse complement strand
TTTTGTTTGTTGTTTAGTCGTATTTTAGCTTCTTGATTTAGAGCATTATTCAGTTGAAAGAACGAATTTCGGATGCTCATAGCTTGGTGTGTTAATACTGGCACCATAATTTCTCTCTCTGTCTCATTATAAAAAAACTTGTTAAGTTGCTTCTGAAGTCCGATTCGCCATCCCAAATTACTGAGTTTGGCTCCTGTTCTGATAACGGTACGCTTTACACTTGGCGTTGAAAACGTTGCGATAGCTTCGGGTGTTAACAACACATCCATAGGGTGATAGTATGTGTTCAATAATACAAGCATCTCTGTTTTTTCGGAATTGTCGATTGCCCATTCAATTCCAGGAGGACCAGAGGCATCATGCACAACAAGCGATACTTTTTCAAAGCCAAAATATTCAATGACTGCCTCTAAGTCCTGGTATAGGCTAGCCGAATTATAAATATGATTTTTTGGCTTGTCGGAATTTCCCCATCCTAAAAAATCAAAACTAATCACCCTGTATTGGCGGGTTAGTTTTGGGGCGAGTTGGTCATAGATATGTAAACTGTCAGGAAACCCGTGTAAAAGAATAATAGCGGGTTTTTTAATGCCATTTGACTCACTAAATTCGCGTGCATATAGTTTGTGGGTACCACGGGGAATTCGATGTTCTAGAAAAGTGTTGGACTTTCGATAATTGGTGTCATATGTCTGATATTTATCCTCATAGTAGTCACGAGTTAAGTAATTTGTTGTCGGTATGCCTACCAGTGGTACAAGTAATGAATTAATTCCACAGCCAGAAAGGAAAAGGATAGATAATAAAATACCGCATTTTTTGCTCATGATGCTTGCTTCCTATAGTGACTATTAAAATAGTAGTGACTATGTGGTTAATAGTCAATAGCAATTTCATACTGTCTGGAGTTATTGTTTACACATGGTTAAAAAATACGATACCCGTTGTCCTGTTGTTCGCGCTATTAATGCGATCGGTGACGGCTGGTCCACATTGATTTTGAGAGATTTATTACTTCATGAGGCCTGTAAATTCCAGGATTTTCAAAAATCTTTATCAACGATTTCTCCCAGCACCCTTTCGCAACGTCTGAAAAGGCTTGAGGCAGATAAATTAATTGAAAGAGAGGTATATAAAGAACACCCTGTCAGGGTCGTATATAAGTTATCAAAGAAGGGGAAATCTTTGGGGCCAGTGATATTGGCCCTGAAAAATTGGGGAGAGAAAAACCCTTAAGGTGTTAATTGGGCGGCAAAATCAAGCACGTCGTCTGCCATCGTTGTCGCTAAATCAATCGCTTACAGATCCGGATTATTGCGAGGAATTTCAACGCCGCCATGGAATGAAGAGGGCGTGCAATAAAACCTACATCTCAAACGCCACGGGTATATACCCAAAGCGATTGCAATTAACACCTAAATCTCAATCGCTATGGGTATATAGGTAATTATTTACCTTGGCGTTGCAGGGCTTTATCGTTGATATCCGCTTGAATTTTGCGTGTTTCGTCAGGCCAGCGACTTTTTATATAGGCGAGAACCGCCCAAATATCGTCGTCACGGAGAGTACCTTCCCAGCCCGGCATATCACTTTTGTAGTCAGGCGGTGCATAGGGTGGCACCATTCCTTTTTTAGTAATGCCAAATAATACTTCATCAGCATGATGCCAAGTATGTCCGGTTTCATCGTGGGGGGGTGCAGGCAATTTACCATCGGGTTTTCGTATTCGCCAGTCCTTTTGTCCTTCGAGTTTGGCTCCGTGACAGAGTGAGCAAAAGCGCTGATAGACAAGCTCACCACGTTTTAATTGCTTATTTATGGTTTCTTCTGCATGAACAACCATTGGTACAGTCAATGTCATGAAAAATAAAATCACATATGCAGGGCGCCGAGTTATTTTAAAAAACATATTTAAAGCTCTCTTACAGGACAAAATTAATAAATACTGTTTTCGCGTTGTATTAACGGTGGCCCCATTTTTTGTATGATCAAAAAAATAGGTCGTTTGTGCGCATTATGCACCCATACTGGTTTTGTTGCATTGCTACATGCTAAAGAACGCGCACGAAATAACTTCCCTGCTTTACATCCCGATTTCAGCTCGTCTTTGCCTAAAGCACCTACTGTCGACTAAAAGGCGCCTACTTTTGGTGGCACCCGTTTTTCAATCACAAAAGCTCAAAATAGAACAACTACCTGTGCCCCAGAGAATATTCCTGCATTTTTGTTCAATCAGAACGTAAATCCAGGCGCTGAACAGGGAAGTTATTTCGTGCACGTTCCTGATGAGATAAGGCTGTACGCTGGCGGGAACTTACAGTCTGTTGTCGAGTCGAATTGCACAATCCCTGAGTTTCAGGCATATCGTTGACAGAACCACTTATTGGCACCTACACTTTAGCATGTTAGCTATGGTTACTCTTACACGACATCTCCGTTTACTGCTGGTCAGCGCAATTGTGCTGTCGCTCGTGCAACCATTGTTTGTCATGGAGGCCAACTCGACGCCTCTTTCGATGAGCGCAGAGGCAACCACAGTTAACAATACTACCCAACACGATGCATCGAAAATGCTGGCTGACGATTGCAAGAAGCAGGGAGAATGCAGTAATTGCCAGGGGGCTGACCAGTGCAGCAATTGTCCTTTGTCACTGGGAATTTTTCAGATTTCATCGAAACATGCCCAGCTGAGTACACAAACTCAACTTACTGTCTCAGACGTTTCACTCCATAGAACCGACCTCTTGCCGAATTACCGGCCTCCACGTTACTCCTGATTTATTCAATCTGCGGGGCTGCCCGCATGGTTGCGCTTGCGCGCGCATGTTATGAATATTTCTGGAGAATCTGATGATTCTGTCCTACTTGAAACCTTCCGATCAAGAAATGATTGGCGTTAAATTCTTTTCAGAATTATCCACAGTATTTCATCATACTGTTTATGTGGCTTCTTTCATGGAAGGAGGGTGGTATGCAGTTTAAACAATTATTTCCTCTATTGATGATCACCGGTTTGTTTGTTATCGGGAATACAGGCCTTGTGTTTGCTGCGCCGGAACCAAAACTAGTGTTGCTAAAAGATGCCGTTGCGATAAGTCTGGCGGATAATCCTGGGCTGGCAGTGATGAAAGCTCGGGCTGAGGCTTTCACAACGATTCCCTCACAACAAGGCGCATTACCTGATCCTCGTTTGTCATTGAACATGATGAATTTGCCCATCGACAGTTTTGATTTTACTCAGGAGGGCATGACTCAACTGCAAGTCGGGTTCAGCCAGATGCTACCGTTTCCCGGTAAGCTGGCGTTGCGTGAGGCTGTTGCCGAACATGAAAGCACGGCGGCTCATTGGCAGGTCGAAGAAGTACGCCTGAAGCTGGTGCGTGATGTGAAGACGGTATGGTGGAATTTATATTTCACAGATCGTGCTTTGGAGATAGTAGCACGTAATATGGAGTTGCTACGCCAGTTCGTTGATGTTGCACAAACTAAATACAAGGTAGGTAAAGGACTACAACAAGATGTTCTGCTTGCGCAACTGGAGTTATCCAAACTACATGATCAGAGCATCAATCTGCGTGGTCTGCGGCGTAATCAGGTAGCGCAACTCAACACCCTGCTGGATCAACCTACAAACAGCCTATTGCAGCTGCCGCAGCAAATACCGGAAACACTGGTGGAGATTGACGATGAAAAGGGTTTACTGGTATTTGCAATGAAAACCCGTCCCATGTTGTCTGCAAGCCAAAGTAAAATTGATGCAGCCCGCGCCCGCTTAGGTTTGGCAAAAAAGGGTTATTCCCCCGATTTCAAGTTTGATGCTGTGTATGGCTATCGTGGTGGAGAAAATACCGATGGTAGCAATCGTGCCGATTTCCTCTCCCTGATGTTCAGTATGAACCTGCCTATCTATACCGGTGCTCGGCAAAACAAGGTTGTGGATCAACGTACTTCGCAGGTGCTACAAAGTCAATATCAACGGGATGATGCTCACAGCATAGTCGCTGCCGAGGTATCACGTGCTCTGGCTGATTATCAGCAGTCGCGCGAACAAGCTAATCTGCTCAAGCAAGGCATCATTCCTCAGGCGACACAAACCGTTGCCTCGATGCTGGCAGCCTACCAAGTGAATAAAGTGGATTTTCTGAACCTGGTGCGCGCACAAATTACCTTGCTCAATTACGAGACCCGTTACTGGAAGGTGTTGTCCCAAGGTAATCAGGCATTGGCAAGGTTAACAGCGGCTGTCGGCAAGCAAAACCTGTTTGATGATGATGGAAAACATAGCTGGAATTAGTGTTGTTAATGACACTAACAGATTTGTATAGAAATTTTGAGGTGGACTCATGAACAAGCAAACCTTAATGGTTGTAATGCTGGTCACATTGGCCATAGGCGCTAGTGGTGGATACTGGCTTGCATCACGCACAGCTCAGAATGTTGTCAGTGTGCTCGACGATGGTGCCGTACAGGCTCGAAAACCCTTATTTTATCGCCATCCGATGAACCCAAATATTAGTTCACCGGTACCCGCTAAAGACGATATGAATATGGATTACATTCCGGTCTATGCCGATAACGACAAACCAAAAGAACGTAAGGCATTGTTTTACCGGAATCCTATGAACCCGGTGATTACCTCGCCGGTGCCAGCGCAAGATGAGATGGGTATGGATTACATTCCAGTTTATGCCGATGTTGACAATGTTAATGCTGCTCCTGCAGGCACTGTGAAAATTGATCCGGTAACGGTACAGAACATTGGGGTGCGCACTGCCATCGTAGAGCAACGCACTCTGAGTCGGCACATTCGTGCGGTAGGCCGGGTCGCGTATAACGAAGAATATCTATCCCGCCCACACCCGAAGACCGAAGGCTGGATCAAGGAATTACGTATTGGCAAGACGGGCTCACCCGTCAGAAAAGATGACATTCTGCTGAGTATTTATGCGCCGCAACTGGTTGCCAGTCAGGAAGAGTATCTTTTGGCTCTGAAAAATAAACAGGTATTGGCGGACAGTTCCTTTGAATATATTCGTCAAGGTGCGATTGATCTGGCGAGAACGGCACGCGCACGTCTGGAATTGTTGGATGTTGCCGAACATCAGATTCGTGAGCTCGAGCGCACACACGAAATCAAGAAATATCTGCACATTCATTCACCATTCAACGGTATTGTGATGAAAGTCGGTGCTCGTGAAGGGCAGTATGTTACGCCCAAAACTGAATTATATATGTTAGCGGATCTGTCTAAGGTGTGGGTGTATGTTGATGTTTATGAATATGAGCTGCCCTGGATTAGCGTGGGTGATCAGGTCGAGATGGAATTGACCGGTGTGCTTGGCAAGGTCTTCATGGGTCGCCTTGCCTATATTTATCCATATGCCGAAGCCAAGACTCGTACCGTCAGGGTGCGGCTGGTCTTCGATAACAAAGAACTTTTATTGAAGCCTGATATGTTTGCTGAGGTCAGCATTGCCGCGAGTCGGCAGATTGATGCCGTGGTGATACCCGCTGAGGCTGTGGTGCGTTCGGGTACCCGTGAACAGGTCTTTGTGGTGAAGGGTGCCGGAAAGTTTGAGCCGCGTGAGGTCAAATTGGGAATCACGACAGATGGTGTAACTCAGATACTGACGGGATTGACGGTAGGTGAAGAAGTGGTGACCTCGGCCCAATTCCTTATTGATTCTGAATCCAAGTTGCGCGAAGCGACGGCGAAAATGCTGGAGATAATGAATGCGGGGCAGGGTGATAACAACGCTGCCGATACGGCTGATCACATGGATATGGGCAGTATGAATGGGGATGGATCATCGATGGATCATTTGTCGCTGAAAAAAGCAAAATAGGGGTACATGATGATCCAGAATATTATTAATGCCTCGTTGCGTGATAAATTCCTGGTACTGATTGCCACGCTAATTGTGATAGTGGTCGGTATATTCGCCGTTAAAAATACGCCGCTGGATGCTATCCCAGATCTTTCCGATGTGCAGGTTATTGTGTTTACCGAATACCCGGGGCAAGCACCGCAGGTCGTGGAAGACCAAGTGACTTATCCATTGACCACGGCGATGCTAGCAGTACCCAATGCCAAAGTGGTACGCGGTTACTCCTTTTTTGGTTTTTCTTTTGTTTATATTATTTTTGAAGATGGCACCGATATGTACTGGGCTCGTTCGCGAGTACTTGAGTATCTAAATTACGTTAGTTCCAGATTGCCGAACGGACTGTCGCCTTCACTGGGGCCGGATGCCACTGGTGTTGGCTGGATTTATGAATACGCCTTGGTGGATCGTACTGGTCGGCATGACCTGGCACAACTGCGATCTTTGCAGGATTGGTATTTGCGTTATCCCCTGCAAACAGTACAGGGCGTTGCCGAAGTAGCCTCAGTGGGAGGTTATGTTAAACAGTATCAGGTGGAAGTTGATCCCAATGCTTTGCTGGCCTACAACATTCCGTTAGCGCAGGTGAAGCATGCTATCCAACGCTCCAATAATGATGTGGGTGGCAAGCTCGTGGAAATGGCTGAGACTGAGTACATGGTACGCGGCAAAGGTTATATCCAATCCATCGCTGATCTGGAAGTCATCCCGGTTGGTGTCGATACTAACGGTACCCCCATACGTCTGATGGACGTGGCCAATATCCAGATCGGGCCTGAGTTGCGGCGCGGTGTGGCGGAGCTTAACGGTGAAGGAGAAGTTGTTGGTGGCGTGGTGATTATGCGCTTCAATGAAAATGCCCTGGCGACGATTACGCGCGTGCGGGAAAAATTGGAAGAGCTCAAGAGCGGCTTGCCGGAGGGGGTGGAGATTGTGCCGGTTTATGACCGTGGCGACCTCATTGAACGTGCTGTGGATAATCTCGTTGAGAAGCTCATCGAAGAATCTATTGTGGTGAGCCTTATCTGTATTCTGTTTCTGCTGCATGTCCGCTCGGCACTGGTGGCTGTGGTGACTTTGCCTATTGGTATTTTGATGGCATTTATTGTCATGAAATGGCAGGGCATCAACGCCAACATCATGTCACTTGGTGGCATTGCCATCGCCATTGGCGCCATGGTGGACGGTGCTATCGTAATGATTGAAAACACGCATAAACATCTGGAACAGGCGGCTAACAAAAAAGAGCGTGAGCTGACGCTGCCCGAACGCTGGGAAGCAGTGGCTTCGGCTTCGCGTGAGGTTGGACCCGCATTATTTTTCTCGTTGTTGATCATCACCGTATCTTTTTTGCCGGTGTTTACGCTTCAAGCCCAGGAGGGGCGTTTGTTTGCACCACTGGCATTCACAAAAACCTATGCTATGGCAGCGGCGGCAATTCTAGCGATTACGTTGGTGCCGGTGTTAATGGGCTATTTCATTCGTGGCAGAATTTTGCCTGAAGCCAAAAATCCGGTAAATCGTTTTTTGCACGCCATCCATGCGCCGACATTGAAAGAGGCTCTTCACTGGCGTTGGTTAACATTGCTTGTGGCAGGAATATTGTTACTGGTAACGGTCTATCCGGTCGGCAAGCTTGGTAGTGAATTCATGCCGCCGTTGGATGAGGGTGACATCTTGTACATGCCGACCACCTATCCGGGGTTGTCTATCACCAAGGCCAAGGAAATATTGCAACAGACAGATAAAATCCTCTATACCTTCCCGGAAGTGCATCAGGTCTTCGGCAAAGTCGGGCGCGCTGAAACAGCCACCGACCCGGCACCATTGTCGATGATCGAAACCACAGTACGGCTTAAACCTCGCACTGACTGGCCAGACCCAGGCAAGACCACCAAACAGTTGATGGCCGAAATGGATGCCGCCATCAAGTTTCCTGGTGTTGCCAATGCTTGGACCATGCCCATCAAGACTCGTATCGACATGTTATCCACTGGCATTAAAACACCGATTGGTATCAAGGTCAGTGGGCCGGACCTCAATGTACTGGAGACCGTAGCGGGCAATATTGCGCAAGCCTTGAAAACCATGCCAGATACCTTGTCGGCTTTTGGGGACAAAGCGGCTGGTGGTTATTATTTAGACTTTGACATTGATCGCGTCGCAGCATCGCGTTACAGCCTTACTGTGGGTGATGTGCAAGACATTATTCAAAGTGCCATCGGTGGCATGAATATCACGCAGACCGTGGAAGGATTAGAGCGTTACCCGGTCAATCTGCGTTATCCGCGTGAATTGCGCGACAATATGGAGCAGTTAAAGCGAGTATTAATCCCCACGCCCACAGGATCTCAGATTCCGTTGGGGTTGGTAGCCGAGTTGAAATTACGACGGGGACCGCCTGCCATCAAAAGTGAAAATTCACGCCCCAATGCTTGGGTGTATGTGGATATCAAGACCTCAGACATTGGTGGTTATGTGGCTGCTGCCAAAGAAGTGGTGAAGGCCCAGGTGAAGGTGCCTGCAGGTTATACTCTGATGTGGTCTGGGCAGTTCGAATACATGGAACGTGCCGCTGAACGTCTGCGCATTGTGGTACCTGCAACGTTATTGCTAATTTTCCTGTTATTGTTTTTTAATTTCCGCAATGTTGCAGAACCATTGATTGTCATGTTGTCCATTCCTTTCGGGTTGATCGGTGGTTTCTGGTTCGTTTATTGGCTGGGTTTCAACATGTCAGTAGCGGTAGCGGTGGGTTTCATTGCTCTGGCAGGCGTAGCGGCGGAAATTGGTGTGCTGGTGTTGACCTTTATTGATCACGAAATTGCACGTCGCCGTCATGACAAAGATGGTCAGCTCAGTGCTGCAGAAATTACGGCTGCGGTACATGCGGGAACCTCAGAGCGTGTACGACCGATCGTAATGACGGCTACGGCTATTATCGCTGGCCTACTGCCGATCATGTGGGGTAGTGGCACAGGCTCCGGTGTCATGCAACGTATTGCTGCGCCTATGGTGGGAGGTATGGTCACTGTTACTATTTTGAGCCTGTTGGTACTGCCAGTGATCTATGGATTGGTGTTGCAGTTCCAGGAGCGACAACGGAGATGACGGTTCATAAAGATAGTCGTGAATTAATCGTTATAGCATTTTGAGGGTACAGGTCTTATTCGTTAAGAGCGCCCTCTAATGTGCGTGAGGTTAATACGTGCTCCAGCACTTGGCGGATTTTTTCCCGGCCGGAATTTTTTTCCAATGCGGCTTGAAAACCGTATTTTTTGTATTGAGTCATTTCAGGGCCATCTGTATAGCCGCTGGCGACAATGATTTTGATGTGTGAATTTATGGTTTTTAGTTTATTGGCTATTTCAACGCCACCCATGCTGCCGGGGAAGGTAAGGTCGAGGATCACGATATCAATGGGTTGTTTGTTGTGCAGTGATTCTTGATAGAGGTTGATGGCCTCGCCAGCATTCTCCGCGAGAATAGTATTGCAGCCCAGTTTTTCCAGATTCAGCTGAAACAATTTTTGCATGTCCTGGTCATCGTCAACGACCAGAATGTTACTCCCGGCAAGTTTGTTTACCGAATCGTTTGTCTGCATCTGGTATGTAGCCTCTTCGTCTTCGTATTTTTCATCCAGTATCAGTCGGACACGTTGGGCCAAATCATGTTTGCGATAGGGTTTATCGAGTAAGTGAGCAGAGAATCGGGCGAGGCCATTGTGTGCCATGGTTTTGGCGGTAAAGCCCGAGGTCAGTAGGACTTTGAGTTCGGGGCGATTGAGTGGGCGTGCCAGTTGAGTGGCTTGTTGGGCCAGTTCGTAGCCGTTCATGCCACCGGGCATTACCACGTCACTAAATAGCAGATCAATGTTGTCATCGGCCTTGAGTATTTCCAGCGCCTGTGCGGCATTTTCTGCATGTTGGGTACGATAACCCAGTGATTTCAGATATTGATCGGCTAGTTGCAACAGGTCAATTTCGTCGTCGACAATAAGGATGGATTCGTTGCCAGTGGCCAGGGGGAGCGGATGGGAGTCCTGGATACTGATATCGGTTTTAGTGGTGTGGGTGCGTGGCAGGTACAGGCGAATGGTAGTACCGACACCGGATTCTGAATAAAGCTTGATATGCCCACGATAACGCTTGGCAAAGCCGTAGACCATGGACATACCTAAGCCGGTGCCTTTGTTTTTAGGCTTAGTGGTGAAAAAAGGCTCAAAGACATGTTCCAGGGTTTCTTTATCCATTCCGATGCCGGTGTCACTTAGTGTTAGTTGTACATAGTCACCTGTTTCAAGCCAGGGATTGAGGGCGACATAGTCATTGTCCAGATATTGATTGCTGGTTTCGATCAGCAGCTTACCTCCTTCTGGCATGGCATCGCGTGCATTGATGACCATGTTTAGCAGGGCATCCTGGAATTCGTTAGGATCGATTTCGGTCAGCCAGGGAGAATGATTAAGAGAATACTGTACCTCGACTTCCGGGGTAAGCGAGCGTTCAATCATGGCTTTCATTTCTTTGATCGTGGTATTGAGGTTGACCACGTTTTTTTCTCTGGCCTGATGTCGCGAAAAGGCCAGTAATTGCCGAGTCAGATTAATACAACGCAGGCTGGAGCGGGAAGCAACTTCTGCCCATTGTTGTGGCTGTCCTGTGTCTTTCAGATACTCACGTAGAAAATCCAGATAACCGATAACGACACTGAGCTGATTATTAAAATCGTGCGCAATACCACCGGAAAGCTGGCCAATAGCTTCCATTTTTTGCGCGTGTTGTAGTTGTTTTTGCAGTAGCTCACGCTCTTCATGTGAGCGCAGGGTGGTAATGCCGTAGGCGAGGTTGCTGGCCAGTTCCTGTAGAAATTTTACTTCGTCATCGTCAAAGGCATCTGCTTCACTGGCATAAATATTAAGCGCACCAAAAGTCTGATTGTTTTCCTTGAGCGGCAATGCAATGGATGAGCGGTAGCCACACCTCATAGCGGCATCACGCCAAGGGGTGAAGCGTGAGTCTTTTGTAATGTTGCGAATAATGCAGGGCTCACCATTACGGATGGCGGTGCCCGTGGGCCCTTTTCCCTGCACACTGTCACTCCAGGTCAGATTCAAGGTGTTGAGATAATTGTGTTCAAAACCTGCTTGTGCCACAGGGCGGATTGTTTTTTCCCTGTCGTGTCCAGCATAGCCGACCCAGGCGAGATGGTAACCCGCATTTTGTACAATAACGTTGCAAATGCTGTGTAGCAGTGTTGTTTCGTCTGTGGCTTTTACTAGATTTTCATTGCAGGCACTGAGGGCTTGCAAGGAACGATTCAGGCGTTGCAGGGATTGCTCGGCTTGTTTGCTTGCGCTGATGTTAGTGCGAATCGTGATGTATTGGTAAGGTTTATTTTTATTGTCCATGAAGGGGACGATGGTGGTGTCTGTCCAGTAGCGATTGCCATCGCTGGCCTGGTTTTGTATTTGCCCACGCCAGACCTTGCCTTGGGTGACGGTGTCCCACAATTGTTTGAAAAACGCGTGAGGATGATGGTCAGATTTTATAATACGGTGATTTTGACCGATGAGTTCCGTTTCAGGGCGTTGATTGATATCGCAGAATTTCTGATTGGCGTAGGTGATGATGCCTTTTTGATTAGTGATGCTGACGATGGCGTGCTGATCCAGCGCAAATTTCTGGTAGTTCAGATCGGTAATAGTGTGGCGCAGGATGGCTGTGGTTCGGTTAAGCTGGAACAGGATACCTGCAATGTAAGCGAGCAAGAGAACTGAGATTCCGTACAGCGCCAGACGATAAGTGTCGGCATTCTGGATTATTTTATCGTATTCAACACCGTAGGCGATGAGTAGCGCATCCATGTTTTGCGCTGTGGGCAGATTGAGCAGTTGCGACACCTGTTTGTCGGTTTGTCTCTTATTGTCGAGCGCAATGCGCACATGAGTGAGCAACACATCCAGCTCCTGTTGTAGTTCGGGTGCTTGTTGGGCCAGTGTGTTTTTCAGGTTTGTGCTGCGAGATGTCAATGTCGGGCTGAATGGTATATCACTGTTGAGATTGCTGACCAGCGTGTCGCGTAACAGGGTGTTTAGAGCCTGTTTCAATTTGTTAGTGCTGGCATCAGAAGGTAAGCGGGCATTGAATTGAGTGATTGCAATGGGTAGATAGCGCAGCGAATTGCGTAGCACCGCATTGCTGGATTTGAACTCTTCAAATAGTTCTTGTTTTTGCATCAGTGCCTGAGTGGTTGTTTGCAGGTGTTGTGCAATGCTGTTTGTGAGTACGGGGTGCAACTGCATTGCCATTAAGGCGGTGGCATCCAAATGCTTTTCAAGCTCGAGCATTTTGTTCTCAGTAGAGTCATAGTAAGGCAAAAGACCCTGACGTATTTCCAGAATGTGTTGGTTAAAAATGGCATCCACTCGTTTGAACTGATTAGCGTGGTTGATGATTTGATTGTGTTTATCGAGGTCAGTGGCCTGGGTTTTGATGTAAAGGAAGGACATGAGCAGTAAGGCTCCCCCTCCAAACACAAGGAGCTTGATCCAGTTTCGGCTCATGATTTGTGTCCCAATCGCTGTCCACGATATTCACCGGGAAGGCTTTCCAGAAAAGCGACGATGCACAGGATATCCTGCCCTGGTATCGTACGTCCCAGTTGGTGTTCAGCCATTATGCTGACGGCTTCTGCCAGCGTTGCGACGCTGCCATCATGAAAATAGGGGGGGGTGAGTGCGGCGAGCCGCAGGCTGGGTACACGGAATACATGGCGGTCACGTTCTTTGCCGGTGACATTGAAACGTCCCAGGTCTGCGCGACTGGGATTACCCCGTGCAGCAAAATAATCCTTAAATACACCGAGTTTTATGAACAGATTGCCACCTACGTTACTGCCTTGATGGCAGGCGACGCAACCGTAGGTTTTGAATAGCTGGTAACCTGCTTTTGCCTCCGAATCGATGGCATCGGCATCACCGAGTAAAAAACGATCAAAGGGTGAGTTGACGGTGACCAGATTGCGTACAAAAGCGACAATGGCATCGCGAATGTTGTCGGCAGTAATACCATCAGGATACAGTTCCGTGAAGTGACGGATGTAGTCTTTGTCTTGTTTCAGTTTGCCAATAATCACCGGCCAAGTGGTGGCAAATTTTTTGACGTTAGCTATTACGACATCAATTTGTTTTTCCTGACTGCGTACGCGACCATCCCAGAATTGATGATGATTGAGGCTGCTGTTGAAGACGGTCAGGGTGTTGATGCCCAGGCTAGTGCCATCCCGGCCCGAAGCGTGGGCATGGCGGTCGGCACCGTTGTCTGTGATGTCATGGCAACTGCTGCAGGCCATGTCATTATCGCGTCCTAAGCGAAGGTCGTGAAATAGGCGCTCACCCAGATTGACCTTGTATGGGTTTAATCCTACTGGCTGTGTCAGCGGTTGGATAGGCTCATGTTGCAGGTCAGGCTGTAATAATGAAGGGGTATTCTCTTTTTCCTTTGAGCTTCCGTCGGCCCAGGCAGATAAAGGTATTGATAACAAAATTAGCAAGCACAAAATTATCGGAGAAACCCCCGGTTGTTTTTTGCCTTCATTGGATGTAATTTTCAGGGTGACGGCAAACGTTAATTCACTCATAACGTTTTTATGCCCTGAGGCAATAAATTCAGTGATACAACATCCATTGTCTGCATTCTTTCAGTCCGGTTGATTGTTTATTCGGAATGTCTGGTTTTATTAAAAAAGCTCAAGGTTAAACTCAGGGAATGTTGTTGCGCCTATATTAGAAATACAGGGCTCATTGTGCTTCTTCTATCGTATAAGGTAATGCTAACAACTTCAGCAATGGGCCGTTGGCATCGTGCAGACGCAATACACGCTCTTCAGCGCTGCTTATTTCAATGACGGCGAGCAAGTCACTGCCACCTTCTGGATTACGTTGGGCACGCACCACCTTGCCGATGCCCTGAGCGGACTCGGAGCCTTCAGCGAACAATGTGTCTCCTGGTTGAACGCGGGTGGCATCATCGATGTGAGCAACAAACATACGTCGCTTGAGTTTGCCCAGATAGTGCATACGCGCGACAATTTCCTGGCCGGGGTAACAGCCTTTTTTGAAACTCAGGGCATCGATGGCTTGCAGGTTGAGCATTTGTGGCACAAAAGCTTCCTGGGTTTGTGGATAAACATCGGGCAGGGCCGCGTGGATATCAAGCAGTTCCCAGGCACCGGCACCGACGGGTGTGGCCGTGTCAGCCAGTTGCTGCCAAAGGTTTTGCAGTGCGATTTCGTCACCGTAGATTTCAAAACGGGTATCAGCTTGAATGCAGATAATCGTCAGGCCAGCCGTTTGTGTGACAGTATCGGTGGCAATGGAGACGGTGTCGTCAAACAGTGTGCGGAGGCGCTGGCCAGCCTGTGGGCCTGCGTAGCCAATACGCGCCAATGTGTCACTACCATCACTCAATTCAGTCTTTGTCATCATGACATACATACGTAGACGATTGAGTGTGGGTTCAAGAATTTCCCGGGGCAACCGCAAGTAGTAATTATTTTCACGCTGAAACAAACGGAAGAAGGCGAGTACACGACCTTTGGGAGTACAGTAGGCATTGAGTTGGCTTTGTAAACTTGAGGTTTTGCTTACGTCATTACAAAACTGGTTTTGTAAAAAACTTTCGCTTTCCGGGCCCGTTACCTGTATCAAACCGTAGTGAGAAAGATCGCAAAGGATGGTTTGCTCGCCCGCCAGTGCGGTACGTTTTTCCCTTGTGGCATTGTCAGGTTCGTTACCAAAATAATGCACGTGATCGTAATGTTTATCGGTATGCTCAGTATTACTCCAGTGAGCACCTTGTGTTGTCAGAAATTGTTGCCAGTTATTATGTGTCATGTTTTTGAGCTTGCGCATTGACCTTAATGTAGAGTTCGGTTAATGATAGCGAATAATGTGTCAGCTCGTAATATCGATTTATAAATATGTTTGGTAAAACAAAAATTTAACCTGCACAAATAATCAATGAGCGCTACTGATAACAGACCTGTTTTTCTTAACCTTCTCCGGATACGCCAGCCGGTCATGGCTGTGGTTTCCATTTTTCACCGGATTAGCGGTGTGGTGATGATCCTGTTATTGCCGGGGCTGGTTTATCTGCTTAATTTATCCCTTAGTAACCAAGAGGGATTTTCACAGGTAGCCACTTTGTTGGCCAGCCCCATGCTCAAAACCCTTGCCGTACTGTTTTGCTGGGCTCTGACTCATCATGTTTTAGCAGGTATTCGTTTTATGCTGCTGGATTTTGACGTGGGCATTGAACGTGATACAGCACGAAAAGTTGCGTGGCTGGTACATGTTGCTACGCTGGTGGTGACTGCCGTGCTCGCGGGTCTGATTTTTGGTGTGTTGCCCTTAGGGGCGCAATTGTGAGTTGGCGAGCATCTTCCGGCCTGCGTTCCTGGCTAGCGCAACGATTAACGGCACTTTATATCGTGGTTTTTCTAATCGTGTTCGCTTTTGTGTGGGGTGGGCAGACGATTACCTTCGATACATGGCGCGCCTGGGTTGCACATCCGGCAGCAAATATTGCGCTGCTGTTGTTTATTTTTTCAGTGTTGTTACATGCCTGGGTCGGTGGGCGGGATGTGGTCATTGACTACGTTAAATCCGCTTCTGCACGCTATGTGTTGTTAATCGTGTTTGCTCTGGGGTTGGGTATTATGGGCTTGTGGAGCTTGCGTATATTGTTGTTGGCAGGAATGGAATGAGTGCATTGAATATTGAACGACGTCAGTTTGATACGCTGGTGATCGGTGCGGGAGGTGGTGGTCTACGTGCAGCCTTGCAGATGTCCGAAGCCGAAGCCAATGTAGCGGTGGTGTCTAAGGTTTTCCCCACACGTTCACATACTGTCGCAGCGCAGGGTGGCATGAACGCGGCGCTGGGTAATGTGATGCCGGACAACTGGCATTGGCACATGTATGACACAGTAAAGGGTAGCGATTATCTCGGCGATCAGGATGCCATCGAATATATGTGTCGTGCCGCTTCGCATTTGGTCGTGGAGCTGGAACACGCAGGGGTACCTTTTTCCCGTCTGGCCAACGGTAAAATTTATCAACGGGCCTTTGGTGGACAGAGTCGGGATTTTGGTGGAGAGCAAGCTGCACGGACTTGTGCTGCGGCAGACCGTACCGGTCATGCCATTTTACATGCCTTGTATCAACAGAACATCCGTGCCAAGACACATTTTTTTGATGAATATTTCGCCATTGATTTGTTGAAAGATGAGGATGGTTTCATTCTCGGTGCGATAGTGTTGTGCATCGAAACGGGCGAGCCACTGATCATCGAGGCGAAAACGACTTTGCTGGCGACGGGTGGAGTGGGGCAGTTGTTTCGCACCAATACCAATGCACGCATCAACACCGGTGATGGTATCGCCATGGCCTTGCGTGCCGGTATTCCCGTGCAGGATATGGAGTTTTTCCAGTTTCATCCCACCGGCATTGCAGGCAAGGGCATGCTGATTACCGAAGGTGTACGCGGTGAAGGTGGTTATCTGGTGAATAAAAATGGTGAACGCTTTATGGAGCGTTATGCGCCGCATGCCAAGGATCTGGCCAGTCGTGATGTAGTGAGCCGTGCTATTGCCATTGAAGTTCGCGAGGGACGTGGTTGTGGAGCCAATGCCGATCATGTGATGCTCAAGCTGGATCATCTGGGCTCGGATGTTATCAAAAAGCGTTTGCCTGGCATTCGTGATATGGCAATGACTTTTGCACATGTGGACCCTATCGAAACGGCAATTCCGGTATTCCCTACTGCGCATTATACCATGGGTGGGATTCCTACTAATCGTTATGGTCAGGTGGTCGTGCCGTTGGCGCAAAGCGCCGAAGAAGCGATTCCCGGCTTGTATGCTGTGGGTGAATGTGCCTGCGTGTCGGTACACGGCGCCAATCGTTTGGGTGGCAACTCACTGTTAGACATTGT